>SMTZ1_10019541_pt1 | contig 10775 bp, 4 predicted proteins | sample DeeMarSWOR136_30_FD_25667 | JGI IMG/M metagenome (IMG submission 25667) | reverse complement strand
ACAATCGGTGGCCAGGGCGAGATTATGATCTCCTGGACAGTAGCAAACCAGGGCGATGGCGAGGCAAGAGCCGAGGGATGGGATCCCGGATGGGAAGATGTGCTCTATTTCTCTACTAATGATGTTCTTGAGGACTGGCTGGACTTCCATCTTACTAGCTCCCGCCACGATATGCCCCTGCCAACTGGTGCAAGCTATACGTCGGATGGAGTTATGGTCTGGATTCCCTATGATCAGTTGCCCCCCGATGCTAATAGCTTCTACCTTCTACTTAAAACTGATGGCTGGAATAATGTCAATGAATCTAATGAGGGGAACAATGTCTATGTCCACGCCATTAGCATCCAATTGGCTGACCTGGCGCTGACAAGCGTTGATATGCCATCAACAATCAGTAGTCAACAGGAGATTGTGATCTCCTGGACAGTAACGAACCAGGGTGATGGCGAGGCAAGCAGCGGCGGCATGGAGCCCGGAGGCGGCGGATGGGAAGATGGAGTTTTTCTCTCCACTGATGACGTTTTTCAGGACTGGTCGGACTTTCATCTTATGGGCTTCCACCGCGACAGCCCTCTACCACCTGGTGCAAGCTATCAAGGTGGGGGTAGAATCTGGATTCCCTATGATCAGTTGCCCGCCGGGGCTAGTAGCTTTTACCTTCTAGTTAGGGCTGACGGCTGGGACAATATCAAGGAATCCAATGAGGAGAACAATGTCCATGCCCAACTGGTTACCATTGAGTCGCCTGATCTGGCGGTGACAGGTGTTGACGCGCCACCATCGATCGGTGGCCAGGGGGAGTTTGTGGTCTCCTGGACAGTAACAAACCAGGGTGACGGCCAAATAGACGGTGGATGGGAAGATGCAGTTTACGTCTCCACCGATGATGTCTTCGATGAGTGGCTCGATATCCATATTGCTAGCTACCATAAAGACGGCCCCCTGGCAACTGGCGCGAGCTATCAAGGGGGAGCCAGGGCCTGGCTGCCCGAAAATCTGCCTGATGCTGCTAGCTATTACCTCCTAATTAAGACTGATAGCTGGAACAATATCAATGAGTCCGATGAGGCAAATAATGTCTATGCAGTGCCCGTTGCGGTTGCCGCTCAGACGGCTGCTGATCTAGTGGTCACAAGTATGACATCAACAGCAGTCAGTACCAACCAGGAGGTTACGGTCTCCTGGACAGTGATGAACCAGGGAGAAGGTGAGGCAAGCGGCGGATGGGAAGATAAACTCTATCTCTCTACTGATGAATTCTTCAATGAGTGGATGGACGTTCATCTTGCTGACTACCGTCGCGAGGACCCTGTGGCAGCAGGTGCAAACTATATAGGAGGAGCTAGATTCTGGATTCCCAATGAACAGTTGCCCGCTGGTACCAGTAGCTTCTACTTCATACTTAAGGTTGATAACTGGAACAACGTCCCTGAATCTGATAAAGAGAACAACGTTTATGCCCAACTGATTACCATTAAGTCGTCCGACCTAGCGGTGACAAGTATGGACGCGCCATCAGTAGTTACTGACAGAGTGGAGATCGGAGCCGCTTGGACAGTGACAAACCAGGGCGATGGCGAGGCAAAAGGCCCATGGGACGATAATCTTTATCTCTCTAATGATGCCATTTTGAATGAGGCGTCGGATATGCAGGTTGCTAGCTTCCATCGCGACAGACCCCTGGCAGGTGGCACGAGCTATCAAGGAGGAGCCAGATTCTGGCCTCCCTATGATCAGTTGCCTGATGGCATGTATTACCTTCTGCTTAAGATTGATAGCTGGAACAATGTCCCTGAGTCGCATGAGGGGAACAATATCTATGTCCACCCGATCACCATTGGCCAGGGTGGCCAGGGAGGAGTCAGCTTCCGCGATCCAAACCTGGAGGCGGCAATACGTCAGGCGCTGAACATACCGACAGAGCCCATAACCGTTGAGGATCTGGCGCGATTGATCATACTGGCAGCTAACGAGCGAGGCATAACTGATCTCGCTGGCATCGAGCGTTGCTCTAACATGGAATCGCTGGATCTGTTCGGTAACGACATCAGTGACGTCGGTCCATTGGGTGGACTGATGAACCTCCAGCAGACGCTAGACTTAGGCGACAACCGGATAACTGACGTAAGCCCTCTGAGTAACCTAACCAAGCTGCGGGAACTGCTTCTAGATGGCAACCAGATAGGTAACCTAAGCCCGTTGAGTGGTCTGACCCAACTGAATAAGCTGGAGTTAGCAAACAACCAGATAAGTGACATAAGTCCTCTTGTGAACAATATGGGTTTGGGGGCAGGAGACGAAGTGGATTTGCAGGGCAATCCACTTAATGATGACGCACACAACAGTCATATACCTGCGCTTGAAGCGAGAGGGGTAAACGTGCTCTTCGACGCAAGAGTTGGAGATGTTCCAGATAGGCCAATCAACCTTTCTGCCACGGCGATCTCCGCCAGCCAAATCGACCTGAGTTGGGACGGTGTCACTGGCCCAACCCCCGTGGACGGTTACGAAATCGAGCGCATGACAGAAGGTGGAAGCGCCGAGAAGATTGGTACCACGGCAGACACGACATACAGCGACACAGGTCTGCAAGCAGATACCACTTACATTTACCGCGTCCGCGCCTACAATTCCAATGGAAGCTCTAGTTGGTCTGATGCGGTGGCTGCTCAAACGTCAGCGGGCAGTGGCTGGACCGTTACCTTGACCGCCACTAGCACCGATTCCAGCGTTGACCCCATTGACTCCATTATAGGCGCCAGCCCAGAGGCATCGGATGGGTTTGATACTATGGACGTCCCTCTCCCGCCGAGGGCAACGCCTCCTATCAGTCTGGACGCTTACATCGAAGGCACAGGTGCTTTCTCCCGGTTGTCAGAAGATCATCGTGAAGAGGTGACACACGAGAACTTCGACCAGACGTGGACTTTCTGTGCCTACTCAGATGACGCTGAGTTCAACATCTGCTGGGATGCTGCTAGTCTCCCTGAAGGTCTGAACGCAGTTATCACTCAAGTAGATCCCGAAGGGCCGTCTGTGAGCATGAGCGCTCAGACATGCTTCGATGATCCGTTCTCCACAGGTGTGGAGTATAGCTTTAGCATACATATTAGTCCGCCATCCGCTTGGAACGTCGTCTTGACCACCACCAGCACTGGTGAAGGCATTGACGCTATTGAGACCGTCGTAGGCGCGCATCCAAACGCCTCAGATGGATTTGACAGCAAGGATGTACCACTGCCACCAAGAGGGCAGCCTCCTATCAGTCTGGACGCATACATTGAAGGTATAGGCACGTTCCCCCGGTTGTCGAAAGATTACCGCGAGGAAGTGGCACACGACAGCTTCAGCCAGACGTGGACCTTCGTTGCCTACTCAGATGAAGCTGAGTTCAACATCAACTGGGATGCCTCAAATCTCCCCGATGACTTGAACGCAACCATTACTCAAGTGGATCCCTCGGGGCCATCTCTGGACATACATACAGAATCAGGCTTTACTGATCCCTTCTCCACGGGTGTGGAGTATAGCTTTACCATACACATTGGTCAGGGAGCCACTCTGGAGCTCAACCTTTCCGAGGGATGGAATATGGTGTCCTGTCCGGGTGAGCCGGTCACTGCCGACATTGCCACTCTGGTAGAGGGCACTGCAGTGCTACCGTTCGTCTACGCATGGGATCCTAGTAGCCGAGGATACGTACCGGTAGATGCGCTTGAGTTTGGCATAGGTTACTGGCTTGCCGCCACTGCGGACACTCAGCTTACCATAGACTACCAGCCGCAGAGCATTGCGACATGCGATATCGCGGAAGGGTGGAATATGGTAGGCAGCGTCTCTAGAAATGCTTCAGTGGACAGTCTGACATCGGACCCTGACGGGGCGGTACTGCCGTTTGTGTATGGCTGGAACCCGGCTGCGCGGGGTTATGAATCGGTGACGGAAATAGAGCCGGGAGGTGGCTATTGGGTAGCTGCCCTATCCAGTGCCACACTGACGATCGATGGCTCATCAGCCTCAGCAGCTCCGCCAAGCCATGTCGCTGAGCTAAATGAGGGATGGGAAAGTGTAATTGCGATTCGGACCCAATCCTCAAAGATAGCAACATGTCATGCTGCGTCGGTACTGGAGCAGCGTCAGGAATTGGTGTTCGGAATGCACCCATCGGCCCGCTTCCCCCGTTCCCTGCGATGCCCTCGAACATAGCGACGCGTCATGCCGTGCCGCTACAGGCAGCCTGGACGATTGAGGATCCCTATTTCTCCCTGCTGGATAAGTCATACGTGGGCGACAGTTCCCACGCCAGTTGGGAGCTTTCAGTTGAACTGCCGGAGCCCGGGGAACTTCAATGGAGGCATCTACCAACAGCATACCGTTCTCTGTTGCATTATGATGGACAGGTAATTCAGATGCAAGATAGTGGGGCTATATCCCTGCCTGCAGGTAAGCATAGTCTCAGGTTGGTACTGGATGCCTTAACAGCCGCTGATGCTTTGCCCAGTCGGACACAACTGCTGGCCAACTATCCGAATCCGTGCAACCCGGAGACGTGGATCCCGTATCAGTTGAAAGAAGATGCGAATATAGCCATCAAGATATACACGTCAACAGGACAGCTTGTGCGCGCATTGAATCTGGGATATAAACCGGCTGGATTCTATACAAGTCGCGATAGATCGGCATACTGGGACGGTAAGAATGCGTCAGGTGAGAATGTTACAAGCGGCGTGTACTTCTATACCATCCAGGCAGGTGATTTTGCCGCCGTGAGGAAGCTGACTGTTCTGAAGTAGAGACACGGCATTGCCGTGTCTCTACGACCGTCGAACAGAGGAGGAAAGTAGCAGAGGGGAAAGGGAGAAAACAGTTTTCAGTTTTCAGTTTGCAGTTTACAGTTTGCTGGTCACTGAGAACTCAGAACTGAGAACTCAAAATTGGTTACTTCCCCTCTGCTCCCTTTCAGAAGATGAGATCAAGGTGGGTATTTGCATCTGTATTGAAGCTTTCGCTATTACTATTGTGTATGAGCGCATATGGTATTCGGGTAAGCGTACCGCGATTGTCCGCGGAACCTGGCTCTACGATTACTGTTGAGATAAGCGTGGATGACGCCACTGGGATACTTGGTGGCGACATCGAGCTTGAGTATGATCCCGCCACTCTTGAGGTAAAGGAAGTTCGAGCGCCGAATCCCATCATAGACTGGTTGCCGGCTTCGGACATCGGCCCCGAGGTAGAGGAAGTTCCGTGGAGCGGCTTTAACGATTTCAACGACTTCAACGATTTTGACGATCCCATCACAGACTGGTTGCTGGCCTGGTACGCTGGCGCCGAGGGCAAAGTCAATGTCGCGATGGCCGGGACTACCGGATTGGCGGGAGGAAGCAGCCCCATATTAGAGGTAGACTTCCAGGTTAAGGCCGACGCTTCTGGTGAAAGCCCTCTCATCCTATCGGACGTGGTACTATTTGACGAGACGGGCAACGATATCGCCGTAACCGTTGTGGATGGTAGTGTCACCGTGCAGGGCACAGAACGGCCCGTTCAGCCGAAAGCACTCAGGGAACATTCACCTGGCAGTCCCATGCTCGCTCTGCAAGCCACATACGATGAAGCCAATGTGCGCGGGCACACATACATTGATATATGGAAAGGCAACGTGCCCATCGAGGCCGGAATGTTCCTGGAGTTTCAGGTGGCCATGTTCTCTGGCAATCCCAGCTTCAATGGCACAGTTGACCTGCATACCAGTGATGGTTCTACCCTGAGAGACGCGGGAGCTAAGGATCAGAACCATATAAGCGCTGATCCATCCGCCGATCTGGGCGAGTATGCCAGAGATCAATGGTATCATCGGAAAATCCCTCTAGATGCGCTTGCAGGCAGGACACTTGATGGTGTCATGATAGCTACCGATAGCGATGAGCATGGTGCCGGCATGTTCAGAGTCTATGTAGATAATATACAGATCACCGACGGCGATCATATTCTGACGCCTATATACATAGATGAGGACACGATCCCCATCACAGGTGCAAGCACCGCCACAGGGACAAATTTCGCCAGCGCTGAAGGTATGAGCGACTATTCAGTCAGCATAGTCGGCGCGACGCCTGTTGCCTCAAGCATGCCCTCGAACCAAGTGAATGGAGGGAGATTCACAAGTTCATGGGGAGGTATCAAAGCTGCCAAAAAGCCCCAGAATGCTGACTATGAATCCCACTAACGAGGAATACAATCTGGTTGCACGCAGCCTCTTGTGCTTACTCAGATAGCCTTGTGTCAAGCTGCTTTCCTATTAACTCGTTCTCCTTGGCCTCGATCAGATATTCGGTAATGAATTCTTCCTTTATGCCTTCCATGCTCTTTATCTCTTCCAGCGCCCTCGCCCGCAGTCGGGCACGTTCCTTCGGCTTGAGTTTTGCTTTTTCTGCCAAGGCGCGTCTCCTGATCTCTTCCTCTTGATTCCTGAGTTCCTGCTCTACCAACTTCTCCTTCTCACGCTCCTTAGCCTTTTCTTCAGCCTCGCGTTTTCTCAACACCCTCCGCGGTGGGGAGTAGTCTCTCTTGAGCGCGTCCGTCAGGAGGCCGCCCGGGTTTTCCATTTCTCGGTCACCGTATTGCTCCTCCAACGAGCGCACCTTTTCGATGACCTTCTCAGCTCCGTATTTACCGCAGAGCCTCCTCACCGTGCTCTCAGGCATGTCTTTAAAAAACCTGCTGGAGGAAACAACAACAAGAGCGTCTTTTACCCGATCAGGTTGTGGTTCACCCTCTGTTGTTGTTTTTTCATTGTTTTCAGAATTGTTTTTGTTTGTACTCAAATTGACTATACTCATATTGAGTACAGTCGCGGATCCTTGCGTAGAGCCGTTCTTCTGACTGTATTCAAATTGAGTATAGTCATTTTGAGTATACTGTGTATTCAATTTGACTATACTCAATTTGGATATAGTCGATTTGGGTATACTCAATTTGACTATACTCAATTTGACTATACTCAATTTGAATACACCTGAGAGTATTTCCTCAGGTGTCAGTACTCTGTATAACGTTCCCCCCTGTTTGAGCGACTCCTCTTCTATGCGGATGATATGCTTCTTCTCAATGAGCCCTTCGATCGCGCGTATTGCGCTGCTTTTGGAAGACAAGCTGGTATTGTTGACAACGGCACCATACCCCACTCTGCAGAAGTTCCGCCTCCACCCGTAGCTAAGCCTATAGAGATACGCGTATGCGCAGTGCTCCTTTGGATCCTGAAGCGGTGCTATCTTATATAGGTCGTTGGGGACTTTGTAATAATCAGTTTCTATATCAACATCGTCGCGGAGTTCCACGACCGCGCTTTCCTCCGTTTCCTCCTCTTCCTCTTCTGCAGGAGGGGGTGGCATAGCTGTGGATTCCTCCGGTTCCTCACCTGCAACCTTTTTCTGCTGCTTCCCGGATTTGTCTCGCTCCCGCCGCATTCTGGCGATATCAGCGAAGCTCAACTCCGACAGGCTGATCGGTTTCTGATCTTTGCTCTCCGAGTTCTCTTTCTGCGTCACGCTCCCATCTCCTGTTCCCGGACCTGAAGTCATCGTATACTATCTGGGCGATGCGGTCGTCCACGTTACCCAAGTCAAAGTTGCCCGCTACGTAAAGACAGACGTAGCACATCCTCGTTATGCGCCTTGGCAACCCCTTGGAATATGAAAGGATCATCTTCACAGCTTCCGGTGTGAAGATATCCGAAGTCCCACCTTTGGACAGCCGGAAGTTGATATAGTCCTGAGCCGTTCTGTAGTCGAACGCGTTGAGGTGGTAGGGTGGTGCTGCCCTGTCCTCGAGTTGCGGCAGTTCTGCGATATACCTCCGGAGTTCGGGCTGGCCGATGAGTATGATCGTCATGAGGTTCTTGTCCATCAAGTCTATATTGGTCAGCAACCTTATCTGCTCCATGTGGGCTTTGCGGGTGCTCGGTCGCGCATTGGTGCCGCCCATTGCCTGTGCGTCATCCAGAAATATCGCAAGATATTTTCCTTCATCCACCGCGATGGTGGCCAGCTCCTCCTCGAAGAATTTCTTGAGCACGTTCGTCCGGTAACTGCTGCTTTTCAGGAATCTTTCGCTCCGCAAGTCGCATATTATGTTATACAGTATCTGGTTGAAGGTACCCGAGCTGTCAGGTATGTCCACAACTCGATATCTATCCTGCCGTAGCATTGTTTTGAAGACAGTCTTGGTAAATGTCTTGCCCGCTCCTATTTCCCCTGTCAGGATAGCGAGCTTTTCCTCGCTCTCGATAGCGTACTGCAAGCGTTCGAGTGCCTCGAGGTGCTCCTTGGACTCAAAGAAGTAGTTAGGATCCCTTGTGTTCCGGAAGTGTGGAGTAAGAGATAGCAGGTTCATAGTGGCCTCCGTTCCTACTGTTTCCGGGAAATGACATTTTTGCCGAGCGATTTCACCTGCGTTTTTCAGAAACGTTTTTCGCTAACGTTCGCGATTATAAAACAAAAACGAACTTTTGTCAACATATTTCCTTTTGGCTTTCACTTGCCTTTTTCTTTTCCATATTATTGAGGTATCCATTTTTCTCCGCGGCGTTGCATAATTGTAATGCCCGCAAGGGCATGTCAAAATGAGAACCCTATCATTTCTTCCTTTCAGAATCTCATAATGCTCATAGTTCCCGGCGGCGTTTATAATACAATGAAATTCTGAAACGAGTGACATGCATACGTCACTTCACGGCTTTATAATCATATTAACATAAGCCATTTTGTGTGGATAACCAGGGATTGGTGTCAAATAGCTTACACATTTGATGGGGAAAATCCCCCATATCCCTTTTGCTCTGCTTCCCGCGTATGCGGGGATTTTCAAAAGCTTGAGTCGCGTCCTATAGCCTCAATCGGGCAATATCTTACTATGCCTGATGTGACGTGTGTTTGTTCGCGAAGCGAAGGGGAGTAGGGGGAAAGGGAGGAAACCGGAAAGCCGGAAGGCCGGAGAGCCGGTTGTCTGGCTTTCCGGGAGTCCCCTGCGCCTCACTACCTAAAGGAGTAGAAGATGCGTCACCAATGTTACCTTTCGTGCTTAGTAGCCTTCTTGTTGTTGGGATTGTTCTCTTCATGGGCAGAAGCTCAGGAGTGGACAGGCACTATCACTGCTACCAATCTGGACGTTTCGGGAGTGTCTCAGGGATTGACTTTCGGGGCAGACGCCGCGGCAACGGATGGTTATGATGTGGCTTTCGATGTTCCCGCTCCCCCTATGCCTAGCCCCCCGATTGACCTCGAAGCTGTCTTCAAAATTCAACATATGTTCTTTGCGCGTCTCACTACGGACATCAAGGAGAAAGCGGATGTCAACGAATGGGAGCTGGATATAGCATCGGACACGGGGAGTGTCGAGCTGACCTGGGATCTCTCTGGTGTTCCATCCAGCAAAGCTGTCTCATTGACATATAATGGGACAACCGTGAATATGCGGGCGGAGACATCCCTGGAACTGGCGCAGGGATCATACACCTTAACCTTGACGGCGGAGACCAGCCCGGATCTTGAGGTTGTCAAGACGGTGGACAACCCGGCACCGGATGAAGGTGACACCATCACCTACACGGTCACAGCTACCAACACCGTCGCGGTCGCTGCCACCGGTATAGAGGTCACCGACCAACTGCCTTCAGGCGTGACATACGTATCAGATACACCGGGTCAAGGCAGTTACAATAGCAGCACCGGTGTGTGGAGTGTGGGTGATCTGAACGACGCCAGCGCCACACTGACCATCGTAGCCACAGTCAATTCGGGTACTGCTGGATCTGCCATCACCAATACTGCCGAAAGGACGGCCATGACGCCGGACGATCCGAACCCAGCTAACGACAGCGATAGTGCAGCCATCACAGTAAAGGGCGCGGACCTGGAAGTGGCCAAGGAGGTGGACAATCCGACGCCGGACGTGGGCGATACCATCATCTACACGATCACTGTGACCAACAACGGGCCGGATGATGCCACTAGCGTAGCGATCACCGACTCACTGCCAACAGGTGTGACATATGTATCAGACGATGGCGGCGGCAGCTATAACAGCAGCACAGGTGTCTGGACTGTGGGTAGCCTTGCCAATGGCGCCAATACTGCACTGGCTATCACAGCCACGGTTGATTCAGGTATTGATACCTTTACTATCACCAATACTGCCAGCGTGACGGCTGCGGATCAGGCGGATTCGGTCAGCAGCAACAATAGTGATAGCGCAGTCATTCAGGTAAAGAACGCGGATCTGGCAGTTACCAAGACGGTGGACGATTCGTCGCCGGACGACGGTGACACTATCATCTACACAGTTACTCTAACCAATGACGGGCCGGATGATGCCGTCAACGTAGCTATCACTGATCTACTGCCGACAGGTGTGACCTACGTATCAGACGATAGCGGCGGCAGCTATAACAGCAGCACGGGTGCCTGGACTGTGGGTAGTCTGGCCAACGGCGGCAGTGCTACACTGAAGATCACGGGCACAGTCACCTGGCCTGCTGGAGTCTTCACCATCACTAACACCGCCGATGTGACAGCGGATCAGGCGGATCCGGATAGCACCAACAACTCTGATAGCACGGATATAAATAAGTTCAGGTCCGACCTCGGTGTTGATAAGACGGTGGACAATGCGGCACCGAATGAAGGTGCTACCATCGTCTACACGATCACACTGACCAACAATGGGCCGGATGCTGCTACTAATGTAGCTATCACTGACCTACTGCCCACAGGTGTGAC
>SMTZ1_10007708_pt1 | contig 10775 bp, 9 predicted proteins | sample DeeMarSWOR136_30_FD_25667 | JGI IMG/M metagenome (IMG submission 25667) | reverse complement strand
CTCTTTTCAGTGTTAGTCTCCACATAAATCGGCAACCCATCGTTCTCAACTGTTTTTAGCATAGTCCTTATCAGTAATCCCCCATATCCTTTTCCTTGTTCTTCTGGTTTAACGGCAATATTTTGAAAATACCAATGGTCATAGGGTGCAAGTTCTCTATGTCTCTCTTCCTCATACTTAAAAACTGTCATAGTTCTTTTCATTTCTTTAAGTTTTAAACCTACTTTACGCATAGTATAAAAAGCACCATGTCTCATCATAGCCCAAGTAGATGGATATACCTTATCGGGGGGAAGCCATATTGTAATTCCTTCTAAGTTCTTAGATGTAGCATACGCAAGTCCATATTTTAGTCCATAGTTATAGATCATATAAAATCCATATTTTGCATTTTGTTTTCTTTCTTTCTCATCAGGATATACAAATACCATAATTGGATCATCTTGAAAAGCACTACCTGCTACCTTACATGCTTCTTTAACATAGTCTGGTGTTAATTTAAAAAGATTGTCTAATTCATTACTATCATTCATATTAAAATTTAGAAGAAATTATATTATAAAAAATTAGTAGACCATTATTTATAGAGATCCTATAATTTCTTTATTAGATTAGGTAAAGCATTCCAGCTATCCTCTAGATTTAGACAACAATTTATTTATTTTAATTATTTATAGAGTATATGAAACAAGCAAAAAATATGAATATGAAAAGTTAATGAACATAAATGTCTATGATGCACGTATTCTAGCTAATTATATTCTATATTGAATTCAAAATGCTGGAAATTATGAAATATAGGATAAGCATAATAAGAATTAACTTATATATATTTGGTTTGAGCTAACAAATATGTCAAATGGGGAATTTTATACCTTTTTCTTTAAATTCACTACAGTAAATCTCCAGATATGATAAAAACATTTATTCACGAGATTGATAAACAAATCACGTTTAATCATGAATTATATCATCAAACTAATTTTGAGATTTTTAAAGAGAGATTACAAAAGTTAAAATCTCTCAAAAATGAAATTTTAACAAGCATGCAAGACCATGAGTCAATTTCGGATTATTAAATCTCTTTCTTCAAAATTAGGGAAAATTTTTTACTAGCTACACTCGAATCTATTGTTTAAATTAAAAATTTAATTGCTATTTTGGTTATCTCTAGTTTTTTATTCAAAATCCCATTATTAATCACATTTTTTTACTCAAATTGTACTTAGTAAATTATAGTTAAGTTATTACTTTAAAATTAGGAGTATTAATTTTTAGAATAGAATAAAAAAATTCAATTACGTATTAATAGAGCTTAATATTGAATTAAAAAAAAGGTAATAATATTTCAGAGATGTATTAATAAGGGTTGATTATTGAATTAATCCTCCAATATCACAGAATGCTATTGTAAGATTATCATAGGCTAAACCTCCGAAATCAATGTAATCTTGAAGCCATGATGGCGTATCTCCAAAAGGAATATCCCAGGTCGGATCAAGCCAACACCAGGTATAATTTGGATAATATGGATCACTAGATCCTAAACTCCATAAATTTGCAGAGGGATAAGTCATATAATAAGTACTGTTATCTTCTATATGGACAAGGAGAGTGCCATGATAAAATTCTCCTAATGTAGGATGATCTGGATCATGATGTATCGCAATGATTGTTTCAAAACCACATGATTCTAGATACGCAGCTGTTAGAATTGCCTGATCTTCACAATCTCCCATTGTTCGAAAAGCAGTCTCTACAGGAAATTTAGCATATTCCCAAGAGGGCGATTCTTGACCAAATATTATATCGTCATCATATTCATACTCCATTTCATCAATGCACCATTGAACGACAGTATCAATATCTAGTAACTCATTTCCAATTAAACCCAATCCTCGCCAATTTGGAAGCCAATTATAAAAAGTATAATTCATAATATATTCACATAAATACATAGTATTACTTCCATTAATTAAGGCGTCAGAAAATGCATTAGATACAGTAGTAAAAGAATTTTCTTGATTACTATCATGTAGAATGATATCTCTACAAAATTCTGCATAACCCAAATACCAATCTTTAGTTGTAGCATTATTAAGATAGGAAGGTAGATAAAATCTTCTCACAGTCTCTGCAAAAGTACAATATTGAGCTGGAAGTATTAGTTGTCTGATATAACTCACTATTGTATTATATTTTGATTGTAGAGCTTGATAGGCATTATTTAATGTATTATAATCTGATAATAAATCGTTATACTCATCTGTTAAATCATCGTCACAATCGTTTAATAAATCATTATAATCATCTAATAGTTCATCATAATCTCCAGATAAAATTTGATAATCTATTAACAAGCTAGAATAATTTTGTAATAATTCTTGATATTCTTCATCCAAGTCATTGAACTCATCTGATGAGTCCCGATAGTCATCTGCTAAAGAAATGTAATCCGAGTTCAACATTAAATACATTGGAGTTAAGAAACCAATAACTCCGGTTAATCCAACAATCGATATAATAGAAATTAATTTTGCTTTTTCCATTTAATTTCACTTTTTCTGGATCTTTTTCTTAATTTTTATTATAGAGCAAAAAGTAAGTTTTCTATTTGAATTTCACTATTAATAAAGAAATCTTTTATAGTTATTTTGCAAGATAATCAATTACATTTTTTTACTCAAATTGTTATTAGTAAATTATAGGTAAGTTCTATACTTTAAAATTAGGAGTAATAGTGCTTATTATAGAAAATAATTATTCAATCAGGTAATAATTGAGCTTAATTTATTAACTATGAAAAGAGGTAAATAACAAATGAGAATGTTAGTGTTAAGTCATCGGAACATATATTTTCCTCCGTATATTTTTTTAAAAATGCCTGAAAATATTCAGAGAGAGGATATCAAACAGGTTCCATTATTGATAGATCTCTACGAAAGCGGTTTTTTTAAACACACGTTTGGAACTTTTAATACAGCTAATCTAATCTTTGATGTTCCGAGTAAATATTCAAGAACGGAAAGGGAACGTCTTTTAATTTCATTAGTGGTTGATGGCAAATCTAAAATTAATCCTACTTTAGCTGAAGAGTTTTTAGAGGGTTTTGTTGAAGAATTTAAAAAAATTGAAGATGCCTTTAAAGCTTTTTATGTAGATTCTAAAGTTGATAAAGGAGATCCAGCGAAACTAGAACAAATTAAAACATTACTCCACACTTTTTATATCTCTTTTCCAGAAGAAAAAGTCATATTTGAACAAAAAGAGGCAAAAATATTAGTTTTCGGGCTTACTTTTGCCGGTAAAACAACCATAATTAAAACGAGAAGGAAATCAGTAGCAAAAACAACATTTCCAACCATAAATGTAGACATTTCAAGAATTTTAGTTAACAATGTCTCTTTATTAACTTATGATATCCCTGGACAGTATAAAGTGAAAGAATTATGGAAACCTTATCTAAAAAACCAAGATGGATTGATTTTTGTTCTCGATGTTACTGATAAAATAAAATTCTCGTATGCACGTGAACTATTGCATGAAATTGTTAATAAGCCAGAGTTAAGTGAATTACCTCTTCTAATTCTTTTTAATAAAACTGATTTGGATCGACCAGATATAGCCAAACTAGAAGAAGCAATGGGCGTAAATGAACTTGGTGACAGACCAATGAAATCATTTTTGACAAGTGGGATTAAAAATATAAATATTGATGAGGCATTTAATTGGCTTTCACTCAAAATTGCAGAGAGAGTTGATCGTTATACTCCAAGAAAAGAAGTTGGGATAATTTTTTGTCGCTGGGATGAGAATCTAGGCATTAAAGTCGAAGCAATGTATCCTAAAGATGCTTTTGAGAATCCAGAATTGATATCGGTAAAAAGTTTTTCAATATTACAGTTTATTTTTGGAGGAGATCAGTTTAAACCAACCTCAGTAATTCTTCCCTTCCCTCATCTAAATTCAAATGCAGCGATTTATTTTGACTACATTGACGATAAGAGTATTAGGGGTGGGGTCTTACCATTATCTTTAATAATTTATTACAATGAAAAAATTCCTAAAAATATCATTAACCAATTTAGTTCTTTCATACTTCAACAATTTGAGGAGATAAAAAAGAATTATCTAAATAAAAATCAAATATTAGATCTTCTTGAAACTATTCATAATACTATAAATATTCAAATAGATTTATATCGACCTTCAATTGAAGCACTTAAAATTGCTGAATTACGTTATGAGACGTTATTTAAAGCAGCTAACGATGCGATTTTAATAATTGATAAAAAGTCAGGAATAATAATGGATGTTAACAAAGAAGCTGAGAAATTGTTTGAACGTCCATTCGAGGATTTTATTGGGCTGCATTCAAGTCAAATTTTAAGTGGGATATTTAATATTGATTTTAATGAAGAAGTATTTGACCAACTTAATTATCCATTTCCTTTAAGATTAGAGGTTATTGACAGCTTTGGCAATCTTATTCCCGTTGAAATTAGTGTTAGTGAAATACAGATGGGGGGTCAAATCTTAATTCAATATATTATTCGAGATATTAGTAAGAGATTAGAAGCAGAAGTTAAATTAAAGCATTCTGAGGTAAAATATCGTCACCTTTTCGAAGATTCACCAAATATTATACTTTTAATTGATCCTAACGGAAATATTGTTGATTTTAATCCGATTACTGAGGAAACATTAGGATATGCAAGAGAAGAACTAATAGGGAGTAAATTTGCAGACTTTTCAATAATTCATAGAGATTATTTAGTAGATGTTCTTAAAAGATTGAAAAGCCAAGAAAGAGGTAAAGTTTTACCTCCAATAGAAATTCAACTGTATCAAAAAAATGGTGATCTCATTTGGGCAAATATGCAATCATCTTTAGTTGATATTGGTGATGAAACTTATTATCAAATTATTTGTCAGAATATAACAGAAATGAAAAAAATAGAACAGGAATTAATTAAAATTTCTCGATTAAAGGCTATTATTACAGAAATCGTATCAAGATTTGTAGGCATACAAGATTTTAACCAAGCTATAATTGATTCTCTTAGAGATATTGGAGGATTCGTTAACGCAACAAGAGTATATCTTTATTTCTTTAATAATAATTTTAATTTTACAAAAACACATTATCTTTGGTCTGGTAAGTTGATATTACCCCCTATAAACTTGCCTGAAAATTTTATAATGAAAAATTTTCCATGGTTAACTGACCAATTAAAAGAATCAGATTTTTTGCACATTAAAAACGTGAGTACACTTCCTAAAGAAGCCGTAAATTTGAAATATTTTCTCGAAAATCAGAAAGTTAAAAACTTTTTAACATTAGCAATAAAAATTAACGGGATCTTAGAAGGAATAGTTTGTTTTGATAATATCACAGAAAAGGATTATTGGATTGAAGAAAATTTAGAATTATTAACCATTATTTCAGAGATTCTTAAAAATGTCATGTTACGTAAGTTGGCTGAGGATAATTTGCGTATAAGCGAAGAAAATATGCATGAAGAATTTGATAGGGAGTATTTTTATAAAGAGCTATTCGTAAATGATATAAATTCTATTATAAATAACGTTCAATCATTATTAGACGAATATATCAAGCCGGATAATCAAATTATATTAAAACCAAAAACAGAATTATTGAATTATATTAAAGATCAATGCATAAACGGTCAACTATTGATATACATAATACAAAAATTAGCGATGATTAATAGTACAAATGTTATAATTAAACCAGTAAATCTAAATAATGTTATTGAGGATGTTAAAGAATTTGTTTCAAATAGTTATCCGAATAAAAAAATTAATATAATTGTTGAACATCCATCTGATGATCTTTATGTAAATGCTGACAAATTCCTAATAGATGTGTTCGTCAATATCCTTATCAGTTCAATTAGATTCAATAAAAATTTTACAATTGAGCTTAAAATTATTATCTTTCGTACTCAGAAGGATAATATAGACTATGTTAAAGTAAAATTCATCGACTATCAAAAAGAGATTTTAAATGTAGAAAAAGAATTGATATTTCATAAAGAAAGAGAAAAAGATAGCAGGATTAAAGAAATAATTTTAGGATTTCTTTTAGTAGAGCGAATATTAAATAATTACAATGGGAAAATATGGGTTGAAGGAGATTCTTTCGTTATTTTATTACCCGAAGCTTAGATTATGGGTGGATAATTCTAATTAATCACGATAATTTGCTATAAATTAGTTTTTTAAGAAAAGAAAAAAAAATGATCTAAACTCTAAAAATTAAAAAATCAAAAAGCAGAAGAAATTAAATAAATATAATTTAGATATTTATTAGTAGAAAATATATAAACTGAGAACTATATTTAATTTAAAAATGGAATCTCAAATTGATAAATATAAAGAGCCCATATTAGAAATACTTAAGAAACATGAAGTAAAAAGGGCTTCTCTATTTGGTTCAATAGTTCGAGAAGAGATGAGTAATGCTAGTGATATAGATATATTAATTGAATTCAAAGGCGACAAGAGCTTGTTAGATTTAGTAAGACTTCAAATAGAGCTAGAGGAGAGGCTAAAGTGTAAAATTGATGTTTTAACTTATAATTCTATCCACCCTCTTTTAAAAGATCAAATTTTAGCTGAACATGTTGAGATTTTATGAAAAAGAATATTACAATCTTTTTAGAACATATTTTGGAATCAATATTGTTGATTGAAGAGTATGTTAGAGATAAAAATAGATCTGATTTTTTGAAGTCTAAACAATTGCAAGATTCTGTTGTAAGAAGAATCGAAATTATTGGCGAAGCTATCAAAAATATACCAAATGATTTTAAAGAAAAATATACACAAATCCCTTGGAGAGAATTCACTGGTATGCGGGATATCCTGATACATCAGTATTTTGGAATAGATCTGGATCTTACTTGGCAAGTTATATATAGAGATTTACCAAAGTTAAAAAAGCAAATCATAGATATCAAGAAAGAGATTTTGAAATCATAGAATCATAAATGAAATTGATTAATGTCAATTTATTTAGATTAATATAGAATCTTCTTTATTTGTATTTATTTTAAAAAATCGTAGATTTGATTGGCGATAATTTTTCCGTGAGCTACTGCATCGACCACACTTTTTGATCCAACCACACAATCTCCCCCTGCCAATACTTTAGGGACGTTTGTGAAGAACTTTTCATTCACAACAAACGTATTCGTGGGGGTCATTTTAAATTTACTTGTATCAAATCCACTTAAATCAGTCTCTTGACCAATTGCTAGAATAATGTAATCAGCTTCAAATTTAATTTCAATATCTTCAATTGGGACTGGAGCAGGACGCCCACTAGCATCAATATCTCCAAGCTCCACTCTTTGACATACAACCCCTTGAGATTCATCTTCAGTACAATAAAACTCTTTTGGACTTATTAGGAATTCAATTTGTATACCTTCATTTTCAGAGTCTTCAATTTCAGCTTTTCCCGCAGGCATATATTCCTTTTCTCTTCGATATAAAATAGAAACTTCGGCTCCAAGTCTTCTCGCAACCCTAGCAGCATCAGTGGCAGTACTTCCGCCTCCTATAACGATTACTTTTTTTTTATTCATATCAGGAACTTTTAGTTTCAGATTAAACCTTTTTAAAAAATCAAGAGCTTGTAAAATGATTTTTGGATCCTCTCCAGGTAGTTTTAACCATTTAGGTTTTTGAGTACCGATTCCTATAACTATAACATGATAACCTAACTCAAAAATTTGTTCTATTCCAAAATCTTTATCAATACTTTTATTAGTAATGATTTGGATTCCACAATGCTGTAACTTTTCTATTTCATCCTTTAAAACTGATCGTGGAAGCCGAAATTCAGGAATTTCTGTCGTTAACATTCCTCCAATTATATCATGTTTTTCAAAAATTGTCACTTGAATTCCATATTTCCTTAAATAAAACGCAACTGTGAGACCAAGAGGTCCTGAGCCTATGATCGCTACTTTTTTACCTGTATCAGGCATACATTTAAAGTATTCATCAAGTGGTCCATAATTATCCACTAAAAATCGTTTTATCATAGGAATTTGAATAGGATCTCCTTTTTTCCCCGCGGTGCAATGAAGCTGGCAATATCCGGGACACACTCGTTCAACACTTCTCGGAAATGGATAGTGCTTATATATAATTTTGAGAGCGTCCTCAATTTTACCTTCCATTACATTACTAATAATATCTCTAGAATTACAATGAGTAGGGCAATATTTCATACAGGGAGGTGGTTTTTGTTCAGGATCACTCTTTTTAAAGCATTGATAACATCGCTCGCACTCTTTAATTACTTGCTCTAGTTCCAAATAACCCAGATTCACTTCTTCAAAATTATTGATTCGTTCTTGAGCTGATAAATAATGCCTTTCTATTGCTACTGTACTTCTTACTTTTTTTTGTTTTTCTTCGGTCAATGTATTTACTATTAATTAAATTTAAATTAGATTTTAATTTATTGAATAGTTAGAATAGAATTCCAAGGTTGATAATAAGATGAAAAATTCCAAGGATGATGATGTCCCTCAAAATGATTTAATTGTAATAGATGAGGAAAAACAAGACCCAGTTAGGCAATTTTTTCAAGATATTAAAGGCGATATTCAAAGTTTTTCGGAAAAATCTGGAGAGTTTTTCATAGAAGTGAAGAAAGATGTCGATACGGACTGGAAGAAATTAAAGGACTCTTGGAAAAATATGATAAAGAAGTTCAAGAACCTTGATCCTAAGTATAGACGGTTAACAAAACTTTACCGCAAATTGAAAGAAGTGGATTCAACAGTATCTGAGATAAAGGAGGATACAACTGAGATCAAGCTTGAAATTTCTGAAGTTGCGGTTATGATTGAACAACTTATGGAGGGTTATGAAGATCTTGAGGGTTATATGAAAGAAAATTTAGGCTCAGATTGGAAGATCCTCAAGAACTCTTGGCAAAAGTGCAAGGAAGGAGCAATTTCAAAGTGGGAATTTGCTAAGATAGGATTAGCAAAAGTAGGAAAAAGATTCGCAGGTATTTTTATTAAATTGTAAGATTCAAAATATTCGTAACATAATCATAATATATTAGAATGAATTATCCTTAGATGGAAATAACTTCATAATACTCCCCTTTTCTATACCATTTTTTTCTGTGCCTTTTAAGATTATTTATACAATGTTAAAATGTAATTAGAGATCAAAAATTTGAATTAATTCAGAATAAATTTTAGCTAACTTAGAGATTACTTGAGCGTCATTTTGTTGAAGATAGTATTTTATATAACTATGAAATCCATCGGGATTTTTAATCCAATTTAAAAATTCTATAATATCATTTTTCAAATGCTGATCTATTTCATCAAATTGTATATTAGGGTCCATATATGGTTTTTTAGAACTGAGATCTCTTAAAATTCGTGAAAGTTCGACGATTGCTGCTTTTCTATCTCCTTCAGGAGCAACATATGTAATGATTTTTCTTTCTTCATCTTTTACCCCTACAATATGCCCCTTTCCAATGACTGATGTAGCAACCATGCTATCAATTTCACATTCTAATATTGTATATTTTATTCCATTTACTATTATAAATGGAGCTTTCATGGAATTCCAACAAGAACTTATATGTTGTATATCTTCACTAATATCCCAATTATTTGTAGAATATACAATGTTATCTTCGCTCTCAACTATGGCTACTGAATATATAGAAGGCACATATTGCAATACGTTATAAACAAGAGATTCATAATCTAAAGGCACTTTAATAACTTCCACTTTAATAACATCCCCTCTATATTGATTATTAACTATCAAAATTGAAATCCTAAACTGAATGGTTTCAATTTCTTTTCTATTTTTATACTAAGGATTATATACAAATTTGTCAATATAAATTTATGGTTTTTAGAGAATTATATATTAAATCTAATAAATTTAAAGGAATATATGTATGATGTAAGGGATTACAATAAAGAGATAGCTAAATCTTCCGGAAATAATTTTAATGTTTTTAATTAGGATTCTCAAAATCTTTCCAATTTATAATTTTTAATTTGTCCTAACTTTCTTAATATCAGACATCATCTGAAATCAGTAGAAATATTATAAAATAGCAATTATTGATATTATTGTAAACTATATAAAAATCCCACTAATTTAGCTCTAATTTCGGTCAATAATATCAGATTCTTATGAATCCTTAGAACTTTCTTTCATTTTAGAGCATAATTCATCTATTAGACTACAAATCTTTTGCGGATTTCTTGTAGAAAAAACAAATGGTCTACCATATTGAAAATTTAATTTAACAGCATCTCCGAAATCAGTAGTATAAGCCCATGAGCCATCTAATCCAAATCGGACTCCTACTCCTCCGTATATCCTAAATCTTGCTTTAATAATATCACAACTAACAACTTTATTTAAATGTATTCTTTTATGGCTAAAAACACCATATATTATCTCAAGTTGATTATTTGTTAAATTAATTTTTAATCCGCGGTAATTCCAATACATTAGGAAGATAAACAAACTAATAGAACCAATTATAATACCTATGAACACTAATTGTTTAGGTAAAATAGCAGTAAATATGATCCCGAGAGAAGCAATCAATAAAACTACTATTGAGATTATAACTTTTACAAACTTCCCAGCAGGAACCCATTCTGTATATATAACCCTTTCATTATTTATTTTTATCACCAGTTTATTTTGTTTCTTTCACCAACCTAAAGATATAATAT
>SMTZ1_10024516_pt1 | contig 10776 bp, 10 predicted proteins | sample DeeMarSWOR136_30_FD_25667 | JGI IMG/M metagenome (IMG submission 25667) | reverse complement strand
CCTGAACAACATTTCGCTCAGCTCATCCACGCCCCCCGTCAGTATGGCCTCTGCCCTCCCCTCTGACAGGAGATCGCAGGCCATAATGATGGCGGCCTCGGCCGTGCAATAGGACTGGACCACCGTGGAATTGACCCCCTTGATCCCCAGCTCGATAGAGATATTCCCGGTAGCGGCGTTGGGAACGGTGTTGGGAAAGAGCATGGGATTCATCTCCAGGAATCCCCTCAGTACCTGCCCCTTGTGGAAAGCCTCCGAGTTGGCAAGGCCACAGAAGCCAGAACCCAGGATGATACCGATCTCACAGCTGTTGGAGGCGGTGATGGTCAATTGAGCATCTTCCAGGGCCAGCCTCGACGCCCCAATGGCCATCTGGCTGGCCCTGTCCAGCCTCCTGATCTTGGAGACGGGGATGAATTCCCTCGGATTGAACCCCTTGACCACGCCTCCCTTCTTCGCCTGAAAGGGAGAGGTGTCGAATTGGCTAATCTCGGAAATTCCATCCACGCCCTCTCGCAGACCAACGCGGAATCGGTCCTTTCCGATTCCGATGGAGCTCACCACTCCAATACCCGTGATGACGATTCCCTTATTCATAAGATCTCAGGACGATGGTGGTACAATTTCCCCCGAAGGCGAAGGAGTTGGACAGAACGGTTCTTACCCGCTGCCTTCTCGACCGGCCGGCCACGTAGTCAAGGTCGCATGCTTCATCCCTCTGGCGGTAGTTGGCCGTGGGGGGGATAAAGCCATCGGCAATGCTCAGGACCGAGGCCACCGCCTCAATCCCTCCTGCCGACCCGAGGCAATGGCCCACCATGGACTTGATGGAGCTGACGGGCACGGAGTAAGCATTCTCCCCCAAGGTTGCCTTGATGGCCAGCGTCTCCACCTTGTCGTTGAGGGGCGTCCCGGTTCCGTGGGCGTTGATGTAATCCACTTCACGGGGGGTAATAGCCGCTGCCCCCATGGCCTCCCTCATGGTCCTGGATTGTTCCGTGCCCGATGCCTCCGGGGCGGTCATATGGTAGGCCTCTCCCACGGTGGAGTATCCCAAGAATTCCGCATAAATGCGTGCCCCACGGGAAACGGCCCGGCTCAACTCCTCCAGCACCAGAATCCCCGCCCCCTCTCCCAGGGTCATTCCCATCCTTCGTGCATCGAAGGGCTTACAGGGGGTTGGGTCGACCACCCGGAGGGCATTGAAACCCCCGAAGGTCAGCTCGCTCATGGCATCGCTTCCCCCGCACACCATAACCTCGGCGTATCCCCTCCTGATAAGGTCCGCGCTGTACCCAATTGATGTAGCGGAGGAACTACAGGCCGTCGTGATGGTCCCCTTGGGTCCACAGAGGCAAAACCGCCTCGATACGGCATCCGTGGAATAGCTCGGGAGGAAGGGAAGAAGCAGTGAGGGACGAGGGAACCCCTTCTCCTTGAGCAGGAGGTGACGGTGATACTGCTCGCCCGAAAGCATTCCGCCTGCCCCTGCTCCGAGATACACCCCGATCTCCCGGTGGGACCTGCCACTCGCGTCGATTCCGGCGTCCCTGATGGCCTCCTCCGAGGCGATGAGGGCGAACTGATCCGTTCGGGAGAGCCTTCGCAGTTCGATGCGGTCGAAATGGTCGGAGGGATCGTAATCCCTTATCTGGGCCGCAATTTTGGAGGGGTACTTGGAGACGTCGAACAGGGTGACCTCTTCGATGCCAACCCTGCCCTCCTCGAGGGAGCGGTGGAACTGGGGGACGTTCTTCCCGATAGCGGTGATAACCCCCAGCCCGGTGACTACAACCCTTCTCATCCCCTTTGCCCGCTTAGACAATTCCCCCATCCACGACTATGGTCTGCCCGGTGATGTAATCGGATTCCTTCGATGCCAAGAAAAGCACGGCGTGGGCAACCTCTTCCGGTCGACCGATGCGGCCCAAGGCGGTCTGCTTGATGATGGCCTCCACCTTCTCCTTGGGGACCCTCGCCAGCCAGTCCGTCTCGATGAGCCCAGGGGCTACCGCATTGACCTGTATGTTGAATTGACCTAGCTCCCGGGCCAGGGATTTAGTGAAGCTCACCAGGCCTCCCTTGGAGGCGGCGTAGTTGGCCTGACCAGCCGTGCCCAGGATGCCGCTGACCGATGCGATGTTGATGATCTTTCCCCTCCGCTGGGGGATCATCTTCCGCAGGGCGGCCCGGCAGCAGTAAAAGACACTCGTTAAATTGGTCCTCAAAACGTGCTCCCAATCATCGTCGGACATCAACATCAGCAGGTTATCCTTCATACTGCCCACGTTGTTGACCAGGATGTCCACCCGGCCGAAGCGGCTCGCCACATCCTCCATCATGGCGTTGACCCGCTGCGTATCGGTTACATCCGCCTGGTATGGTACAAGCGTCCCCGGCAGCGATTCGGCCTCCTTGGCGAGCTCTTGCGCCGCCCGTTGATCTGAGGCATAGTTGGCGATCACCGACGCTCCCCTCCGACAGAAGGCCAGGCTGATGGCCTTTCCTATCCCCTTTGAGCCGCCGGTTACCACGGCTATTCGGCCATCGAAATGCATGGCATCACTCCCTGACCAGCGGCCTCACCCTCGACCGCTTCATCCTGGGGACCAGGTTCCAGAGGGGTCCCTTGATGTCGAACCGGCGAATAGCGTCCATCATGTCCTGGGAGATGTTGATCTCCAATCCCGGCACGATCCACCTCCTCTCCAAGGCACTCCGGGAGACCCAGGCGAGGATTTCATCTCCCAATTGGGGGGAGATGTAGAAATGGGGACACATGAGGTCCGTATCGGGACCGATAACCCCTTCCGAGAGGGATATCCTCTCCAGTGCCGTCCCGGAATAGATCCGGATGCCCACCATGACGATGACGGCCGTTGGCTTGAGCTCGTCCATCAGGGAGGCGGTCTCCTCCAGGGTCCCTTCATCCTCCCCCGGTCCCCCGAGAAGCAGGTAGTGGGCAAAGGGGATCTCGACCCTCCTGCACATCTCGGAAGCCCGAGAGATATCATCCACCGAGAAGGATTTTCCCAGCCGCCTCAACATCGCCGGGGCTCCCGAATCGCTGCCGAACTCGATCCCCATGCAACCCGCCTCCTTCATGGCCCCAATCAGCTCCTCATCCACGTACCCCGGGTTGACGAAGGCGGTCCATTTCATCCCGATCCCCTGTTCGACCATGGATCGGCAGAGCCCCAGGGCGTGGTCCCGTGGGAAGTTGAAGATATCATCCACGAAGTAGACGTAATCCACCCCGTGATATTCCCTCAACGCCCGGAGCTCGTGGAGGACGTCATCCGAGTGCCTCGTGCGGACGGAGGATCCGTCCAGCAGGGGATAGGTGCAGTAGATGCAGCTGAAGGGGCATCCCCTTTTGGTCTGGATGTTCCCCATTCCCCCATGGCGCAGGTATCGCCGGTTGTCCAGGAGATCTCGATGGGGAAACCCGATGGATTCGACCCGATCCATGGCCGGAACCGCCTCCGGCAACCCCTCTCCCGCCATCACCCCGGGAATCCCATCCACGGGGACTTGCCCTTCCACACACCGAACAAGCGAACGGATGGGATTCTCCCCCTCCCCCACCACGCCGAAATCGACGTCCAGCACCCTCAAGAGCTCCCTCGGGGCAAGGGAGAAGCCCGAGCCCCCGATGACCACCTTGGCCCCCGAATATCTCCTGCAGAGGCCGATGACCTCCTCCGCCTCGCGTAGGTAGGAGATGGAGGTTGGATAGGTCAAATTGTCCAGGTTTCTCAGGGAAAGCCCAATGAGGTCGGGTCTCCATCGCAACAGTTCATATCTCAGCTCTTCCTCCACATTGTCGCAGAAACAGAGGTCCACGATCCTGAGCTTGTGCCCATCCTCCCTGAGCGCGGAGGCGATGTAGGCCAATCCCAGGGGGAAAACGGGGTAGGGCATCCTCTCCCTGTTCACCGATAGCAGAAGGATTTTCATGACGGGTCCATGTCGAACTCGCGATCCATGACCCTGTTGACGATCTCCATTTGAGCCCTTCTCAGTATGAAGTTGCTCATCAGGAAATAGAAGAAATGGTTCTTCGGCCCGCGAAGGAGCCTCCCCAGGATGGAGCGCGGGGAACAGCAATACTTCTGAGCCCAGAGGTATCCCTCCTGGAGTTCCCTGGAACTCATGAGCTTGGGCTTGAAGACCACATGGCTCATGTCGTAGTGGGGCCAATGGTTATCGAAGATACGACCCTCCTCCTCCAGCCTCCTTCTCAAGGGGGTCCCGGGAAAGGGAGTGAGAACGGAGAAGGTGGGAAGCTCCATACGGGTCTCATGGACGAAATCGACGGTCCTCCTAAATACGGCCTTGTCATCGTGGTCGAATCCAAAGATGAAGGAACCCTGAATCCCTATCCCGTGGTCTTGAATCCGTTTGATGAGGTCGACCAGTTCCTCGGTGTCCACAAAGCTCTTTCTCGCCCCGTCCAAGTTCTCCTGATTGAGGGATTCGAATCCGATAAAGAGTGAGATGCAGCCGCTCTCTCGGGCCATTGCCAGTAACTTCGGATTTCGGGCTATCTGAAGGGTACAAAAGCCCATCCACTTGAGACCGTATTTCTTGAAAACCTGGAAGAGCTCCGCGGCGAATTTCGGCTTGGCAACGACGTTATCGTCGGTGAGAAAGAGGTATTCTCCCCTTTTCCGGATGATGGAGGAGAGCTCGGAATCGATGTGGGAGATGGACCTGGTCCGGTATTGCAACCCATTGATGATGGGGATGGAGCAAAACTCACACCGGTTGGGGCAGCCCCTGGTTATTTCAATGCTCTTGAAGAAGCGGCTATATTTGGGGCCAAGCAGATCCCTCCTGGGGAAAGGCTCTTTGGTCAAATCGAAATAGCTTTTGCTCCGATAAAACGGCTTCAGGCAGCCCGCCTCGTAGTCGGAGATGAGCTGGTGGAAGATGCCCTCCGCCTCGCCGATCATGACTGAGTCGGCATGGGCCTTTGCCTCTTCAGGTACGAGGCTCGCGTGTACCCCCCCGATGACCACCGTTTTCCCCCTCTTCCGAAACTCATCCGCAAGGAGGTAAGCCCGATCGGCAACACAGGTCAAGGCCGTCAGCCCAACGAAGTCCACCTCTGCGTCCAGATCCACTTCCTCGATGGCCTCGTTCACGATGGTAATATCCCAGTCCTCGGGAAACAGCGAGGCCAATACCGTGAGACCGAGCATGGGAAAGGGGCGCCACGTATCCGTGGACACCCTTTTCCCCTTCTCCCGAGGGAAGATCAACAGTGCCCGCTTCACCGTACCCCTCTCATGTCTCCGCGAAGGAGCGATGAAATTCATCATAATCCTGGAAGGTTGGCTGTCTCCACTGCCTCCGCGTGGCATTCTCCCACACGTACCTCATGATGAGGCGATACGCCATTCGCTTGAAAGGGTTCCTGCTCAAGAGCGCTCCCAGGAGTATGCGGGGCTGCGTGTAGTACCTCCTCAGGTAGGCCTTCTGGAGGGATTCCACCTCTTCCGCCGAAAGACAACGGGTGGGCATGATGGGGTGCATGAAATCATACTTACCGAGGTCGCGCTCCACGATCCTCCCCGCCTCCATGGCCTCCTCATAATAGGGCGTTCCCGGCAGCGGGGTTGTCATGGTCAGAATGAGGAAATCGCTCTGGTTCTTCAAGAATTGGAAGATCTCCCGCAATGTCTCCTCGCTGTCGAGCCAGTCCCCGAACATCACGTTGGCCATAACCATGATCCCGTTTTCCCTCAGGATGTTGATGGCCTGTCTCTCCACCCCCAACATCACCTCGTATAACCCCAGCCGCTTGAACTCGGGCATGAGATCCGCATCCCTGATGATGTCCTTCACCCGCGACTGGAACCAGAAGTGAACCGCAAGCCCCGATCTTCCCAGCTCCTCCAGGAACTCCTCCACCCGTGTGCGACTCCAGTTGAAGCTATTCTCGTTGAACACGAACAGCGTCTTTCCGTATCGCTTGTTGAGATGGACCATCTCCTCCACAACCCTCTTGGCACTCCTCGCCCGCCAGTAGCCCTGCCAGAATGACGTCTCGGAACAGTATGCACAGCGATCGCCACATCCGCGGCTCGTTGAGATCCCAAAGGCCCTCCTGCCCATGCCGTGCCAATAGTAGGCATCGCTCTCCAGGTCGATGAGGTGGTATGCGGGGAGCGGCAGGCCGTCCAAATCAGGGATGAGGGGCCTCATGGGGTTGATCACCACCTCCCCGTCCTCCGCGAAGGCCAGGCCCTCTATCCCCTTCACCCCTTCCCTATCGCCTCCGGCGACCATGGAGACGAATTCAGCCAGCGACTCCTCGCCCTCCCCCATGAAGATGTAGTCCAGTTCCGGAACCTCGCGCAGGATGGACTCCGCCAACAGGGTGAAATGGCTTCCGCCGGCCACGATGACCGATCCCGGCGCCAACCGCCTGGCCAGGACGATGGTCTGCACGCCCTCAGGGGAAAGACAGGTGGCCCCTCCCGTGACCCCGATGATATCGGGCTGGCCCTCCGAAATCCTCCTGGCCAAGTCCGACCAGGGCTCCTTGAATGTCGTACAGTCCAGGATTTGGCACGGAAATCCCGCCTCCTCCAGGTATGCCCCCAGGTTCAGGAGGCCGAAGGAGGGAGTCCACATCCTCAGCCCGGGAAAGAGCCGATGGGGGGGATCAACCAGAAATATCCGCGGCTTTGCCTTTATGGTGCAACCTCCAGGTATTCCATCATCCTGCCGATCCTCTCCTGAATCGTATCGGGAATCCGATACAGCAACGTGCCCCTGGAATCGGTCAGGACGTGGATGGTGCGCCCCGTAGCCAGTACCCTCTCCGTCCCCGCGCGGACCACCGCATAGGTGAAGACGAGGTTCGCCACTTCCGACCGTTCCATCCCCGTCCGAATAACCACTTCATCGTTGGGCCTGGCGGGTTCCTTGAATTGGCATTGGAGCTCAACCACGGGGGCGAGAAACCCGGCCTCCATGAGCGTGAGGGGGTCCAATTGGAACCGTTGGGCCAGCTCATTTCGACTCACCTCGAACCAATCCAGGTAGTGACCATGCCAGACCACGTGGTAGAGGTCGACTTCGGTGAAACGGACCTTAACGCGCGTTTCGTGGAACTTCATGGGGCCCCAACTTCTCCACGGAGCTGGGATTCGCCGTCGCCGTGGTTTTCACTCCCCTGTCAATCCACCGGATCAATTTGCAGAGGGTATCATCGTATCCGACCTCGATAAACCACGTCACCCCACGACGGAGGAGCTCCCGCACACATCCCTCCCAGTAGACCGGCCTGCAAATCTCCTCGGCCAAAAGGGCCTTGATATCCGCCTTTTGGAGGAACGATAGGGTCATGTGATTGAATACCGGGACCTCGGGCTCCCTTATCCTGAGGCGATCCACAAGCTCCAGGATTTCGCCTCGAAGAGGCTCCATGAGGTCGGAGTGGAGGGGGGCCGAAAATGTCAGCCGATGGGCCGCAATTGCCCCCATCTCGAGGCAGAGGAGGATGACTCTGTCGATCCCCTCCCGTAGTCCCGAGAGGACGAAATTCCTCGAACCATTGTAATTGGCGATGGAGATTCGATACCCATCCAGCCGGTCCCGAATCCCCTCGATCTGATCCATCTCCAGGCCAAGGACGAGGCACATGGACCCCGCTATTTCCCGTGCCCGCTTCTCGATGAGGAGTCCGATATCCCTCGTAAGGAGGAGCCCATCCCGGAAGTCGATGCTTCCCGAGGCCACCAAGGCCGCGTAGATCCCCATGCTGTGTTCAGCGATGAGATGGGGGAGTATCCCCTCCCGCTGCAACCGATAAAAGTGGATGAGGCTGATGACGTAGCTGGAGAGCTGGAGTTTGACATTGAGATACGATTCCCAGTCCTCCTCCTGAAAGGAGAAAGTGAACATGTCAAACCCGCTGAGACGCAGGGTCTTCTCGTAGATTTCGTGGGCCAACCCATCCCGGTAAATGGGGTAATGCCCGGGCAGCTGAGGGCGCTCCTGCAGCTGTCCCGGAAAACAGAAACAGATTTTCTCCTCCCTGCGCTTCATCCGTCAGCCCGCACTACGGTTGGCGATCACGAACTGGGCAATGGTCCTCACCGATTGAAAGACCCTCTGCCCAACTTCCGCATCGGGGATGATAACCCCGTATTCCTTCTCCAGCCCCAGGACCAGCTCCAGCGCATCGATGGAATCCAGGCCCAACCCCTCGCCGAAAAGGGGGTCGTCGGTTCCGATATCTTCGGGCGCAACCTCCTCCAGCTTGAGCCGCTCGATGATGAGCTTCTTGAGTTGAAGGATGAGCTCCTCGGTCACACCAGCCATGGTATCCTCCTCACGCCCATTTCGGTCATCCCCAATAAGGATAGAAATTATACCATTGATCCGGGTATCGGCGAATGTATTCCTCGAATACCCGGGCGATCCCCTCCATCCCCTCGCGAATGACCTCCTCCCTTTCCCCCCTCCGGCTTCCATCGAAGTAGATGGGCTTCTCGATGATCCCCCGATATTTCCGATTCTTCTCCATCACCACGAAGACGGGGAGAACCGGCGCCCCGCTGATCATGGCCAGCATGCCCACGCCCATGGGAAACGGCGTCCTTCGACCGAAGAAATCCACATCGATGGTACTGGGCGAGTTCTCCCGATCCCCCAGCATGGCCACGATCTCGTTATTCCTCAGGGCCTTGACCAACTCAATGGTGGAAAAGGGATCCTCCGCCCCTCCCTTGATGTAGAGCTCCCTGATCCCCTTGGAGTGCCTAAATCTCCCCCTGAAGTCCTTGGTCCTGGCATCGGGTTCGTCCAGGCTGAGTACATTGAGGGTCCCCCCTCTGAAGGCCAGCAACAGGCCCCCCATCTCCCAATTCCCCAGGTGAGGGGTAATACAGATGGCCCCCCTTCCCCCCCTGAGGGCCTGGGCCATATAATCCGTCCCCTCCTCTGCCTCTATGACCTCACCCTTGTTGAGGGAGGTGATTCGATTGATCACCATGTAGTCCAGCAGGTACTGTCCATAGTTGCGAAAGGTCCTTCGGGCCAGCCTGGAGATCTCCTGGGGGGTGAATCGCCCCCGGCCGATCACCTCCAGGTTCCGTTTCACCGCCACTCGGGTTCGCCCCATCAGGAGGTAGAAGATGTCGCCCACGCCAACGGTGACGAACCTCTGAATAGGACGGGGGATGAGCACTGAACCCAGGAGGAACCCCAAGAGGTAAACGTACCTGTTCAAGGAGCGCGCGTTCTGTTCCCGCATGGATTCACCCGATAAAGTAGTCCTTGGTGAAACGAAGCACTGTCCCCAGCCCCAACTTGTGGCGCCTGATCAAATTGCGGACATCGGTCCTTCCCTTTCGCGACCTCGTATAGTAGAGGAAATTCGCCTTCAGGAGTAACCACTGGAGGCGGATGAAGGAGAGGTGATCGTGTTTGAACACCAGGTGCTGGGCATCGAAGAAGGTCCAATGTCTGCGGAAAATGCGGTCCTTCACCTTCTCGTAGAGGGCGGTACCCGGGTACGGGGTGAGGATGGAGAACTGGGCTACATTGGTGTCCAGCTGCTTGGCCCACCGGATGGTTTCGTTGACGGCCTTGGCCGTTTCCCCCGGTCCCCCCAAGATGTAGCTGGCAAAGATCTCGAACCCGTTCCGTTTCAAGACCTCAACCGCCCGCTCGGCCATCCCAATATCGGACCGCTTCCCGAACTCCTCGAGGCTCGGCCGATGGGGGCTCTCCACCCCGATGTAGATGCTCTTGGCGCCCGCCTCGTGCATCTTCCGGAGCATGGCCTCGTTCTTGACGATGGTATCCACCCGGGAGAAATTCCACCACCAGATGTCGAGGTTCCTCTGCGTGATCGCCTCCGAGAGCTCCACGACCCTCTGAGGCCAGAGGGTGAAGTTATCATCGACGAAGGCGATGGCGTTGAACCGGTATCGCGACACCAGCTCCTCGATCTCCCCGAGTATGGAGGGGACGCTGCGGCTCCTCCACCGACGGCCGAAGAAGGTGGAGGAGGAACAGAAGGAGCAGTTGCTGGGACACCCCCGGCTGGTGATCATGGGGGTAATATCACGATCCCCGAACTTGGTCCTCCGGTAATGGTTCATGTCGATGAGGTCTCGTGCGGGCAGGGGAAGCTGGTCAAGGTCCCGGATGAACTCCCTCCGGGGGGTCCTGGTGATGTGGCTGTTGTGGGTGAAGCTGATACCCTTTATTCTTGAGAATTCCCCCCTTTCCCCCTCCAACTCCACCAGGAGTTCGTGGAGGGTGATTTCCCCTTCCCCGTGAACCACGAAATCGACATGGCCGCTGTTCAACACCTCCTCATCCACGAAGCAGGGATGGGGGCCTCCCATGATCACGGTACACCCCTCCCTGTGAGCCCTTTTGGCGATCTTGAGGGCGTTATAGTAGCGGGTCGTATCGGTGCCGATGCCCACCACGTCGTAATCCCGGAAGCGGATATCCCCCGTGGAAACCCCCTCAACACAGAGGTCCTTCACCTCTGGATGGTAGCCCTGCCTCTCCAGGTAGGCGGCCAGGTAGAGGAGCCCAAGGGGAGGAAAATGGACCCCCACGGCCTTGAGAATGCCCACGTTCGGCGGGTTGATCAGTAAAATCCTCATGTCCCTTGTGTGCCCTGATCCACCATCAAGGCATCATCTGCCGTTCGACAAGCTCACGGTCCTGAGCAAGGTCGAAGGACTCACGGTCCTGAGCAAAGCTGAAGGGCGGCGTTGCCTTCGATCGCTCCTC
>SMTZ1_10023873_pt1 | contig 10776 bp, 10 predicted proteins | sample DeeMarSWOR136_30_FD_25667 | JGI IMG/M metagenome (IMG submission 25667) | reverse complement strand
GTCGTTCATCTGGCAGCCGATAGTCCATAGGTATTAACGCTTCATGTCCTCTACACTCTGGACAGGATCGCCCGCGCTGCCACCAGACCCGAGCCCGAGGCCTGTACCAGGCCACGGGTCACCCCTGCGCCGTCACCGGCGGCAAAGAGATTGCGCACCTCAGTCTCCAGACAATTGCTCAATTGCAGGCGAGAAGAATAGAACTTGACTTCCACGCCATAGAGAAGGGTATGGCGCGAATAGACGCCAGGGGCCAGTTGGTCTATGGCCTCAAGCATCTCCAGGAGGCTGACGATGTAACGATAGGGTAGCACCAACCCCAGGTCGCCAGGAGTAGCCTCCCTTAGTGTCGGAGTGACCACGCTCCGCGCTAGTCGCTCTACCGTCGAACGCCGGCCCTGGTCCAAGTCTCCCAGGCGCTGGACGATGACGCTGCCACTCAAGAGGTTGGCCAGACGGGCGATGTATTTGCCATAGGCGATGGGCTCCTTGAAGGGTTCGGTGAAAGCTTTGCTCACCAAAAGGGCAAAGTTGGTATTGGTCGTTCGCCGGTCGGCGTAGCTGTGGCCGTTAACGGTCATCACATCGTCAGCGTACTCGGTCACCACCTCGCCATAAGGGCAAACGCAGAAGGTGCGAACCTTGTCATCGAAGGCTCGTGAGTGATAAATCAACTTGGGTTCGTAGACCAAATCCGTCAGGGGAGCCAACACTCCGGCTGGCAGTTCCACTCGCACCCCTACGTCCACAGGATTGCGGCAGAGGGATAGGTGCAGTGCGCGAGCTATCTCTGAGAGCCAGGTCGCCCCCTCACGGCCAGGAGCCACTATGACGTGTCGGCCTCCGATGATTTTTCCCTTGGAGGTCTCCACGCCCACAGCTTGCGAGTCCTCAACCAGTATGCGGACCACCTCTGTCCCGGTAGAGATACTCACCCCACGTCGGAGCAACTCGTCGCGCATGGCTCGCAGCACATCACCACTGCGCTCGGTACCCAGGTGACGGACCGGTGAGGAAATGAGCCGCAGTCCTGCCAGGGAGGCTTGTTTCTGCAAACGCTCGACCTCGTCTTTATCCGTCCCATAGACAGGCCCACCGGCTCCGAACCCTACGAAGGTCTGGTCAACTTGTCTGATCAGTTCGTCCGTCTCATCGTAGCCTATGATGTCCACCAGGTGACCGCCTACTTCTGGGGAGAGAGTCAGCTTGCCATCGCTAAAAGCACCGGCCCCTCCCCAACCTGCCAGGAGGCGACATGGTTGGCAGTGGGCGCAGCGCCCACCAGGCTCGCGGGCCGGGCAACGGCGCTTATCAATGTCGGGACCTTTGTCCAGGATGGCAATGCTGAGCCCACCTTCTCTGCTCAATTCCAGGGCGGCGAAAATGCCGGCCGGCCCGGCTCCGACGATGATGACATCGTAGAGGATTTGTGGCATTGGAACGCTCTCCAGTGAATCAGGGGTTATAGTAATAGTCACTGCCGCCTTTGGGCCCCGCTGAGAATGACCCGCCGGGTGATGACGTACCAGTCGGTGATAGTACGGAAGCGATCACTGGGGTCAATCATGGGGGCAATTTGCACTCCTTTGACCCGTGTGTCAATAGCATAACTGTAAACAGGATGGTATAGCAATAGAGCAGGTACCTCATCGGCAAAAATCTGTTGGAAACGGTGATAAAGCTCCATGCGTCTGGTTTGGTCAGTGGTACGCCGGGCCTCCTCCATAATCTGATCGGCCTCTCGATGAGCGAAACCGCTGTAGTTCTGGCCCTCGCCCTGCACCTGGGTCGAATGCCAGAGAGGGTAGGGGTCAGGATCGGGAGGAAGTTCTTGCCATTGGGTAAGGATGGCATCATATCGTCGAGGGCGTAGGAAATCGCGTACCAACCCCGACACTCCAGAGGTCTGGGGAACCGCCTTCGCCCCTACCACCGCCCATTGTCGGGTAATCTCCTCGATGATCTTCAGCCGGGTGGGATCATCGTTGGTCAATAAGCTAAACTCCAGGTTGACTCCCTCTTTCTCTCTGATGCCATCCCCATCGTTATCTACCCAGCCCGCTTGATCCAACAGGGCTTCGGCCTGAGCTGGGTCATAGCTGTACTTTTTGATGTTCTGGTCATAGGCCCAGGAGTCAGGCATGATGGGGCTGTGCACCACGAGACCTTGGCCGTCTAGAATCTGATCAATGATCTTCTGGCGATCGAGGGCATAGAGCAGGGCCTGTCTCACCTGTTGGCTCTGAAGGAAAGGGGTGTTGGGGTTGTTGAGATTCAGAAGGATCAGAGTATAGCCGGAGAGGCGTGCCGAGAACAGGTTCAGGTTCTGATGCCCTCGAGCCTTGGGCAGGTCTTCCGGCAGGACCCGACTGATACCCTCGATCTCACCTCGCTCGTAAGCGCCGAAAATGCTCTCGTAATCAGGATAGAATCTGAATTCGATTGTGGAGAGATAGGGTCTGGCTCCGTAGAAGTGAGGATTGGCCTGTAGGACGATGTGTCTGGCGCTAAGCTCCTCCACCTGAAAGAGGCCAGTGCCCACTGGCTGACTGTTAAACTTTGCCTGGGCTAGGGCTCTGGCTTCTATGTTCTGCAAGATGTGCGCAGGGAGGATGCCGACTGTGGTGTAGTCAATAAAGGGCGCGAAAGGCTCCTGCAAAGTAAAACTGACAGTATAGTTGTCAATTCTCTTGACGCTCACGGTGCGCCATAGATCGGCCAGGTACGGGATGCCCTGGAAGCCAGGAGTCTTTATGGTTTTGATGGTGAAAACTATGTCATCTGCGGTGAAGGAAGCCCCATCGTGCCATCGGACGTCGCGGCGCAGGTGAAAAGTATAAGTAAGGCCATCGTCGGAGACCTCCCAATGCGTTGCCAGGTCAGGTACGATCTCTCCTTTCTCGTTAACATCAGTCAGGCCGTTGAAGATCAGAGCACAGAGGTCTCGGTCAACGTCGTTATATTGGCAGAGAATGGGATTGATGTATTGGGGGTTGCCAGCCAGGCCCTCTACGTAAGTGCCCCCCACATCGGGGACGATGACAGTGGTAAAGCTGAAAGCCAGATAGCCAAGTATGGTGACGATCAAAATCGCCCCCAGGAAGGCGATGGTAGCTTGCCAGCGGATGTGTCTGATCAATTTACTTCGCTACGATAACGTTGACTATGGCAACGAGGAAGAACACTACTGATAGGCCAATGGTTGCGTTGAAGAGGGTCTTCTCCACGCCACGACGGCTCTTGTAGACTGAACCGTCGCCCCCGAAGATGCCTCCCAGCCCTGTCCCCTTGGCTTGCAAGAGAATGAGGGCAATGAGCGTTGCCGCAACGATGATCTGAACGATTTGCAGAGATGTAGTCAATTTTCCCTCTCCTAACCCGAAGTGTGAGCAGATTATACCATGTTCTGGCTGGGCTGGCAAACAGTGGGGTGGGAGCGTCACACACTGGGGAGGTGATTCTAACGGGAGATTCGGCAAGTTGGTGATTATGGGCGTGGAGTCCAGCCCTCAGGCGGGCCATTCCAGCTAGAGCCTCCCCTGCCATTGAGAGCCGGTCCCCAACGCGGAACGGTCTCATGGGAGATCATTCAGGTTGGCAGGTAGAAGAAAGCTAGGCCAATAATGGTATAGACGACCAAAAGTTGTGCCCCCTCCAGCCAGTTGGACTCACCATCCAGAGAGACCAGGGCGGCGATGAGCACGGCCGCCACCAGAGAGATCAGCTCGAATTGGTTAAAGACCAGGGTGAGTGGATTGCCCATCAGAAGGCTGATGAAAACCAGGGCCGGAGCGACGAAGAGGGCGATCTGCAAGCTGGAGCCCACAGAGATGGCCAGGCTCAACTCCATCCTGTTCTTGATGGCCATCTGCACGCCCACCAGGTGCTCGGCCACGTTGCCCACCAGAGGAATGACGATGATCCCCAGGAAGAATTCCGTAATCCCCACCGCTTCGATCACGGGCTCCACGGCCCCTACCAGGATTTCGCTCAGCCAGGCTATCAGAAGAGTGGCTGCTATCAGGACGGCGCTGGCTTTGGACGTGTTCCACCCTCTGTGGATGTGAGCCTCCTCTGCTTCTTTCCTCCTGGGCAGAGCAAAGAAGGCGTAGATCAAACTAAGGCCGTAAATGACGATCAGAACCAGGGCCACGCCCAGGCTCAGATACTCGACAGCCGCATGATTCTTGACCTCGATAGCATGGCTGAAGAGGGAGGGGATACCCAGGCCCACCACCGCCAGAATGAGCATCGTGGAGTTGAGGCCGGCGTGGCTGCGATCAAAGCGTTGGGTGTTATTCTTGAGGCCACCCAGCAGGATGCTCAGGCCGAGAACCAGCAGCACGTTGCCCAAGATGGAGCCGGTGATGGAAGCCTTGACCAGTTCCAGCAAGCCAGCGCGGATGGCAAAGATGGTGATGATCAACTCGGCAGCGTTGCCCAGGGTGGCATTCAGGAGTCCACCCAACCGTGGGCCAGTGTGGGCTGCCAGTTCCTCGGTGGCCTGACCGATGAGGCTGGCCAGGGGCACGACAGCCAGAGCTGAGACAACAAAGACCCACAGAGGCGGCCAATACAGAAACTCACCCACGATGGCGATGGGGACGAAGACCAGGAGAAGGTTCAAGTTGAGATACCTGGCAAGGTTTGACATCTATGCACTCCTTTCGTCACTCCAGACCCTTCGGGTTCTCCGAGCCCCGAAGGGTCTGGTAAAGTGGAATGGGGACTATGAATCAGCGAATAGCCCCGGGGGCAAAGCCTTAGGCACCACCACCCGCAGAGCTCTGGGCACGATGCCGATCTCTACCGGTGTCGTTGTGAAAGGCTCATCGTCGGCGTGAACCGAAAGGGGTTTGGCCGCATCGATCTTCACTCGCTGGGCCTGGTAATACTCCACTTGTGGGTCGCGCAAGTGGCGGTTGGTTAGGACGCTGAAGAGATGACGCAGGGTGGCAGGGAAACCCTGGCCTTTGAAAATGAGGACGTCCAACAGCCCATCGTCAAGGCGCGCCTGAGCGGCCAGGCGCATGATCCCGGCGTAGCGTTGAGCGTTGCTGGCTACTATCAGGATAGCACGGCGGTTCACTTCGCATCCGTCAATGGTCACTTGCACTTTGGTTCCAGCAAACTCTTTGGCCACTATGATGCCAGCCATGACAAAGGCCAGAACTCCCAGGCGCTTCTTTGCTTCCGGTTCCACCTTCTCCGTTATTTTGGCGTCCAGGCCGACGCCAGCCCAGAGGAGGAAGTAGCGGCCATTGATCTGACCCAAATCAACATGGCGGATGTGCCCCTCGGCCAACACTTTCGCTGCCTCGAGCAGAGAATGTTGGCGTAGCGGCCAGAGGGGAGGGATGCCCATTTGCAGAGCCCAGACGTTGGTCGTGCCGATGGGAAACATCCCCAGGGCCACCTCGCTCCCGGCTAGGCCGTTGGCTACCTCGCTGACTGTACCATCCCCGCCAGCGGCTATGACGACGTCGTAGCCTTCGGCCACAGCTTGGCGGGCGTAAGTTGTGGCCTCTTCAGGGCACTGAGTCTCCCTGAGACTCAGTTGCCAGCCATGGTCTTTCAGGTAAGCCATGGCTGCCTGCAATTCGCGACGCCGATCCCGCTGACCGGCGTTGGGATTGAGAACAACCTGGGCCTTCATCGTGAACCCTCTAGCGGCATGGGGCCACCGGGCTTGCGCTTCCAATTGATCCTCACGCGCTGAGGACCCACCGTGCAATCGCCTGACGTCACCACCCAGACCACAGGCGAGGCCGGTCGCCCCCTCTCCAGCAATACCACACCATCTCTCGAGGCTTGTCGTACAGATAGATGTTCCACCGACCGATGACTGAAGGCTCAGAGGTGAGCGACCAATCGTAGTCGTTCCAGATCCGTACCTGGGCTCCCGACACCGGCTCCCAATTCTCGCCAGCCACTGTGCCCCAAACTTCCGTCCTGGCGCAGTCCTTTTCGCTGCTCACGTCAGTGACCTCGTAAGGATATGTGGTGTCACCAGGCACGGTTGGGAGGTGTTGCCAATCTATCTGTATGCGCTGTGGGCCTCGCTGGCAATCATCATCGGTGACCACCTTGACCACAGAGGAGACGGACTGCCCATTCTCAACCACCTGGGCATACCAGGTTCCCTTCTTCGGCTTATCCGACAGGAAGACCTCCCAATATCCGGCCACCGAGGGTTCGGAGATGTGCGACCAGCCATAGTCGTTCCACACAGCGACCTTGCTGCCGCTGACCGGCGACCAATCCGCAGTCAACAGGGTCCCTGACAGAGCAGTGACGCCGCACGTGCGATGGCTCTCTATGCCAACCACCCGGTATGGATATAACGGCAAGGGGGGCCTCGTCTTCTGCCAGTTGATCCGAGCGCGCTGGATGCCTTTCTCACAATCCAGGTCGGTGTGCACCATCACAACGGGTGAGGCGGGTTGGTCACCTTCCACCGCCTGCACATACCAGGTCATCTCCCGTGGCTTGTCGTACAGGTAGATATCCCACAGGCCATCGGCTGATGGATTGGAGATGGCCGACCACTCCCAGTCGTTCCAGACCTTATAATACACGCCCGGGGCTGGCGACCAGTCAGAGTTAAAGACGTTGCCTCGCACCTCGGTTACATTGCAGTCAGGCTCGTAGCTCACGCTGACAATGTCATAAATCATCAGAGGCGAGGTCGGTGTGGGTGTAGGCGTAGGAGCCTGTGTCGGCGTCGGCAGGGGCGTCGGCGTGTTCGTTGTTGTGGGCATCTCCAAGGGCGTCGGGGTGGGTGAGGAGAGCGTAACAACGAACCTTGGGGAAGGCGTCGCCGTTGGGGTTGCCAGTGGCGTAGCGGCAGGCGTCAGCGACGCGGTAGCCGTAGGAGTCGCTGTAACGACCCTCGTTGGCAGAGGAGTATGCAGACGTTGCCCTACCGCCCCTCGCGTTGGCTGAACTGGGGTAGGCGTCGGCCCCACCCCACCGCAAGCGGAAGCCACTACGGCGCTGACGATCAAAGCCATGGCCCACGAGATAGGGAGCCACCTGGCGACAACCGGCCTCAATCTGCGCCCTATACTAGAACTTGTAGCCAATCTTGCGCAAAAAGTCCTTACGCCAGGCAATGTCTTCGTCTCCCTCGACCCCTTTGCTCTTGAAGCCATCAATCACCCCCAGGATACCCCGCCCTTGTTCTGTCTCAGCGATGACAACCTCCACGGGATTGGCGGTGGCACAGAAGACGCGACAGACCTCCGGCACGTTCTTGACGACATTCAGCACGTTGATGGGGAAGTACCCCTGGCCCAAGAAGAGGATGAAACAGTGACCAGCAGAAAGAGCCAAGGCATTCCTCTTGGCCAGCTCGATCATTTCGTCGTCAGTGCCGACCCAACGGACCAGACATTTTCCCGAGGATTCACAAAAAGCCAACCCGAACTTGACGCCTGGCACTGTTTGGATCAGGGCCTCATAGATATCTTCCACGGTCTTCAAAAAGCCAACCCGAACTTGACGCCTGGCACTGTTTGGATCAGGGCCTCATAGATATCTTCCACGGTCTTGATAAAATGGCTTTGCCCCAGGATAAAGTTGATCTCGTCGGGTTTCTGGATTTTGACAGTTATCAGTTCCATCCGTTTCGCCTCCTTGAGTTGAATTCTATAACGTCTGACCATACATGCAATGTGTCATCATGGCAATACGCTCAGCGTTCGATGGGCACGTCCAGCAGGATCGGTTCGGTTCGGTGGAGGGAATCGCGCACCCGCTCGCTCAATTCGTCGGGTTCGGTCACTCGGTGAGCTTCGACGCCAAAGGAACGTGCCAGGCCGACGAAATCCACTTCCGGCTCAACGAGGTCCATCGCCGGGTAATCCTCTTGGGCCAACCGGGACAACGACATCATGTCCCCAGAACGCTTGAGAATCTTGTATTGTGCGTTGTTGGCGATAAGGAAGGTCACAGGGATGTGGTGATGCGCCGCCGTCCAGAGCCCCTGAATGCCGTAGAGCGCCGCCCCGTCCCCCAACAGAGCCATAGCCGGCCGATCGGGCCAGGCCAGTTTCACGCCGATAGCGCATCCCAACCCCCATCCCAACGCCCAGCCCCGATGCGAGAAGTAGCCGGAGGGGTCTTTCAACACGCCAAGCCTCTCCAGCAAGTTGTTGTCTGTGGTGACGGCTTCTTGCACCACCGCTGCGTTCGGCGGCAGCACGCGAGCCAGTGCTCCCATGAGGGTGAAGGGAGTCATAGGCCGTTGGTCCCGCTGCGTATCTATCTCAGCCAGCAAAGCCTCGCGTTCGGCCGCGCGCTGAGCGGTAACCTCCTCGCGCCGCTGCGCGGCCGCCCGGACCTGATCAGCGGGGTAAATCTCCGACACGCGTTGGGCGAGTTCGGCTAGACCAGCTTTTGGATCGCTCACCAAGCCAACTTCCACGGGATAGTTCTTCCCTAACTCCCAAGAGTCTACGTCCAGATGGATCAGCCGGATGTGTTCCGGGATCGGACGGGCCGGCTCGCGATAGATAAAAGGACGCAACAGATCCATACCGACCACCAAGATGACGTCAAAGTCAGCCAGAAGTTGGCGAACGTCCGGCGACCAAAGCGGCAAGGTTCCTGCGTAAAGGGGATGATCGGCCGGCATGGGCAGCCGTCCGTGTGAGCTCCTCTGTTCGGCCAGCACGGGCGCGCCGAGCCGCTCAGCCAGCGTAACCAGCTCAGCTACCGCGCTCGCTTCAGTCACCCGGCTGCCCGCTAGGATGGCGGGGTTTCGGGCTTGAGCCAGGATTTCGGCGGCCTTGCGCAGGGCGTCCAAAGGAGGACGAACTCGCCGATCGGGTATGTGAGGCGGAGTGAGGTCGAGCCCGTCAGCGCTCTCAAGCTGCACATCTACGGGCAGCGACAAAAACACTGGTCCGGTGGGCGGAGTCAGCGCGGTCTGAACCGCGCGACATACGGCTGTCGGCACGTCTTCGACGCGCTGGACTTCGACCGACCACTTGGTCCACGGGCGGGTGACGCTGACCATGTCGCCCGCCAACACTGGCTCTCCAAACCGCAACCGCCGGTCCTGCTGGCCGGCAAAGATCAACAGCGGCGTGCCCGCGCAGTGGGCGTTGTACAGCATGCCCATGGCGTTGCCCAGCCCAGGGCAGATGTGCACACACACCACGCCCAGTCCGCCCGAGGCCATGGCATGGCCGTCGGCCATGGCCGTGAGCGGCAGCTCGTGTAGGCCAAAGATGTACTGAAATCGCGAGTCCTTGGCCAACGCATCGTTCAAAGGCAATTCGGTCGAGCCCGGATTGCCAAAGATGTATCGCACTTTGGCGGCAGCCAGGATTTCCAAAAGGGCTTCGATTCCTAACACGGTTCCTCCAGATTCTTCGCAAGTGTTTCAGGGGTCAGAAACATTATACCAGAAGAGACCCCCAAAGTCTAGCCACCTACTTCTGGCAACAGGGGCAGAAGTGCGTCCCCCGGCCTCCCACCACGATGCGCTCGATGGCGCTGCCGCAGCGAGGGCAGGGCTGCCCCTTTCGCCGGAAGACCCTCAGGTTCTCCTGGTGCTCTCCCTCCTCGCCATCCACCTTGCGATAGGCTCCGTCAAAGGTCGTGCCCTGGTCGGCCAGTGCCTGACGCAGCACCTGACGGATGGCCTGGTAGAGCCGCTCGATCTCTTGGTCCGTCAGGGTGTCCGCTTTGCGCTGGGGGTGGATGCCCGCCGCAAAGAGGGCCTCGTCGGCATAGATGTTGCCGATACCGGCCATGAACTGCTGGTTGAGCAGCAACGGCTTGAGGGCTCCCTTGCGCTTCCTGACGAGGGCCGAAAACTCGGAGAGGGTAAAGTCGTCAGCCAGGGGCTCCGGCCCCAGATTTCCCACTACCTCATTCTCATCAGCGACCAGGTGGACCCGTCCGAATTTGCGTGTATCGAGAAAGCGCAACTGCCGTCCGTCGTCCAGGTCAAAGACGGTGTGGCCATACTTGTCGGTTGGGGCATCGCCGGACCTGACCGTCAGTTGTCCGGTCATCTTGAGGTGGATGATGAGGCGGTCGCCCCCGGACAGGTCGAAGACCAGGTACTTGCCCCGCCGCCGGATGCCGAGGATTTGCTGGCCTCTGATGCGCCGTTGGAACTCGGTTACAGCGGGTCGGGCGATGATGTTCTCCCACCCGACGCGGACGCCGGTAAACGTACAGCCGATAAGCGGCCCTCGCAGGCCGTTGACGATGGTTTCGACTTCGGGTAGCTCAGGCATGGGCATATTATACCATGCCTATTTGGATTTGTGTAACTTTTTGTGCTGACTTCGCAGAGGAGTAGCTACATAAAGGCTGATCCTTTCGGCTTCTTTTAAGACGAGCATGGGACTTGACAAAGTCCCATTTCCATGCTATAATATGCCATAGCATATATGCTATAGCATATAGCAAACAGTGTATCGATGAGACTGCCATTGAGAGAGTCCACCTGAAAACCGTCAATAGAGGAGAGTCAATAAGCTGTATGGAAGATTCGGATGCGACGCTGAGGCCGCTTACACAAAGCGAGACATTAGGGGAACAGGCCTACTTTGCTATACGGAATGCCATCACCTCGGGCGTGCTCAAGCCAGGTGAGCGAATCACAGAACGGGATCTTGCGCGCAGGTTGGAAGTCAGCCCCACACCGGTCAGAGAGGCCCTGCGCCAGCTTGAACAAGAAGGCCTGGTTGTCAGGACCCCAAACCGAGGGGTGTCGGTATCCGATATGCCCTCGGCATCGGTGGCAGAAATGCT
>SMTZ1_10007707_pt1 | contig 10776 bp, 10 predicted proteins | sample DeeMarSWOR136_30_FD_25667 | JGI IMG/M metagenome (IMG submission 25667) | reverse complement strand
AGATATGAAGGAAGATGAGATTTCCTCTTAATTATGCCTTTAAATTCAGTCCAAGCCTCATCAGAAGTAACCGCACGTTTCTTTATGATAAACCTGTATAATTTATCGGTTGTGCTTCCTTTTACAAAGCCTACTTGTCTTGCCATTATCTTGCCTTGATCCATACCATCAAGCAAGACAACCGTATATAAAGCCCTAATTGGTAAAATTATTAAAGGTATTAATAATATTTATATACCAATTATGACTAACTCCCATATATCAAACAATAGATTAAAAAAGACTAAACAGCAATTTTAATATACTTTCTTATTTTTTAATATTAAATGCCTAGATTAAAAAGAGAGGTGGGTCTTATTGGTATTTTGTCAGCAGGTATAGGTGTTATTCTTGGTGCAGGCATATATGCATTGATAGGAAAAGCAGCTATTTTCTCAGGCAACATGTTGTGGTTGTCATTTCTGATTGCTTCAATAGTTGCAATGTTTACAGGTCTTAGTTATGCAGAACTTTCTTCAAAATTCCCAAAAGCAGGAGGAGAATTTGTCTATGTTTCAAGAATTATTAATAAGAAATTAGCCAATCTAGTAGGTTTTGCTTTGATTTTAGTTGGTGTTTTTAGCTGTGCAACATTGTGCATTGCATTTGGAGGATATCTTAAAAGCATGCTTAATACACCAATCATCCTATTTGGCATTCTACTTATTTTATTTATTGCTTTAATTAATTATATTGGTATTAAATTCTCAATAAAATTCAATATCATTGCAACAATAATAGAAGTAGCAGGTCTGATAATAATAATTGTTCTTGGCATTAAATATTTTGGAACTGTAAATTACATTGAAACTCCTGAAACAGGAATTATAGGCATATTCACAGCAATAGGTATAATATTTTTTGCATATCTTGGATTTGAAGATATTGTAAATCTTGCAGAAGAAACAAAACATGCAAGAAAATTAATGCCAATTGCTGTTGTTGCTTCATTAATAATAACAACTCTTCTTTATATACTTGTTTCATTGTCAGCAGTTAGTATTATTGGTTTCCAAGAACTAGGACTTTCTGATTCACCTTTGACATTAATTTTCCAGACAGCAACTGGATTAAGATTTGGCGGTTTGTTCTCTATAATTGCCCTTTTCTCAATCTTCAATACAGTTCTTCTTTTATTTATAGCAGCTACAAGAATTGCATATTCAATGGGGATAAACAAGTCATTGCCTTTGATTTTTGGCAAATTAGATGAAAGAACAAGAACACCTTATTTTTCAATCATCATTTTAGCAATTTTAACCATTTTAGTAATTATCATGGGCAATATTTCACTTGCTGCACAGCTTACAAATATAGTGATTCTGGCAGTGTTTGTTGTAATAAATATTGCAGTTATAAAATTAAGATATTCAGGTTTAAATGTTAGAGGTTTTAATGTGCCTCTTAATATTGGCAGATTTCCTTTACTGCCTTTATTTGGTGCTGTAAGTTCTTTTATTATTTTAATAATAACATTTTTAAATGTAATAAATGTTATTTAGGCACAGGTGATAGATTTGTTAAAAAAATGGGCTAAGACATATTTTTTGAATAAAGACTTGCTAATAGGCAAAAAGCCAATAATAGAAGAAAAGGATGATTATATTCTAATCACAAATGAAGATCAAAGTCATGTTATTGTTATTGTAAAAGAAAAATTAGAAAATATCAAGCCAATAGTTGAAAGATTTACTGAACTTGAAAACCTGCACAAACCAACCAAATTAACACTTGTACTTTATAATAAAAAAGAAAATGTCCAGTTGATAGTAAAAGGCTGGCATGAACTAATAAAAAAGCCAAATTTAAGTATTTTATTTGTTAATCCAAAAACACATACTAAATGGAGTGTAAACCCTTATATACATAACAAGATTGCTGATAAAAAAACATTAAAAAAAGGCCTGCTTTCATTGTATACTACAGTAGAGCCTGTTTAAAAAAGAGGGAAGATGAAATTACATTATTTGATATTCTTATTATTAATAATCCCGCTTGTTTTTGCAGAAAGTGATTTAATTAAAAAAGGATGGTTCAGAACAGAAGATTCAATTGTTGTAGATGATATTTCTGCAACTATATATGTAAGTGAGCAGGATAGAATATTGCTCAAATTTGATACTCAGATTTCCACAATCACAGCAGGAAAATGTCTTTCAATTGATAATATTGAAATATGCCTCATTGAAGTAACAGACGGCGATGATAGAAGGGCGTATATAGAAATATACAAAGAAGAACCAGATTTGAAAATCACAAGAAAATTCAACAAAACTTCCTTTTTTATTGGCGAAGAAATTGATGTTGAGGTTGTGCTTGAGAACCAGGGAGAAGAAGAAGCAAAAAACATTCTTTATGAAGATATTTTTCCAGAAGAAATATATATAATTGACACAAGTTCGCCTGCATATTCTAAAGATAATTCAGTTTTATGGCAAGGTGATTTAGAAGTTGGAGAAAAAGAAACTTTTGAATATACTATTCAAACAGACAGTGAAATAGATACATATCAAAGAGCACAGGTTACTGTTAATGATGAGTCAATATTTTCAAAAAGAATACGTCTCAGGTCAAAATCGTGCTATGAATTTGAATCTGAACTAAACACAACAAACACTTCTATTGGCAACATGATTAGCTTAAATTTGACATTAACAAATAAATTTGATGATGAAGTAACAATAGATTCTTTGGATATTGAATTTCCAATTGGTTTGGATGTAAAAGGCATTAAAAAAAAGGGTGATGTTTATAGTTGGAGCACAACATTAACAGAAGGAGATACAGACACTCTTGAAATAGAGATTATGCCTTGGTATTCTTATGTACTTGAATTTCCAATTAAAATCAAAGCAACATGCAATGACATTAGTTATGAACAAGAATTTTCAGAATTCTTTGAAATAAGGAAAGCAAAACTTGTGCTCAGGACAAATATTGATGATATTAACCAGACAGACGAAGAAGAGCACGAGCTTGAAAAAGACGCAAATCAAAGAGAGGAGCTAATAATCAGAGTGCAAAAACCAAATCCCCGTTTATACTTCAAAGATGTTCATATAACAGCTGAAACAAATATGGAATTTGAAGATGGCAAAAAAAATTTATCTGCTTTAATTCAAAGACTTGATGCAGAAGATAATGTTGATGCTATATCTACAGAATTAATTACTCCTGATGTAAAAACAGAAAAGAAATTTTATATGAAATTAAGTGCAACATATATAACCCCTTATGGTCAGACATTAAATCAAGTAAAGGATTATGAAATAACAGTATCACCAATTGAGGCATTGAAGGTTACACATGAATTTGGAAAAACAACTATAGATGAAGGCGATACAAACAATGTAACAGTAAAAATTAAGAATATAAGAGCAGTTGACCTTAAACAAGTATATGCTCAGGACTTCTTAATATTTAATAACACAAGGACAAAAGTAAAATCAAGAGTGCTTGATTTAGATGAAGGGCAAACAAGGACAGCCTATGAATACCAAGTAACAGCACCAAAAGTAGCAAAAAAAACACCCATGACAATAGAAACAGTTGTTGAATATACATATGAGGGAAATAAGTATACATTCACAAAACAAAGAAGCTTTTCAATTGAGCCAAAGAAGCTAAAATTAGAGGTTGAGCCCAAAATAAGTGGTGATTCTTATCTTGGCCAGCCATTTGATTTAGAATACATAGTGAAAAATGAGGAAGATGAAGAACCAATCTATAATATTACATTACAATGGCCATTGCAGACAGAATTTGATTTAATAGGCAAGGAAACATATTTTATTGAAAAACTTAATCCAGATGAGGAAATCAGGTTAAGGGCTGTTGGCAAATTAAGGCCTAAAATCAAAGGATTTGTTGAAATAAGGCCTTTTACAATCTTTTATCATGATAGTGATGGTAATAAATTCAATACAACATCTGAAACAGAAAAAGATGAGGTTAAGCCAGGATACTTCATAGGTCCTGCTGTATTTGCAACAAAAACATTATCAAAAACAGAAGTTAATCAAAGCGAGCTCTTTACAGTATTCATAGATGTTGAAAATAAAGGCGAGACAACAGCCGTAGTTGCAGTTATCGATGATTTAAAAGAGTGGGATATTAATGTTATGCCCAATGAAAAAAGACAGCTGTCAAGACGTCTTATACTTGAAAAGCCCGGAAGGCAAGAAATTGGGGCAGCAATCATCAAATATCAAGGCATTAATGAAACATACACAACTGTTTCAAATTCTCCAATCATTAATGTTAGAGCAATAGCCGAAGAAGAGGAAGTCCCAAAAGAAGTCCCTATACTTGTGCTTGCAGAGGAAAAAATAAAACTTCATCCATTTATATCATTAGTAGCTTTAGCATTGGTTATACTGATCATTGTTGTTGGCTACATATATATCAGAGAGACCTTTTTAATTAAGAAACCCTTAATATATTCAGAACAAGAAAAAATGTGGAAAAGATATTGATTATTCTTCCTCAGGGCTATAACTTGGCACTGCTGCTTTTGATATAATCATTATATCTCCTATGCTCTTAACAAGCTGGTGTGGCACAATAACACCTTTAGCTGAACCAAGTACAGAAGCTAAGAACGAACCTTTTGTTGCTTTGACTCTCCATCCAAATATCTTGTTTTTTGTTAGTATGCTTTCCTCAATATTCCCAAAATAATCTCCTTCGTCAGTAAAAACACGCATATTTATTGTTTCACTAATTTTTTTCATCTTTAACATAGTGAGTACCTCCCTTTTACTGATTTTGATAATCGTAGCGCTATATTTAAAGTTTTCTGTTCACACCACTTTCAAATTAATACATTTTTTAGGTAAGGTTTATATAAGCCATCTCCCAAAATTCCTCTATGAAATACAAAAACCTGGCAATACTTGGCACTAGCCATATTGCAAGGCAAAGTTTAGAAGAAGTAAGAAGCACAATTGAGAAATTTAAGCCAGATATTCTTGCTCTTGAGCTTGATAAAGCAAGATTGATTGCTCTTTTTGAAAAACGAACTAAACCGCATTATGGGACTATTAAGAAAATAGGTTTGCAAGGTTTTATCTTTAACCTTATAGGTGCTTTTGTTGAAAAAAGACTTGGAAAAATGGTAGGTGTAAAGCCTGGTTCTGAGATGAAACTTGCATACCAGATAGCACAACAAAAAAAGCTTAGAGTTGCTTTAATTGACCAACGAATTGAAGTAACATTAAGAAATTTTTCAAAAGCATTTACATGGCGTGAAAAGCTCAGGTTTGCTTTTGATATACTTAAGAGTTTTTTTGTGAGGAAACCACTCTTAAAGATAGACTTGACAAAAGTGCCTGAAGAAAAGCTTATAGTAGAGATGATTAAGAAAGTAAAACAAAGATATCCTAATTTTTACAAGGTTCTTGTCGAGGACAGGAATAAAGTAATGGCAAAAAATCTTGCAGCATTAATGAAGATGTTCCCCGATAAAAAAATATTGGCGATTATTGGCGCAGGCCATGAAAAAGACCTCTTGAATTTAATAAAACAAAAAATTTAATTAGAAATACAATTTTATGGCGTAAAAATGGATGTTTTGCATAATTTTAAGCAATATTTTTCTTTTACAAAGAGAGAAGCAAGAGACCTTATAATAACAAGTCTTGTCCTTGGTTTTATCTTTTCTTTTAGTGAATGGGGTATAGAGGTTTTTGATATTAGAGCAGGCATTTATTCATGGTTTAATGCATTTCTTGTTGCTATATTGGCTGTTTTAATACATGTTCTTGCTCAAAAATTAGTTGCTATTCATAGAGGATATACTGTACAGTATAAATTATGGGAAATTGGTCTTGTTGCAGCTATTCTTGTGGTATTTTTGTCTAATGGGATGTGGTATGTTGCCATACCAGGAACAATAACTGTTGCATTAATTAAGAGATTCAGGCTAGGCAAAAGGTGGCAAGGTGCTCTGAAAAAAGACGAAGCACATATTGCTTTTGCAGGGCCATTTGCAAACATTTTTTTAGCAATAATATTTCAAGGAATATTAAATGCAGGTTTTGTGAATTTATTAATAGAAAAAGTTGTTTTGGTTAATACATGGATGGCTGTATTCTCTATACTTCCCATACCATTTCTTGACGGTTTTAAGATATTTTATCATTCAAGAACATGGGGCTTGTTCTCAGTGCTGTTCATTGGAAGTTTAGCTGTGTTTTTAACATGGTTTAGTTTTTGGCAGACAATCATTACTGCTTTGGTTCTTACTGTTCTTATTTCAATAGTTTATTTTATTAAATTTGAACTTTAAGCAATAAGAGAGAAAAAAGCTTTCTGTCCAAGATAAATTGCAAATCCATAAGATAAGAACCAGTGTGTTGTGAATAATGAAAAAATCAAGTATATGCCTGCAACAATATCAATATAACTTGCCCAGTCATCCTTGAAAACATAGCCCTTTAAAATTAAGTAAAGACCGAGAATAAAACCTATTCTTAAGCTTCCTATGCCATGGTTTAATAAAATTAACCACAAAGCAGCTAAAATGTCAAGTATTCCTAAAATTTTAATGAACATAGCTTTGATATGGAAAATAAGAATATATAAATTTTTTTAATATAGGAACAAAGAATTTAAATAAACTATGTAATTTTAGCATAGAAATGGCTAAAACAATTGCTCGTGAAGAATTTGACCATCTTATTAATGAATTTGAGGTATTTAAAGACACTATTTTAGAGGAAATCTCTAAGATGGTGCAGGAAATAGAGATTATTAAGGAAGAGTTTTCTGAGCTCAATAGGGACCTTGCTGGTAAAATTAAAGGTAGCAGGGACCAGAAAAGGCTTATTTAAGTCTCACTTTTGTAAGTAGATATTGTTCCTGCTGTATACATATTGCATAATCGTAGCGAGAAATCTCACTTTCCTCTATAATCTCTCTATATTATAGAGCTTTTTCACTTTTTCTATATTTTTAACTGCAAACAATTTTGATCCATTTGGTGTGCTGAACTCTTCAACAAATCCTCTTCTTTTTAGCCTGTTCATGTTGACTCTTACTGTTATTCTGTTCTTACCTAACTTTTGTGCCAGCACTTGATATGAAATAGGTTCACCAAGTGAAATCATCAAATTCAATAATTGTTGTAATGGGTTTGACAATTTTCCTGTTGCAGGTGTTGCAAAAGCAACGTTGCCAACGTTGTAAACGTTGCCAACACCCGTTGCAACGCCCTTGAATTCTGCCTTTTTAGGCTCTAATTCCTTTGAATTGCTTGCAACACCCGTTGCAACACCCGTTGCAACATGTTGCTTTAATGTTTTTAGCTCAAATTCATGATTTTCAAGAATTTTTCTTGATTTTTCGTTTTGCTCGTTCAGATAGCTGAGCCAGGCACCTATTTTTTCAAAATTTTTTTCAGCATTTTCAGTATCTTTTTTAATATAACCAAGCCAGAGTGAGAGATTCCTTAGGTCTTGTTTTGTGAGTTCATGCCCTGAATGTAATTTTTTCAGTTCTTTCTGTAAATTTTTGATATCAGAATGAACAAGAGAAAAAGCTGTCTGGAGTTTTGTCTCGACCAAAGTAAGATTTTTATTCTCTTTTTTAAAAAGTCCTGATATATAGCTCAACAACCCCATTATGCATAAAATAAATGCGTGCTATATTTAAATTTTTGTGTTAAAAGTGAGAGTCCCACAACAAGGTTTTTAAACTCAGATTAAATCATTTTCAATGTATGGGGATTAAGAATTTTACACCGCGATTATATCAGCAGACTATTTTCGGGACAGCTTCAAAATTCCATACTTTGGTTGCTTTACCAACTGGCTTAGGAAAGACTGCAATCTCAGTTATGCTTGCTAGCCAGAGATTAAGCCAGTATCCAGATTCAAAAATAGTCATATTAGCACCTACAAGACCTTTAATTGACCAGCACAAAACTTCATTTGAAAAAAATCTTGAGATTGACAAAGAAAAACTCAAGGTGCTTTCTGGTTTTATCTCCCCTGATAACAGGAAGGAGTTATGGTCTGAAAACCAGATATTTTTCTGCACACCTCAGACACTTCAGAATGATGTAATTTCAGGAAGAATCTCACTTAAAGACGTATCCATGCTTTGTTTTGATGAAGCACATAGAGCAGTAGGTGATTATGCTTATGTTTTCATAGCAAAACAATATCTTAAGCAGGCAGACTTTCCTCGTATCCTTGCTTTAACAGCATCTCCTGGCTCTGATATGGAGAAAATCAAGGAAATTGTAGCTAACTTATTTATAGAGAAAATAGAGGTAAGAACTGACGAAGACAAGGATGTGAAACCTTATATCAAGGAAGTAAAGACAGAATGGGTAGAGGTTGAGCTTCCAGAAGAATTAAAGCTTGTGCATAAATACCTTATGCATTGCTATAAATCAAAACTTGAGCAGATAAAAAACAAAGGTTATTTGCGCGATACAAGAAATCTAACAAAAAAAGATCTTTTATCTTTCCAAGCACAGTTGCAGGCAATGATTGCTAAAGGTGAAAAAGACTTTAATATATTTAAATCAGTTTCCTTTGCAGCAGAAGCAATTAAAGTAGAGCATGCCTTAGAATTGCTAGAAACACAAGGTCTTAGTCCATTGCTTGAATATTTTGAATCTATTTATCAGCAGAGCAAAACAAGCAAAGTAAAAGCAGCACAAAATATTGCAAAGGACATTAATTTCAGAACAGCGTATCTAAAATCAAGGATGTTTACAGAGGATATTGAGCACCCCAAGCTTACAAAATTAAGGACTATTGTACAAAATGAAGTTGATAATAATGAAAAGATAAAGATACTTGTGTTCAGCCATTTCAGAGACATGGCAAAGAAAATAGAGCATGAACTTTCTATTTTAGATGATGTAAAAGTATCAATGTTTGTTGGCCAGGCAAAGAAAAAAGGCAAAGGAATGTCTCAAAAAGAGCAGATAAAGATCCTTGATGCATTCAGACAAGGAGAGTATAATGTGCTTGTTTCAACTTCTGTTGGAGAAGAAGGTCTTGATATCCCTCAAGTTGATTTAGTTATATTTTATGAACCTGTTCCTTCTGCAATAAGAAAGATACAAAGGCAGGGAAGAACAGGAAGATTAGAAAAAGGCAGAGTTATTATATTTGTTGCAAAAGACACAAGAGATGTTGGCTATAAATGGTCAGCTCATCACAAGGAAAAAAGAATGTACAGGAATCTTAAGTCATTGCGTGAAGATATTGTTCCTAAACAGGCAGTTACACTTGATAAATTCATGCCAGAAGCAAGTATGAAGATATATGCAGATACAAGAGAAAAAGGTTCAAAAATCATTGAAATACTCTCAGATGAAGGATTTCTTATTGATTTAAAAAGACTTGATATAGGTGATTATATTCTTTCAAAAAATGTTGGAATTGAATTTAAGACAAAAAAAGATTTTGTTGATTCACTTATTGACGGAAGATTATTAGAGCAAGTTAAACAATTGAAAAAGGCATACCAAAAGCCTTTGATTATTGTTGAAGGTACAGAAGACATATATTCTATAAGAAATATCCATCCAAATGCCCTTAGAGGCTTGTTAGCTACAATTACAGTTAGTTATGCTGTTCCTATCTTATTTACAAAAGATAACCAAGATACAGCCCAATTACTAGCTATAATTGCTAAAAGAGAGCAGGATTCAGGTGATAAGGATTTCACACCACATTCTCTTAAACCAAAAACAGACAGAGAATTGCAGGAATATATTATAAGCAGTTTGCCAAACGTAGGAGGAGCACTTGCAAAAGACCTTCTTAAGAAGTTCAAGACCATCAAAAATATAGTAAATGCAGACAAAGAAAAGCTAGAAGAAGTAGAAAAAGTTGGCAAGAAAAAAGCAAGCGAAATAAAGAGGATTTCTGAGAAAGAGTATGATGGAATATAAAAAAGAAAAAAAATTTATGTCGGAGACCAAAGGTCTCTGACACCCTAAAAATCCTAAGGATTTTTATGGTTGTTTTTTCTTGATTAGCAATGCAATCGCTAAAACCACAATTAATGCAATTACTATGCCTGCATAGCCTGTGAATTCAGGTACTCCTGGGCCTGTTGTTGTGGTAGTTATTAACTTAGAACACTGACATATCTCAGTCCTACAGAAAGGATAATCTGATGGACAATGTTCATCTTTTTCACAGCGTTCATTGTCATCTACATGACCATTAACGCAACAATCTTTATTAGATTTAAAACATACAACATTATCAGAGTCCCACTGGCAGTGGTAATATCTTCCATTTTGTGTATTTTGGTAGTAAGCCTTTTTACAATCAGACTCAATTAGGTTTGTGCATATAGGGTCTTCTGAGTCCAAATCTTTACAAGTATAAAGACCCATTGGATTTTTGCAGCAGCACACTGAATTTGTTCCAAACTTATTACAACCATAAACTCCTGGAGAATGCCATCCACTACAGTCTGTAGTACACCACGCTTCTTCATAACCAGCTTTGCGACAAGCATCTCTGCACTCTATAGTCAAATCAGGTCTGGGTACTGTTGTGGTAGTCGTAGTGCTTGTAGTTGTAGTCGTAGTTGTGGTTGTAGTAGTGGTTGTGGTAGTTGTAGTAGTTGTGCTTGAAGTAGTAGGAGGAATGGTTGTGGGAGTGACCTCGGCACATGCATAACCCTCTGAACAAGCCTCACCAGGCACACACACAAATTTTCCTTGCTGAATCGTCAAAGTACATATTTGCCCATGAGGAT
>SMTZ1_10017288_pt1 | contig 10777 bp, 11 predicted proteins | sample DeeMarSWOR136_30_FD_25667 | JGI IMG/M metagenome (IMG submission 25667) | reverse complement strand
GTCATCTCGTTTTTGGAATACAGATAGCAGGCTCATTCGAGTAACTTCAATATGACCTCAAGGTCTCCGGCCATGAGCTTGACGAAGTCATCGCCAATCTGGTGGATTTTAAAATCCTTTATGGCATCGCCCTCTCGCAGGATTTTGCCGGCAACGTCAATCATGCACCCGTTTCCACGGTCCGATTTTATGATACTCAGCAGCCGCATCGCTTCTGCCTGTTGCATGAGCTCGTGCCGGCGCATCAGCTCAGGGTCGTACTGAGGCGGTGTTTGTTCAAGGCCTTTTTTGATGCGGGCCAGAAGTACCCGGAGTTCAAAGGGATTTTTGACGAGTTCGTTGGTCAGCACCTGCTGGACGTCGGAGAACTCGTAGAACTTGTTGATTATTTCGTCCATTCGACAGAACATTTCGGACCTGGCGCCGAACAGGCGTGTCATGGCCATTTCGATTCGGCTTTCTTCTGTGGTAGTGGATGCTAACCATAGACAGATAAGACCCAAGCCAAAAAAGACTGCGAGTAACATGGTCGTCTTGCGGACCTTTTTGTCTCGGGTGGCCACGGTCATGAATTGCTGGTCTTGCGCTTGGCCGGAAGTCTGGTTTTGCCCTGGGGGGGCGTCAGGGAGATTCTGCTGCAATATGTCCTGGGGACCTTGGTCCCGCCAAAAAGACAACATATCAAAGCTCCATCAATAACTGACTTACAGGTTTGGTTATGCTTTCTTCTATCCGGTTTCGTTCTGGAAGAATATGCTTACTATGAAGTCGGCTGTTACAAAGCCTTCGTTCTTCAGCTCTTTGTCCAACTGAAGCTCGCGGATTTTCATTATTCGCGGCAGCTTTTCGAGCTCTAAGAGGAACGTATAAAACGAATTGAAGTTCCCCGTTAACTCCATTTTCAAGGGCTGCTCGATGTACCCGCTGTTGTCCTTTCTTTGAAGCGTTCGGATGGTCTTTGGCTTCAGGCCCTGCTTTTGAGCAATGACGGTCACCTGCTCGAGGACCTTGTGGATTTGGCTTGTCGGTGGCAGTCTGCTCTCGAAGAAAGCGATGGCTTCCTGAAGCTGGTCGAGCTGCTTGGTAAGGCTTTCCGCGGCCGCGGTGGTCTTCTGGTACTCGCCGAGCTTGGCCCTCATGGACTGCACACGGGTTTTGGACTCTGCCAGATGCGCGTTTGCAGGCCTGATTACGTACTGGTAGCCGACTATAACTACACCTACCAGCACAGTGAAGAATATGGCTTTTCTGAAAGTAGTATTCATGGTTATACCCTCTATTTAATGTTGGGTAATTTCTCATCACTATCCAAGCCAGGCAAGGCACCCTTTGCTTTGGCCTTAATTGCCTCGACGCTGTCAAGGGTCAGGTGGACCTGTTTGCTGAGCATTGCCGTGAGCTTGAAGCGCCTGAGCGTGGCGTCGTCAACCTTGTGTTCCTTCGATTCTACCAGCGCCACGTTATCCAGCAGAGTGGAGTTGCTGAGCTGCTCGATATATGCCGCAACCTGAAGGTCGCTTGGAGCCAGGCCCTCGATTTCCATGTGCGTCTCCAGCAGTTTCTCAGGCGATACCTTCGGTTCTTCTGCCTCTGCCTTTTGGGCCTGGGCCTGGTCAAATTTCGTGGTCGGCCCAGCGGCGGGAGCGGGTGTTGGCTTCTTACCTTCTTTCTGAATCAGGTGCAGGCTTAAGAAGGACACGCCCGGCGGCAGATTGTTCGTCAGCGAGGCCAGCAGAACGCTCCTGGGGACCGGCTCAAGCAGATCGGCCGTCGTCAGAGCGGTCTTGAGCATGACTTTGCGTCTTTCCTGAAGGTCTTCCAACTGCCTGATATGCTCCTGTTCCTGAACCATCTTCTTCTTCAGCAGCCCCTCCTGAGCAAGGACGGCCCGCTGGTGCATCCTGATGGTCGCAAACGACCCGCCTAACGCGGCCATCACCAGCGCAAAGAGCACGAGGTAAACGAGGTTTACCCGTCGAGATTCCTTAGTTTGTACGTAATCATCCGGAACGAAATTTACATTAAGCATTTTAACTCACCTCCCCAAAGGGGCAGGATTGTCACCCGGCACCAATTGGCCGTGCGAGCAGACGCTGCCGGCGCCGGGTGAAACCTTCCGCTACGACAGGCTAAGCCCGAAGGGGGTAGCCCAGTTAACTTGACTTTGTTGTGGTAATTCCGAGTCATCAGTTACTGAAATCCTTCTGTCTATTCTGGAACATTGATGGTATTCGGGGGTTTCGACCGCGGCCATGCAGTCGCCGATTTGAGCCGGCATCTCCAGTTGTTTTGCTATTGCTGCGCAGAGGTCTTTGTCGGCGGCCTGGCCGGAAAGGAAGACCAGGCGTTCTATGGGGGCGCTTGTATACGTCGAGGCGAAGCGGCGTTTGCAGGCGGTCAACTCGAATATCAAGTTCATCATGAGCGTGTTACCGGCGGGGGACGTTGGGACATCCGGCGGTGCGCTTGGCGCCTGGGACTTGTCGGGCGATGCGGCCAGCGAAGAGGCGTGAGCTTTTAGTTGCTCAGTGCCTATCGGTATTGAACGCGCGAACAGCACGTTTTTGTGCCGGCAGATTACGACATTGGTACAGTTTGATTCAATATCGAGCAACATTACAATCGTGTCCAGGTCGTTCTTTCGCCGGCCAAAGAACGTGCCGTAGGTGCTCGTCAGTGCATTAGGCCAAGCACCGATGGACTTAATGGCCAGGCCGGCGTTTTCATATACCGCCAGATACCTATCGATAATCTTGCGTTCAGCGGCAATCACCAGGATATTGTCCTGCTCCGTCGGGAAGTACTTTATCATTGCATCGTCAGGTTCGAAGGGGAGCTTCTGCTTTATTTTTGAAAAGACGGCCTGTGAAAGTTGGAGGTCGTCTGCTTTGCGGCCTTTGGCGGTGTTTTGGGACTTATCGCGGCAGGCCGACGGCATCTTTACAAGGTCGATGAATAGCTCACTTGCCGGTAATGCTGCGACTATGTCTTTGCCGTGGAATTTGCTGGAGGTGGTGAGACGCTGGATGGCCTCGACGACCCATCTTTGCCAGGTGGCGGTGCCGGGCTTGACGTCGTCCGGCCGGGTCTCAACGGCGCTGGCAATTAAGCTCGTGCCCTTTCCGTTGTTGGCGAGCTGGGCCATTCTGAGGATGTCATCACCGATACTGAGCCCGATAGGCCCGCATCCGCCACCTATCAGCCGTGAGCTCAGGCCGAGCACTTGCTGGATAGGCGCGGTCGAATTTGCGCGGTCCTTCGAAAACCAAGGCATAAGTCGTCTCCTATTGCGCACTATGGTCCTCGGGGGGCGCTATGCACACTGGGGGTATAACGCCCTACCACTACCTAAAATATAACAAACGCCAGGGAGGCGGCAAAAACGGGGGCAAATATATTGCCAATTGGCTGAGGCGGTGCGGCGCGATGGGCGCAGAGAGGCGATTTTATGGGAGGTAAGATGCGGGATTTGCCCCCGCACCAATCCTCTCGCCCCACGCGGCTGACATTCTGGGCCGGCTCCCTCCGCCCTTGCCGCCGGATTGGTGCGGGGATTTTTGAATCTGAATCTGATATAATAGGTTGTTGGAACGTACAAGAGTTTTGCCAACATGTCGAGACGGGCAGTTGCCGCTCGGCTAATGGTGTTGTTGTGTACTACCGTCAGATAACTCATGTGAGCGCAAGATATTCAGGCCCGGTTGGTCGCCGTCAACGGTTTGCCTTCAGTCTTATCGAACTGCTGACTGTGATCTCCATTATCGCGCTGCTTATGGGGCTGATGCTGCCTGTTCTGGCCCACGCCAAAGAAAGCGGTCGCCGCGCCGTCTGCCTCAACCACGTCCGGCAATTCATCATTACCATTCATCTCTATGCCGACGATAACGAACAACATGTTCCCAGCGGGCTCTCTGAAAGCGGGAAAGATGAACACACACCGGTCCTCTCACGCGGCACCCGCGATGCCCTGGTCAAATTCGCAGGCAACCATCGTATCCTTATGTGCGCTTGGCTGGGCGAACCTTTCACCGACCCCAACGGTTGGTACTATGACGGTTACGGCTATGTGATCGGTTATAATTACCTCGGTGGCCACGAGGACACGCCATGGCCTGTCCTGGGCATGGCTAACGCCGAATGGGAATCCCCGCAATCAACCACCGACAGGCCGAGCCTCCCCATCGTCACCGAGCTTAATGCCTGGTCAACCGGCGAAGGCAGGACGTTCGCCCCACACGGCCCCAGGGGCCCAATCCTACAATACGGGCAGCCGGGGATCGGCGGTATCCCATCGGAACAGATTGGAGCCGCCGGCGGCAACGTTGGACTCCTCGATGGATCTGCTTCTTGGAAGAAGATGCCCGATATGAAGATATACCGGGGCTCCCATTTTCATGGCATAGGCGGCTGCTTTACAGCCTGGTAATAACAGAATGAAGTGGAATGAGAATAGGTAGGTGCTGTTATGAAGAAGATTATGTATGCACTCACATTTGCATTGGTGAGCTTTGGTCTTTTACTCGTTATTGGCTGCCAAGAGCAGTCCAAAAGTATTCCGATCGCGGAAGGACTTGACAAACGCGCCGCGGGGCCAAATCAGGTCGCGGAGCCGACAGTCGCACCACCAACACCGGACGCGGCGGTTGGGCAAGGTTTGGTGGAGATCTCGTTTGATGGGACGGTTTGTGATGTGGGTGAGGTCGGGCCGGGGACAATAAATAAGTGTGAGTTCAAGTTCAAAAACACCGGCAATGGGATTCTGAAAATAGGCCAGATAAAGACCATGTGCAGGTGTACGGTGTTCGAGCTGCCGAAAAAAGAGTATGAGCCGGGCGAGGCGGGTGTAATTACGGTCAGCTATACGGCCAGTAAATATGTCGGCAGTAGTGAGGAGCAGCCCGTACATGTGTCATCGAACGCCAAAAGTAATCCGGAGGTGAAGCTGACCGTAAAGGCGAAGGTCGTGGAGCTTGTTGAGGCGACGCCGCAGCGACTGCAGCTATTGTTGAACGAGGAAAATGCAGGCGTGCGTTCTGTTCATCTAAGGAGCAGGGATGGCAAGGCCTTTTCGGTCAAGGATTTCAAGTCAACCAGCGGCAATTTCATATCCGCCGAATTTGACCCTAAAGTAACTGCGGCTGAGCTTGAGCTGCAGCCGAAAGTCAATATTGATGAGCTGGGGGCGGTAACGGGAGGTTTGAGCGGATATGTGGAAATCGAGCTAACGCACCCCGGCTGCCGGTCGGTCCGTATCCCATTTGATGTCCAGCCGGAGTTTACGGTGACGCCGAGGGTAATCTATCTATCAGACGTGAAGGCCGGGCAGGCGATAACGAAAGAACTTACAGTAGTCAGGAACTACGGTGAAGGTTTTGAAGTCGAATCGACGTCGTCGAAGAACGGTTTTATCAAAGCTGTGAGCCAAGAGGCCATCGCTGGCGGGTACAGGTTTAAGCTACAGATCACGCCACCACCGGGCAGCGGGCGCGGACCTTTCAATGACATATTCTATGTCCAGATAAAGGGAAGGGCCAAGCTGGCCATCGCCTGTTATGGGGCCTATGCGCGGTAGCGTCAATCTTAGGAGTAATGATTCAGCGCCACAGTGATAAGGTCTCCTTTGTCGCCTACGTTTTCTCAGCACCGCCCAGCATGGATTTATCGCTTTGAGGCAACAGCATCTTGCCGCATTCGATGCAATGCCGTCCGGAGGATAAGGCAACCCGCCGCAGACGGAACTTGAGCGCCACAACGCCGGCCACCAGCGTATTGGAGGTAAATTCTTTGCAGCTATCCATTTATGATTATGCTGTTGCCCATAATGCGGTAAATCCATCTCTGATCCTTAGCGGTCGCTGGTAAATAATAGGTGAGAAATCCTTGCACTTCATGGGACGTTCGGGTAAAATACGGTGGTTGACCGGTGGAGACAGCGCGATGAGGTGGTTATCGGTACTGTTTGTTCTGATTTTACGAGACGATCGATTCGGGCTGGGCCCAAAACACCGGTGAAGTCGCCGCGGTCGGACTAACGGTCCCAGAACCAGCAACCATGCTCCTTCTCGGCCTTGGCGGCCTGGTTCTGTTGAGAATGAGGAGGTAGGGGGAAATGCCGCTTCGCCGTATTCTCAAGACCCGTTGCATCTGGAATGAGGTTAGAGTAGATGGGGCGTGAAGCAAACAAAGGATTGCACAATCCGGTTTGTGCGGGGCTGGCCGTATTAGCCCTATTAGTAGCAGGGGCGAGCCAGACGCAGGCAGTGCCAGTCACGACTACCTATGAGTTCCTGCCCGAGCAGAGTACCTTGGTCAAAAGCGGTGGAATTGCGGGCCGAACTGAAACCTACACCGTCGAAGGCCAGTTCAAGTTAACCGCAGATTTCGAGGTGGGCGTTGCTTGCTTCGACCAAGTGGATGCAACCTATGGTCAGGGATGGAGTTTGGGTGGACTTCTTAGCATGACCGAGCTCGTGGGCACCATCGTCGAAGATACGGAAATTGAGTTTGTGGGCGAGACGGTTTTTGGCAGCGACATCGTTCTTACATTAACCTTCATAGATCATTCGGTTCACCTGACCGGTGGTTATACGGATATCTTTCCTGACGGCTATGGAAACGATTTGGACGCCGTTGCTGTACCTGAGCCGGCAACAATTCTGCTGGTTGGTGTTGGTGCAGTGGGATTGCTGGGAAGGAAGTACAAAGCGCTGGGTTCTCGGCGGTGAGGGGTGCGGGTTATTCGGCTTTAAGCTGGCGGGTCATCAGGTCGGCAATGGCGGCTTGGACGGGCTTGTTCTCAAAGAGGATCTGGTAAACGGCCTCGGTGATGGGCATTTCGACCTTGCGGCGGCGGGCAAGGGCGATGACGGATTTGCATGTGGCGATACCCTCGACTACGGATTCGGTGGCCTTTTCGGCCTGCTTGGCGGATTGGCCCCTACCGACTCTTTCGCCAAAGGAGCGGTTTCTTCCCTTCGGTGAGATGCAGGTGGTGACGAGGTCGCCAAGGCCGGTCAGGCCGGCGAAGGTTTGCGGCCTTGCGCCCATCGCGACGCCGAGACGCGTTATCTCGGCAAGCCCTCGGGTGAGAAGGGCCGCCTTGGCGTTGTCACCGGCGCCCGTGCCGTCGATGATTCCGGCGGCGATGGCGATGATATTCTTGCAGGCGGCCGCTAACTCGACACCGACAACATCGGTATTGGTGTAAACACGGAGCCAGGGGCAATTGAACGTGATCTGGATTCCTCTGGCGAGCTCTTCGTCGGTGGCGGCGGCGCAGGCGGTGGCAGGCAGCTTGCGGGCCAGCTCATCGGCAATGGTAGGGCCGGAGAGAACAGCAAATCTCGTCGCTCGTCGTTCGTCGCTCGTCGCTCGTCGTTCGTCGCTCGTCGCTCGCTGTTTTTTGAGGCGTTGTTTCTAAGCCGGGTCCAGACTTGGCGCATGTACTGGCAGGGGACGGCGGGGACAATCAGGTCGGCGCCGGTCATTATGCGTCGGTCGTCCGGCTCAAATACCAGACCATCCGGCAGCTTGTAGCCGGGGAGGAATTTTTTGTTTTCGCGACTCTGTTCTATACCCTGCAACTGCGTGCGGTCGTAGCCCCAGACGCGCGTGGATATTTTTCTTTCGCAAAGCAGGATGGCGAGAACGGTGGCCATGGCGCCGTCGCCTATGATTGCGACGTTGTCATAGGCCATCGCTTGTTGCTCATCGCTCATGACTTGTGATTTCTTGGACTTGGAATTCATAGTGGGCGCATTAGAGCAAGGGGCCGAAGGGATGTCAATCTTGATGTTCGATCTGTTACATCAGGTAAGACGGGTCAGCTCTGTAGGATTTCGAGCGTCTGCGGTTGGAGGCGTTTTAGGGTAGGGAGCTGGTTTCGGCCGAGCCTGGCGTCGATGGTGACCGAACCATCACGATACTGCTCGTCTATGATCTGCCCGTAGGCGCGGAGGAAGCTCTGGATTCTGCCGTCGGATTGGCTGGAACTTATCCGCAACAGAAGGACGGCGCCTTGGTATTTGGCCAGGACCGCCTCAGTCAGTTGCTCCAGGCCGAAACCGGTTTTGGCCGATATGGATACAGCATCGGGATAGAGCGTTTGCAGCATCTCCAGCTCCCCGATGTCCTTGATGATGTCAACCTTGTTGAGCACTTTCATAATCGGGTTTTGGCCACAGCCGATTTCCTGCAAGACCTTTTCGACGGATTCGAGCTGCTTGAGGGCGTCGCAATTGGCGGCGTCTATGATGTGCAGGAGCAGGTCGGCGTTGATGGCTTCTTCGAGCGTGGCCTTGAAAGAGGCGACGAGCTGGTGAGGCAGGTTCTTTACGAAGCCGACCGTGTCGCTCAAGAGGACCTCGGCGGCGCGGCAGAGCGTCCACTTTCTGGTTCGGGTGTCGAGCGTGGCGAAGAGCCTGTCCTCAACCAGGGCATCTGCGGCGGTAAGTGCATTCAAGAGGGTGCTTTTACCGGCGTTCGTGTAGCCGATGAGGCAGATCTTGAACAGGCCCTTTCGGGCTTCAATCTCGCGGATTCTGCGTTTGTCGATGTCGGCAAGCTGGCGCTTTAGCAGGGTGATTCTTTTGTTGACCAGTCGGCGGTCGATCTCAAGCTGCTGTTCGCCGGGGCCTCTGGTGCCGATTCCGCCGACCGCGCCTGCGGCGGTTGCTCCGCCGGCGCCGGCTACGCTGTCGAGGTGCGACCACATTCGAGTCAATCGCGGATAGGTATATTCAAGCTGGGCGAGTTCGACCTGCAGTTTGGCTTGCCTGGTCTTTGCTCTGGTGGAGAAGATATCGAGAATAAGTTCGCTGCGGTCCAGGACTTTGACTTTAACGATTTCCTCCAGCTCGCGAATCTGGCGTGGAAACAGGTCGTTGTCAAAAATGACGACGTTTGCCTTGAACCGTCTGACCCGCGCCGCCAGCAGCTCGACTTTGCCGTGGCCGACGTACGTCGCCGGATGGATGGTGCGGATTTTCTGCTGGAATCTATCGACGACGATGGCGCCGGCACTCTCGGCCAGCGCCGTGAGTTCAACTAAATTGTCATGGTCTTTATCAGGGGGCAGGATGGCGGCGACCAAAATGGCACGTTCTTTTCTGACCCGTAACGTCTGACGAAATTTTTCCAACTAAAGAATACCTCCAAAATCGCTTATCTATTTTAGCGTAATTGCCCAAGTTAGTCAAGAAAGACCAGATAATCGATGAAGTTTCGCATTTCTTGAAGGTATTGCTGTGCTTTCTCTTCGGCCAGAAGAGCGTTCTTATTTGGTAAAAAGCGTCTCTTTGAGTTTTTTGCTTGCAAAAACAGAGAAGGTGAATTAGTGTAATAGCCTCAAGGTTCGTGACGAACTAAGGGTAGGGCTGTTTCTGTCAGGTGTAAGTTGATTGTGGTAAGCATTGGAAGGGTTATTTGTTTATGCTGAAAGTCAAATCCCGAACAGGCGAGAGTGTTGGACAGATGATAAAGCGTTTTAAGAAGCTTTGCGAGAAAGAAGGGCTGATCAGGGATATGAAGCGGACGGCGTATTACGAGAAGCCCTCAGAAAAAGAACGCAGGCGCATGCGAAAGGCCCAACGGCGTGTGGCGGCCAGATAAGATAGGAAGTCTTTTGCGCGAATTACTTTTTTGTTTTCGATCCGAGCAAGTTGTGCAGCATGAGCTTGCTCGGTTTTTTTTGGACATAGGTTGGAGAATCCATTTGTTGCCGGCAAAGCCAAGAACTCGAAGGATCCTGCCTGCCCTTCAGGATGCGGCTATTTTGACTTGGCCTGTTTCGCAGGTGGGGCCTTTACGTCTTGGGGGCTGCGGTTCTTCGCCGGGGCCTTAGGTTTTGCGCGTCCGACTACCGCAACCTTAAGGTCTTTTGCGGGAACGAGGTGCCGGTAGATAAAAGCCTGCATCATGTCGTCCGCCGGTACGGCCAGCCGTGCGATTTCCCGCCCCTGGATTACTGCGCGACCTTCCAGGCGCAGGCTGACGGGTTCCTTCGTGGGCGTCGGCGGCACCCTCAGAGTGAGCCTCACCTGGTCCTGCTGAGCGGGCACCCGGCCGCCGCTCAAGGCGAATCCGTTTGGCGCGTCCTTCAATGACAGAGCGATTTCATCGGAGAATCCGTCTTTCCGCAGGGCATACACGGTCAGGCCAACGGTGGCGCCGGCGCGGGCGTTGACGCTGGAGGGCACGACCCGCAGCTCGAAATCGGGCCGGGGTGGGCTGATGCGCAACCGATAGCCATAGGCCGCGCCACCCTTGTTTTGTGCATCGCCGAGGTAAACATAATAGGTCCCATTGGCGGGCAGTGTAGTGCTGAGCAGGGAATCTGCATGGTGTGTGATCAGCCCCGCACCCTTGTCCTCATGATCGTCGTTGGCCAGAAGTTTCCGACCGGCTATATTGGTCAGCTTGAGCACGGAATCCAGGGGCGAGTCCAGCCGGCGTGCGTAGACTTCCGCAACGATCTCGTCGCCGGCGCTGCCTTCGAAGCAAAACACGTCCGAGTCCCCCGGCTGATCAATGCGCCCGTTCACGATGACTGGAAGCGTGACCCGCTGGGCGCTGGTCTGTTGGTTATTGGCTTCCTGTTCCAGGCATTCCGGCAACGTGTCTAACGCAAAGGGCACGCGGTTGGACACCAGTTCTTCCCTGCGCACTGAAACGGGAAGAATTCCCGGCTCCTTGTCCTTGGCGTCCAGCGTCAGCTCATCCACCGGGAGATTCCAGCCATTCATCTTCACCGTCGTTTGAGCGCCAACCTGGCCGCCCA
>SMTZ1_10007706_pt1 | contig 10777 bp, 11 predicted proteins | sample DeeMarSWOR136_30_FD_25667 | JGI IMG/M metagenome (IMG submission 25667) | reverse complement strand
CATAGCCGCCAAAATGATGTATAACACAAAACCACATGCTTGTAGAAGTCTGAATATAGGAATCCATTTCTTTGGTTCAAATTTCTGAGACCAAACTCCTGAACGCTCGATAGCTGCAACTCCGGGAATGAATGCAATTGTACGATAGGAAGCAACTGCCACATCGGTAATCAGGTAACTGAAATAGAGCGGAAAGAGAATCAAGTTACCCCAAACTGTAATTGTACTGGCTGTTAGCATAGAACCAATACATAGGTACTTGACAAATGGAGTACGCCACAGGTAGCTGACTCCTTCCTTCAATAGAGCTGTGTATTCACTCATTGAGGGTCGTTCATTTCTCATCGCCTCGACTTCTGGGAAATCTCGAATGTATCGCATGACCAACAACGCGAAGATTACCGCACCTACAGCTTCTATTTGGAAGACGAATGGTCTGTTAAAGACAGTCGCTAGCACTGCTCCTGGAATAAGTGAAATCGTTGCTGCAATCTGGGAGATCATTCCCATTCGCCCCCAAAAGACTCCGTACTGCTTTCTCTCAGTGTCATGCGGCATAGCTACGCGATAATTATTGTCAAACCATGCACCCCATGCCCCACTTATTTGAGACTGAGCTAGACCCTGAAGCATGTAGATGAGTACAAGATAATAGAAAGGAGTTGCAGATGTGACAAAGGAAACCATGAAGAATACAACAGCGTATAGGGAATTACCTATCGCAATCACGTAACGTTGACCAATGGCATCTCCAAGTGCTCCGCTGGGATAGTCAAGAATCGTTTGGGTAATCATCTCAATTGCTATGAGTATTCCAAGAAGACCAAGTCCTTCGATGTAATCTCCACCGCCAAGTGCTTCTGCAATGAATATCATATAGAAAGTTGTACTGAGTGTAAAGATGATGTTCGCTGTGGGAAGGAGTATCATCAGTACTCTGCCTAAGTGCAGTGCCTTTTCATCGGCTTCGGAAAAGCCCATAAAGTTTGAAGTCCTACTCATCGGTGCTACTTCCCTTCATACTATCTATAATAAACATCGCAACTGAGTAAGAATTCAGTATATAATGGAAAGGCACAATAGGGGGTCACTAAATGAGGTCGCATCATGTGACTTCATGCTTAACCAGTCTAAAGTTACCAAGAATGAAATTCATTACTTCTATGTAGTTTCGGGAATATGGCTCCTGTCCGTTCTCTATATTTAATATATGAATCTCCAAACCTCTTGATGAGATCCTTCTCTTCAAAATAGATTATTGTTGGAACAAAAATCCCTAAGAAAATAGTGGCGAAGATGAGAAGAAATATCGAGTTTAACCATAGTGTGAGTACTATTGTGAGTCCTGTTCGTCCCAGAAGTTGTGGATGCCGAATATAATTATATATACCATCATAAAGCTCAGTATCTTGTTTTGGTTCGAAAGTTTCTCTGCCAGCATCTTTGAGTGCAAAAGCTAGGATTATGCTGAAAGGGATTGCTATTGCTATTCCTAAGAGTTGAGGAATCAGAGGATTTGAGTGGATATTCCAACTCAACTCTGGTACAGGAATCCAAATCCACAAAGTGATATTGGCAATAAGAATAAGCATAAAGAAACTAGCAATTCTTCTGTATTTCTTGCAATCATCCCACGCTTTCTCGCCATACTTCTCAGCTCTTATCGCTGGCATTGCACTTTGGATATAGAAGAACCAACAGATGATACTAGATAATAGAAGCAATATCAAATTGAGCCAAGCTAACGACAATTACACACCTATGCAACTATGCAATAATCAATATCATATGAGTCTAATGACCAATGTTCTTGGAAGTTGTGTCATCAGCGTTAGAAAGATTTTTGATAAGACGCAAGGGTTGCGTACTTATGGTAGATACATTTGGAAGATTCATGAAGGATGCTATTGAAGGAGAGGATGCAGATTATTTTATTGAGAGAGATGACGGTTTTATCAGACACACATCAGGTCGTCATTACATTGCACCCTATGAGGAGTGGAGAGATTCAGAGAAACTTGCTGCTCTAGAGATTGAAGATCCTGTGTTAGATGTGGGATGTGGTGTTGGACGAGTGGGGGATTATGTCAAGGAAAAGGGGATGGAGTATTATGGGATTGACCTGTCACCTCTAGCTGTAGAAATGTGTCATAAGCGAGGTCATGAGAATGTCTATTTGATGTCCGCAGACAAAATAGAACTACATAGAAAGGACTTCAAGACAGTTATTCTATTTGGGAATAACTTTGGGATAATGGGAGAGTCTAAAGATGTTGTAAGAATGTTGGAGGGCTTTCATGAAATCACCTGTGAAGAGGCAAAGGTCCTAGCGGCATCAAGGGATCCTGAAGCAACCGATAATGAGATTCACTTCAAGTATCATGCAAAGAATAGGGCTGAAGGAAAACCAATAGGTCTTGTGAAACTCAGAAACAGATACAAAGGTGAAGTTGATGATTGGTGGTATATACTACTCAGTAATAGGGATGAAATGACGGAGATTGCAGATAAGGCGGGGTGGTTTCTAGAAAGGACCATCGGAGAACCAGAGTACTATGTGGGAGTCCTAAGAAAGAAAGCAAAAAGGTAGTATCACTTTCTTTTTAAGTTCAAGAATTTGCCATCCTTAATTTGTGCAAGGTATTTTCTCCCCTGCATCACCCACATGATCTGATGTCCTTCTCGTGCAAGTTTCGCCCATCTGGAGTCTTTATGTGGATTTTGTTGGATGTAGGTGTAACCATCTCTCTCAACAAGTTTGACTTTGCTGCGTGATGTCTGAGTAATAGCGTAGATTTCGCCTTCTATCTCAACAGCATCCAGTCCTTCGAATATCGCATCATAGATTTGACTTGCGACATCTCTAATTTTGTCAATCTCTTCTTCTTCTGACATCATAGTTCAGTCATATTTGTTATTCAAGCGTTTTAGTTTTTCCAAATCTAAGAATTTTGGCTGAAAATTTTGTTGGTCAACTTCAGAGTGTATTGCATAGATAAAATACGAACCCATAAACTGCCAAAACGCAAGAGGGCCGCCGAGTCTAAGCCTCGACAATGTCCAATGATTACCTGAATTTCAAGACTGTCTTGGGCACAACATGCACCCATTGATAGGTACGAATTGCTCAGTCTTGTCAATCGCTGGTCAGTCCTTCATGTTGTTTTTTTCGCCTCGCCATCTTTGGACCATCTCGATGGCGTCACTCAACATGAATCGACCGAGTACACTTGTCGTGAGCGAACTCCTCGACGGCCTGTATTACATATGTAATATTTTCTTATAAACAATAGCTGTCTTTTTCTTCGGTTGATTTGCCAAATCTACCACATTCGGTAGACTATTAGGTCACTTAGGTCGAAATGAAGACCAGAGCCTTCTGGTTCAGTGATGCTAGATGGTCAAAAAACGATTCATTAAAGATATGAATATTCTACTAGAAAAAATTGAATTAGCGACATCATCAGAAGTATTAGATCAATTATACGAAGTTCGTGACAGATTCGTTGAACTAAGCAAAAAGCGTCTGGTGAAGATAAATCATAGTATAATGCAGTTCCTCTGTGCAAAGCACCTGATTGAAAATGGGTTTAGAGTCAAGATTGAGTATCCCCTGAATGGTGGTGCGTTAATGGCGGATATTTTTGCAGTGAGAGAAAGAATGCTTGATATTAATGATGATGCAAAAGATGCGATTCTGAGTGAAATGCATGGCACATCGGAGAATGAAGAAACTCTTGTCGTAGAGGTGGAAACTGGATTTGTACCTCCAAAAGCTGCGCTATACCCGGGCACCTATAGATTAACTAGGATTGCTGCAAAGATAGCCCGTTATGCTGGATTCAGTCATTTCTTCAGTCTTGCCACACCACACTATCATGTTTTGCAAATTCCTAATGCTATGCTTCAATCTGTTGGGAAACGTGATTCTGCTGAGCTTTCTAAACTAAAAGATCTCTGTGATTCCCAATACCTCTCCCCACCAGTTTTGTATAATGAGCTTGCAACATCTGAGATACATAGTATCTTTGTTGTAAATGTTGATCAAATCAAAGTCTTGGAAGTGGATCCACAGAAGTATAGATACACAGTCATTCAGGCAGAAGGAATCATCCAGATGTAACACGAGGAGGAGTCTAGATGACTAAAGTGAAGCAGAGAGTTTTTCATGGTGTTGTGGCAAGATACCATTGGCATGATGCTAGGTGGTTTGCGACCGTAGGTTGGGCGCCTTTTGTAATTGCTTTTGCAGGGATGGTAACTTCTAGTATCAGTTATTTTGGCTGGAGTTTTAACGTTGGTTCATATTTGGGACTTGGTTCATTCATTCTAACCGAAGGCATGTTGATGTTAATTCTATATTTCATTATTAGCATGGCTTTTTTTGCTGGAGGTCTTGAGTGGTATGTTCTCTGTAGACACTGCCCATGTTATGAATTCTCAGGGAAAGAACATGGAAAAGAGAATCGTTTCTATTGTTTAGGCAATTGGGGGAGTCCCAAATTATTCAAGTACAACCCAGGGCGGATTAGTCGTTTCAGGCAGGCAACCTTTTTGGGATTTACTGGCTTCTTCTTGCTCTTTCCAATTGTGTACTTTGTTGATCGGTGGGAATTTGTACTCTTCCAGTTAGTCATGGCAGTTTCATTTATTGTCACACTCAGACACTGGGCATGTTCACAATGTCCTAATTTTGGATGTATTTTGAACTGTGTGTCCGAAGATGACAGTAAGAAGTTTTTAGAAGGTTTGGACAAGGGAGAAATCTACAGCTGAAAACCAGTGGGATAGAATCTAGTTCAGTAATGTTTTAGTTTAGGTCTTAGTTTGGAATAGTCTCGATGCAAATTTCAACTGACTTACTTATCGGAAGTGCGATTAGTCTAATTGCGGCATTTCTATGGGCTATTGCGACCAATGTCTATAAATCTCAAAGCAAAGAAGCAACACCACTAGCTATTACGACACTAAAAATGTGGTTATCATTGGTTGTTATGACGGTTCTGGTCATGCTACCTTTTCGAACAACTCCATTTTTCTTACCATTTGAGTCAGTTGTGTATCTAGCCTCATCAGTTACGATAGGTCTAGTGTTTGGTGATATCGCATTCTTGACATCACAAGAACGTATTGGAGTTTCATACGCATTTCCAATTGCGACAACATACCCAATTGCAACATATATAATTGCAATATTTGTTGTCGAAGAAGTAGTACTTCTAACACGATTTCTTGGTATCATTCTAGCAGTTGCTGGTATAATGCTCATTTCCAGAGAGCAAGCGTCGAATCGAAATAATGATGATTTGAAAGATTTTGACAAAATTGGAATTGTATTAGCACTAGTTACAGCTTTATGCTGGTCAGTTGGAAGTGTCTTACTTCAACTCGGAGTCGCCAATGTCGATCCAACAGATGCCAACTTTGTACGAATGGTATTTGGTTCAGGTATCCTTGCACCAATCTTTCTTGGGGCGATTCAAAGCGGAATGCCTAAGCCAAGCAAACGTGCGACAAAGATAATTCTCGCTGCAGCTTTCTTTGGAATGGCAATGGGTTCACTGTTGTATACATTCGCAGTGAAGCTAGTGGGAGCCACCATTTCAGCAGTACTTGGTTCTGTATCACCTTTGTTTGCTCTACCGATCTCAATCTTCTTTTTGAAAGAGGAATATTCATACAAGTCAATACTTGGAGCTCTAATGACAGTTTCAGGAGTCATTCTAGTTGTACTAATGGTATAGCATTCAAATCCAGTCAATTCTTCTGAAATAAATAACAAGGCTCACAGTGACTATCAACATTGCAGCAAGAAAGATTGGATATCCAAAGGCACCCAAAAATACAATCTCAGGAATCCACTCCCAATTCATCCCATATATGCTTGCCATTAGCGTTAGAGGAATGAATATTGTAGATACAACTGTAAGCACCTTCATTACTGCATTCATTTTGTTACTGACACTAGAGAGATAAATGTCAAGCATCCCAGTAATTGACTCACGGAAGGTTTCCACCAAATCAGTCACACGAATTACATGATCATAGAGATCTCGAAGGAAAATCTGCATATCCTCATCGATGAAAGATCGAGCATCTCTTTGCATCTTCAATACGACCTCACGTAAAGGCCAAATATGTCGTCTAAAGGAAAGAAGATCTCTCTTGATTTTGTATATTCGATTTAACATATCTGTTGTTGCCTGAATGATTAATTCATCCTCTAGATCTTCGATTAGATCGCCGATACGTTCAAGCACAACGAAGTATTTGTCCACCAAGAGATCGAGAATTGTATACGCAAGATAATCAGATCCACCTAACCGTATACGGCTTCCTGGGCGCCGAGCTCGTTCTCTAATGGAATCGAAGAGATCATCAGGAGACTCTTGAAAGGAAAGTACAAAATTCTTACCAAATGCAATTGATACTTGCTCAGATAGAAGTTTGCCTACATCTTGTTGTAGAAGATATCCTCGAAGGACTATGTAGACACTCTTTGGCATAATCTCTAATTTTGGTCGTTGACCAACACTTGGTATGTCTTCAATTACTAACGGATGTAAATCATAATACTGACAAACCTTCTCAACGATTTCAACATCATGGACACCCCGTACATGAACCCACTTTGTAGCTTCTTGATCCAATGGTGGACTACAATCATCCAGTGAGTCAGCAATATACTCTCTAATTTGGTCTCTGGCAAATTCCATGATGCTGATAGTTACCTTCTCAGTTCGGTCAATCCCGGTATGGACAACTGTTCCAGGAGGAAGACCATATTTTTCAGCCATGTCATCTTGACTCATTTGGTCCCACTAAATAAGGCATAAGAGGGATGATATTAGAAAGTGAGGATTACAAGAATTTCCTTCAACTACTATTTTCCTTTTGCTTTCGGTTTGAAGTATATCGGTGAAGCCAAAAGTTCTTGATACTCTCTCGAGTTTGGTTGGAATTCATGGGCTTTCCATCATCATTAAGGCAAAAAATGCAATAGAAAACCTCATCGATCTTCCGCAACATCATCTCACAATTCTCTATTGTGGCTCCACAGGAATTGCACTTTTTCATATCTAATAGCCCTCATTATGAAGGGCTTCATGACATAATAAGAAACATTATCAACGCATCTTTGGAAAGAGGTTCATATTTTCTTGGATATTACGTGAAACGTCTAAGTATTAAGTCAATAATGTATTTTCTGCTTCAATCGAGGTCAATCAGGTGAAGCCAGCTAGGTCTGAATTGATTCGAAAGATACTACTGGAGTTAGATGGGAGGCCATCCTCAATATATGATATCCTTTACTCTTTATCTGATTATGTTGATCCCCGAAAAACAAGACTACCTAAACTACTGAAAGCGATGGAAAATGATGGGCTTGTTGTTAGTGCACTACAACCTGGGCCTTTAGGACCATATAGGAGGATATACGAGTTAGGACCAGAGGCTGAAAATCATCTAAGGAATAACCTCAAGAACAGTATTGAAACCATCTTACATTTCTATAATGCATATCGACAGGCAAATCCACAGAAACTATTTAATTTCCCTGAAGAGAACCGTCAGCGAAGAGTAATGGGTCGAATTCTATATGCAGCATTTCCTCATCTAAAAGCCAATGATCTTGATATAATACGGAACCTACTCCTCAAATCAAAGGAGTCCAGGGTTTCAATTGCAGGTTCAGATTTGATTTTGGAAAAAACAGGCATTAGCTATGACTTGGTGGGTAAAGATATCACCAAGTTGAATGTTGATAGTAAAACTTTCTCGGAAATCATCCTCAATGGTTTGACTCCTTTGGATAAGCTTCCAGCTGCTATTGAAGAATGCAAGAGGGTACTGACTAGGAGAGGACAACTGCGAATCCTTGCTCCATTTACATTCTTTAATGAACCTGAGAAACCTAACTTAGAGGAATTTCTGAGAATAACCTCCAACGAGCTTTTTCCAGAACTTGGAGTAGTTGAAGGTAATCGTATTAAGAAAGTTATTGAGCATTACTTTCCAAATTCACAAGTCTATGAAACAAGTCTTGGAGAGGTTATCTTTTGTGCAATAAAGTCCTGAGATGCAATAGTGTTCAACAATAGTGAAGTAATAGCAGATAAGGGAAAAGACATATTCATCTGTGATTTGCAAGCGTGATGTGAGCAGTAAATGTCAGAGAACAAGCAGAAACTAATCGATCTTGTTATGAGGGAGAATGTCAGTTCTATACAAATCATTGCAGATAGATTAGAAATCACAGATCATGAGGTCATCAAACTCATCAACGGTTTAATTGATTCGGGGGAGTTGATTGGTGCTCTGACCGAGGATAGTAAGCGATTCTATAAGAGTGAAGTTAAGCTATCACAAGCACCGAAGATTGAAAGAGAGGATACTCTTCCCAGTTTTTTAAGTTTCAATACCAAACCAGCAGTTACTACAGCGATTGTAGGTATTATTGTGCTTGCAGGAGGACTAGTAGTTAATGCCTTTGCAACTGATGAAATTGAAGGTAACTTCGCTGCGATTCTAATTCTATTTGGGATGATGATTTTCGTAATAGGACTATATTCTCTTTCTAAAAGGAAGACGCCAGCATAGAATGAATTGTTGGATTAATAGGACACCTTAAGTACTAGTCTGATTGCGGAGCTTTCAACAGAAGGAGTAGAAATGCAAGAGTTGATCTTGGAAGCGGTCCTCATCGCAATCTATGCAGTAGGTGTGGGTACTATATCATCTATGGTTGGGATTGGAGGTGGAGTATTCAACACTCCTCTATTGATGATCATTTTCTTGCTACACTCTCAAGAAGCTCCTGCAACAGCGCTTGTTGCTGCTCTGTTCCTTGCAATCGCAAGTAGTTTTGCATATTGGCGACAGAATCCAAGACCGATTATTGTTAAAGCAGGTCTATTTCTGGCTATCACAACAACTCCAGGGTCAATAATTGGTGTCGCATTTAGAACATTGATTCAGGACGATTTTGCATTACGACTAATCTTTGGTATCTCACTCATGCCTGTTGCAATAAAGATGCTTTTTGCAGTCAGACGTGAGAAAGGAGATATTGCATCAGAACTTGCGAATTATAGCATATCAAATATTACTGATAAGAGATTAGCAATCTCTCTATTTGGAGGTTTCATTGGAGGAGTATCAGCAGGATTGCTAGGGATTGGCGGTGGTGCGGTAGTTGTTCCAGTTCTTTCAATCTTGATGGGATTGCCAATGCATGCTGCAGTCGCTACTTCGATGTTCATAATGGTGTTTACAGCAGCTTCTGGAACTGCAATGAACCTAGTCAGTGGATATATCAATCCCTATTATGCAATATCTTTAGGTCTGGGAATGCTCCTTGGCGCACAATTTGGCTCAAGATTGGCGTGTAAAGTAAATTCTGTTCAGCTAAAGAGAATCTTTGGAATAATACTAGTTTTTCCGCTTGTGAAGATGATGAAACTTGGTCAGTTATGGCTAGACCCAATGGATACGAATGTACTTATGTCAACAGTTGGGGATGTAATCATTTGGTTGTTCATTGTAACCCCGATAGGTCTCTTTAGACTCTATCAGCTTCGAAAACAATCTTTTGTGTCAGGTGCAAAAGAGGAGCTTTGCGATGTGCCAACTCCAGAATAATTAGTGTTGAAGAAGTTGGTACTTAATAGGGAGTCTGCAATTGGTGTATATCTGAAGAAGATAATTCAGGTGGTAACCATGGTAAGATACGATCTGGATGGAAAGATTGTCATAATTACAGGTGGGTCTGCTGGTCTGGGCGAACAGTTTGCTCATGCTTTTGCTGAGTCTGGTGCACACGTTGTGCTTGGTGCAAGAAGAGAAAAGCTGCTTAGGAAAGTAGCAGATGAAGTATCTAGCGAATATGGTGTCAAGTCGATCCCTGTGAAGACTGATGTTAGAAAAGAGATAGATATCGTCAACCTTGTTGATACAGCTGTGAAAGAATTTGGTTCTGTAGATGTTTTAGTAAACAATGCAGGTATGTATATTGTAAAGCCACTCATTGAACAGACACTGGATGATTGGAATAAGGTGATGGATGTTAATCTTACCTCGGCTTTTCTCGCATCACGAGAAGTTGCTAAAGTGATGATTCCAAAGAAGTCTGGTTCGATAATCAATATCTCCTCGACATTTGGTTTCGGTGGAACTGAATTCACCGAGATCAGCTACTATGTGTCTAAGGGGGGTATGGTCACTATGACAAAAGCGTTGGCTGTGGAACTTGGCAAATACAATATTAGGGTCAATGCAATTGCACCTGGATTCTTTCCGACTGCAATGTCAATTGATGCAATAACGGACAAGACAATCAGCAATCGTCTGATCAGACCAAGAACAGCTCTCCCAATGTTTGCTGAAAATGAATGGATTAGAGGTGCTGCTTGCTTCCTAGCCAGTGATGATGCAAGATACATTACAGGCCACACACTGGCTGTTGATGGTGGATGGCTTGCCTATTAGTCTAGAAGAAAAGGAGAGGAAGGCAGGAGTTACCTGCCTTTCCTAAAGATATGAGTTGATCTTCAGTCTTCCCAATCCATTGCCTCGAAATCACGGTATTTCCGCCATTGAGCACCACCGCTTATTGCAGCGATGATTATAAGAGAAACTAGGAAAACTGCAAAGTTCTGGTATTCATTGAAAGCATCTGCAAATACCCAGAACCAAATCGCTAGTACTATGACCCATAGGAACGCTAATCCGATTGCCCACCAGTTTTCTGGGCCTTCGCCCCTACGTCGAGCCCATG
>SMTZ1_10007705_pt1 | contig 10778 bp, 8 predicted proteins | sample DeeMarSWOR136_30_FD_25667 | JGI IMG/M metagenome (IMG submission 25667) | reverse complement strand
ATAGGCATCTCCTAAGCAATTGTTAATAAAGGAGATTCCTGCATCCGCAGGAATGACAAGGATACTGAAATTCTTACCCTTAACGAGTATAAAAGCTCCAGAGAACCTGGGACTATTTTCTTAGATTTTTTGCTTGCAATTCCAATTTTCTTTTTTTATCTTAATAATGCCAATAAAATCAGATCTATAAAAAATAGAGTTTGGTAATAATAATAGCAATATTATCTTACCTGAAAATTCAAATATAAACTATAACGGTGGAGAATTAAAACATGGATTACACGTTTCAAGATCTCAAGCATAAGACTGTGGCAGAATTAAGAGAAATCGCCAAAGATATTGAGCACGAAGCAGTAAAGGGATACACACAATTGAACAAAGAGCATTTGCTAAAAGCAATCTGCACTGCACTAAATATTGATATGCATGTTCATCATGATGTCAAGGATATGGATAAATCCAAAATAAAAATAGAGATAAGGAAATTGAAATTGGAACGAGATAAAGCGCTGGAAGCCCATGATCACAAAAAGCTAAAAAATATTCGACGACAGATTAAAAAGTATAAAAATAAGCTGAGAAGGGCAATGGTTTAAAAATACCAGTTGTATCTATTTCTAAAAATTAATGACGGATATCTTTAACATTTTAGCCGGTCTTCCCCAATTTAAATTTATTCAAGAATTTGATAGTTATGAAAAATTTTATTATTCAGATATTACTGGTCGTTTTGATTTCATCCGTAGCAGTTTATATTTTTTCCTGCGCTCATAATGGTGACTGGGCAAAGCGTTTGAACTGGAAAGAATTCAACTTTGCCGATCTCCCTGGTGAAAAAGAATATTCCGATGCAGGTGCTATTATTCTTTTGGATGAGGGAACGATGCAGGTTTTCGGAAGCAACCAGTTGCCCATGAGTTTATTTGAACGTCACCGAATAATAAAAATTTTGAATAATAGAGGCATACATTATGCTAATATTACTGTTCCTTACACACCACAAACTGGGATCGAGGAAATTCAAGCTCGTACCATTTCTCCTATAGGCAAGATAAAAGTCCTGGACAAAAAAAATATTTACGATGTAACGCTTTATCCTCGATTCATCTTTTATTCTGATCAGCGAGCAAAAATCTTCACCATGCCTGCTGTCGAGGATGGCTCAGTTATTGAATTTCGCTATAAGTTAAGAATTAACGGTCGCAGTCTCTGGCCTTCATGGAACTTTCAAGATCATGTTCCAACACTCAAATCTCGATTTTCTCTGTCTACGCCAGGTGAGTGGGATGTGAATTATAAACTCTATAATATTGAATTGGAACCTTTCATTTCCAAAGCACCTCAGGGTTTTAAATCTTCCTATAGATGGGAAGCAACGGATGTAGCAGCTTTAAAATCCGAGTTTGGAATGCCATCACTCAATGAATGCCTTGCTCGACTTGAAATTGCCCCTATCGATATAACAACGTGGGATGATGTCACAGAATGGTATCATAGCCTGCCTGAGCCGCAGATAAAGGCAGGCAAAGAAGCCAGGGAACTTGCGTTGAGTTTAATCGAGGGTGTTGACAACAACCGAGATAAACTAAGAGCTATCTACGAATGGGTCAGAGATGAAATACGTTATATTGCGGTGGCGATTGGAATTGGTGGTTTTCAACCCCATCCTGCGGAGGAAATCTTAATCAACCGATATGGCGACTGCAAAGACATGTCGACACTCCTCTGTTCATTGGCTCGTGAAGTTGGAATTGAGGCTTACGAGGTGTTGGTGAGTACCTGGCAAAATGGCGATCCGGACACCAGTTTACCCTCGCCGTTCCAGTTCAATCATGCCATTGCTTATTGTCCTTCTGTTGAGGAAAATGGTACCTGGATGGATGCTACGGAGAAGGGCTGTCCCTTTGGTAATCTGCCCTGGTACGATCAGGAGTTGCCAGTTCTGGTCGTTGGAAAAGAAGGAAAAGCCGAGATCATTACGACACCAAGCCTCCCAGCAGATAGCAATCTGGCACAAATTGATTGGTATGTTGAACTCAAAGAGAATGGCGCCGCTACTATTAAAGGGAAAATCGTGTATAAAGGTGCTCCTGCCACTGAAATGCGAGAATTAATTTCTTTTGCCTCCAATGATGCCCAGAGACATTGGTTGGAAACTTATCTTGCGACTCGCTGTTCTGGAGCTAATTTGGATTCCTTTCAAATTTCTGGTTTGAATCCAGTTTATGATCCCCTGATAGTTAGTTATTCTTTTCATACCAACACATTTGCTACGGTCAGGACAAACGAACTGGCTTTTAAACCGGGGCAGATTCTGGCATTCGAACTACCTGACTATTTCCGTTCACCAGATCGTAATCATCCTATACAATTCTACTTTGGTTTTCGTAATGAACTTAAGCTGACTTTAGCCTTACCAGCAAAATGGATGATCGATACGCCTACTTCATCAGATTCCATTATTTCTGCTTTTGGATCAGCTTCCTGGACTTTTTTGATCAAAGACAAATTTCTGAATGTTCAAATAGATATTCTATTAAATGGGGTAAGAGTTAATAATGAGCAATACCAGGATTTTCAATACTTTTTAGATAGAATTGAGGAAAGAAATTTGTGGGAAGTCGTATTGAATAAAAATTCGCTGAATGACTTCGGAAATATTGACGACATGCCGAAAGTCAAATAAATATTTCATTTGAAACATTAGGCTAATCAAACCGTATAGTTTTATTGATAATTTTTAAGTGCATCATAATTAAGGAGGATTTAAATGAACAAAATAACCAGACGTTCTTTTCTCAAAAGCACTGCCACAGCGGCGGCTGCTACTCTGGTTTTGCCGAAAGCCTGGTACAGCCTGGCGCGTGCTGATACACCAGAATATTTTGAACGGGAATTCGGCATTACAGATAGTATGTGCCAGAAGGTCCTCGCTGAGGCGCTATCCAAAGGTGGCGATTTTGCCGATCTTTATTTTGAACATACGATTAGCAACTGGCTCATTCTCGAAGATGGCAAAGTTAACAGAGCTTACAGCGACGTGGCGCTCGGCGTGGGTATTCGAACCGTGAAAGGCGATCAGGTTGGCTATGGATTTACCCAGGAATTAACTGAGGGATCTATGCTGGCTGCTGCTGCCACCGCTGCGACGATTTCCAATGCCAATGCAAAGAAACCCACAGGCGAGTTTGTCCCACTGAAGATGAAAAATTACTACCCGCTTGAGAAACTGCTAACAGCAGTTCCGCTGGAATCAAAACTTCCACTGGTGCAATCAGCAAACGACAAATGCTTTGAACTTTCTTCGTTGATTGTTAAAGTGAATGCAAGCTTTCACGATCAACAGAAACGTATTTTAATTGTTACCAGCGATGGCACAAAAGCAGAGGATTTGCTGCCCAGAAATTATCTCTACGCTTCAGTGGTGGCTGAGAAGGATGGCAAGCGCGAGAGGGCTGGCTGGAATCTTGGTGGGCGCAGAAACTTCTCATATTATACTGAAGCAGTGGTAAATGAGGTCGCAAAATCAGCAGTCGATCGTGCCGTCATCCTTTTCGAGGCAGTTCAACCCCCGGCAGGAGAGATGCCTGTGGTATTGGGTTCTGGCGTTACTGGCGTGCTGCTTCATGAAGCGATTGGACATGGCATGGAGGCAGACTTTAACCGGAAAGAAATATCCACCTACTGCACCATGATCGGCAAGCAAGTGGCAGAGCCCTTTGTAACCATTGTTGACGACGGCACCAATCCCAATTTGTTGGGTTCCATCAATGTTGATGACGAAGGAACTCCGGGACAAAAGACCGTATTGGTGGATAAAGGAATTCTAACCAGTTATATGCATGATAAGATATCTGCGCAGCATTATAAAGTGAAGCCGACGGGGAATGGCAGACGAGAGAGCTATCAACACTACATTCAGCCTCGAATGCGAAATACTTATATGCTGGCTGGTCCGGTTACACCAGAAGAGGTCATCAAAAGTGTGGAAAAAGGTATCTATGTACAGGATGTCAGCAATGGACAGGTGAAGATCGGTGAAGGGGATTTTGCATTCTACGTATCCCAGGGAAAAATGATCGAGAATGGCAAACTCACTGCACCTATTAAAGATATCAACATCATGGGTAATGGTCCAAAGATGTTGAGGAATATCACGATGCTGGCGGACGATCTCGAAATGTCCAAAGGCGGTACCGGTGCATGTGGTAAAGGTGGTCAGGCGGTTCCGGTTGGCTTTGGTCAACCGACCTGTCTGGTGAAATCGATGACTGTTGGCGGAACAAAGGCATAAGGAAAGGAGGAAAACGATGAAAAAAGAAATGTATGATTTAGCTGCATTGTCCATTAAGACTGCAAAATCCGCTGGTGCTGATGATTGCCGGGCAAGTATTAATAGTGAGCGATTGGTTGAAATTAGCTATCGAGAGCGAAAGCCAGAAAATATTAAAGAGGCGTCTACTAAAGGACTCTACATTGAAGTTTTCGCCAACGGTCGCTATTCCGGTCAGAGCACTTCGGATCTGCGCAAGGACGCTTTGAAGGACTTTATCTCAAACGCTGTTGCGACAACAAAGCTTCTGGCTGAAGATCCTTATCGTACTTTACCTGACCCGAAATATTACACGGCCAGGGCTGATGTCGAGCTGGGTATTCTTGATGCGGACTATGAAAAATTTACCGCTGAAAATCGGCATAGCATGGTAAAGGAAATTGAAGAAGCCTGTCTCAGCAAAGGCGGTGATAAGGTCATCTCAGTTACCGCCAGTGAATATGATGGTCATAACGAATCGGTAGTACTCACCAGCAATGGTTTCGAGGGGTTTACCGAATCCACCTATTACGTGGCAGTGGCGGAAATGACAGCAAGAGATGAAGGAGATCGGAGACCCGAGGGCTACGATTATGCTGTCGTAGTAAACAGAAAAGATATGCCCTCAGCGGCAAAAGTTGGGACGATGGCTGCCAGGCGTACTCTTGATCTCCTGGGCGGAAAGAAAATTAAGACCGAAACCCTACCAATCATTATCGAGAATCGAAATGTCTCAAGAATACTGGGTGGTTTTCTTGCAGCAATGTATGGCAGAAATATCCAGCAGAAGCAATCCTTCCTTGCGGACAAGAAAGGGCAAAAAATTGCAAGCGAGCATTTCACGATTATCGATGATCCATTTATTAAAGCTGGTTTGGGCAGTCGATTGTTTGATGGTGATGGCTTCGCCACGAAGAAGAGAACCATGATCGACAAGGGTGTCCTGAACGAGTTCTATGTCGATTGGTATTATAGCCGGAAATTGGACTGGGAACCGACGACTGGCGGACCCTCAAACCTGATCATTCCACCTGGAAACCGATCAGTGAAGGAAATCATGAAGGACCTCGGTAGGGGAATCTTCATCACTGGATTCATCGGCGGCAATTCCAATTCGACCACTGGCGATGCTTCGGTTGGAATTTTTGGTCATCTATTTGAGGATGGTGAGCCGGTTCAGGCTGTTGCTGAAATGAACATTGCTGGCAACCACCTTGAGTTCTGGAATCACCTTGCTGAAGTCGCCAATGATCCGTGGATTTACTCATCTCAGCGGATGCCGAGTTTGGTTTTTACAGATGTAGTAGTTTCTGGAATTTAGAAAATAATTTGGCAAATTTCTAATTTTTTAAATAGGGCAAGTAGTTTTCAAAATGCTTGCCCTTTATTTTTACATTTAAATAAAAAACAGGAGTTTTGACAGATTATATTTTTAGAGGTGAGTATTATGTTGAATTTGAGAAAGCTCGGCAAATCGAATATAGCAATTACTCCCATTGGATTGGGATGCTGGCAATTTTCTGAAGGGAAAGGTTTTGCTGGAAAGTATTGGGGAGCTGTTGAAGATCAAACCATGATCGATATTGTCAAAACATCGTTGGAAGGCGGCATCAACTGGTTTGACACGGCAGAAGCTTACGGTTGGGGTAGAAGTGAAGCGGCCCTGTCTCGGGCGTTGAAAACGCTGGACAAAGCCGATGGCGATGTCATTATTGCAACCAAATGGATGCCCGTTTTTCGTTGTGCTCGATCCATCACACGATCCATCGACAATCGTTTGAACCACCTGAATGGATTTCACATCGATTTACATCAGATTCATTCGCAATACGGGTCGTTTTCCTCGTATGAAAAACAGATGGAAGCCATGGCGCAATTGGTGCATGAGGGAAAAATTCGTACTGTTGGGATCAGTAATTTTTCTGCCAGAGTCATGCGTCAGGCTTATGAATCTCTGGCAAAATATAACCTTCCCCTGGTTTCCAATCAGATGGAATATAGTCTGCTGAAACGTCGCATCGAATCTAATGGGGTGATGGAGATGGCGAAAGAATTGGGTATTACCATCATTGCCTATTCCCCATTAGCCCAGGGACTTTTGTCTGGCAAATTTCATGACGATCCCAATTTGATCAAAGGTCGAAGCGGTCCGAGACGCTATCGACCACAGTTCAAAAAAAGAGGGCTACAAAAAAGTGCACCTGTTGTTGAAGAATTGAAAAGACTCGCTGAAAAATACGACGCCACGCCCTCTCAAATGGCACTGCGGTGGCTCATTCAATTTCACGGCGACACGGTGGTTGCGATTCCAGGTGCGACAAAGATCAGGCATGCAGAAGAAAATGTTGGTGTATTAAATTTTATTCTCGAAGAAGATGATTTGGTTCGGCTCGATAAAGTTACTCGGCAGTTCTTATAAAATTCATTTTTCGTAAGCGTTCAGCCGTCAGCTTTTAGCTATTTAGCTTTCCAGGCTGATTGCTGATAGTTGAACACCTGCAATTTGTAATTTTTAATCTCGACATAAAGGATCAAATCAAATGAATACAAAAAATTTTATTATCATTGGTGGCAGTTCGGGAATCGGACTGGCTATTGCCAAACAGCTCGCTGAACAGGGACACGAAGTCTATGTTGGTTCACGAACGGCCAAAAATATACCTGCAATGAACAATGTTCATCATTTTCGGTTTGGTGTACCAGCAGATATCGCCAATGCTGCCTGTTTTTTGCTCAGATATGAATCCAGTTGGATTACGGGGCAAATTTTGCATGTGGATGGCGGAATGTCGTCGGTGAAGTTGTTTTAATATTAAGAATAATTTTTCAGGTTCAAAAATTTAATGTTAATGAAAAAATTGTGCAGGTCATCCAAAACAGTCATCTGTTTGAGCCAGGAAAAGAGCTATTAACCTGTATCAACTAATTATTGAACATCTCTAATATCGCCCATGAATGTTAAAACAGCCGTTTCTAACAAGAATTTAGAATCGATCATCGATCAAAATGTGAATTTACTGGTTTTTGAAACTGTTCGTAAAATTTGAAATTGAACCTTCCTTACTTGAAAATAGTAATATAAGACGTATGAACATGATCGAAAAGCCATTACTCATTTTAGCTGGCACCAATGATCAAATTACGCCACCTGAAATGGCTGAGAAATTGTATTAAACAGCAAAATCGAGTGATAAAAAATTAGTCATCTTGGATTTTTCACTTATGCGACTTATGATTTAACAAACCTGGCTACATTAAAAAACTGGCCACTGTTGATCGTTGTGGTCGATATTTTATGGGGCATGGTTCTGTGTTCCATTGTTGCATCAATCAGTTTTTTTATTGCGAAAGGGATTAGTTAAAAAAATATATGTCATCCAAGAACAAAACTCTTCGTTTGCTGCTCGGAGATCAGCTCAATCTCAATCACTTCTGGTTCAAAAAAGTCGATAATAATGTCATTTACGTGATGATGGAAGTGCGCCAGGAGACCGATTATGTGTTGCATCATATTCAGAAGGTGCTGGCGTTTTTCGCTGCAATGTGGGAATTTGCCAGGGAGCTTCAAGATAAAGGACACCAAGTGCTTTACATTAAATTGGACGATCCAGAAAACTCTCAATCGATTCCATATAATCTCACTAAGTTAATTCAGGAAAAAAACATCGCCCGATTTGAATATCAACTGCCCGATGAGTATCGGCTGGATGTGCAGATGCGAGATTTCTGTAAATCGATACCGATTCCTTCGCAGGCAGTGGATACGGAACATTTTCTAACCGTCCGTACTGATGTGGCTGATTTTTTCAAAGGGAAAAAACAGTATCTGCTGGAATCATTTTACCATAAGATGCGGAAACGATTGGGAATTTTATTGGAAAATGGTAAGCCAATCGGTGGTATGTGGAATTACGATAAAGAGAATCGCCAGCCTTATGATGGCGAAGTGCCCGTGCCTGAACCAATTTTGTTTAAAAATAATGTTAGTGAATTGATGCAGTTGGTGAAACGACAAAATGTCAAAACCTTCGGATTGATTGAAAATGAGGCACTGATCTGGCCCATAAATCGCCAGCAGGCGCTTGAATTGCTCACATTTTTTATCGAACAATGTCTCCCCTATTTTGGCAGGTATGAGGACGCCATGACAAAAGCGCATTGGGCAATGTTTCACGCCCGACTGTCGTTTGCATTGAATACCAAAATGCTTCATCCGATGGAAACGGTGGAAGCAGCGCTGCAAGCCTGGCAGCAAAATAAATCCCGCATTACCCTGCCGCAGACCGAAGCTTTTGTGCGACAGATCATCGGCTGGCGGGAATACATGCGTGGCGTGTACTGGGCCCAGATGCCTGACTACGAAAGAATGAATTTTTTTGGCCATGACCGCACGTTGCCTCATTTCTATTGGGATGGTGAAACCAACATGCAATGTCTGCGTTATTGCATCGGTCAATCGCTGAAATACGCTTTTGCGCATCACATTCAGCGGTTGATGATTACAGGGAACTTTGCACTACTGGCAGGAGTTCACCCTGACGAAGTCGATGCCTGGTACATGGGCATTTATATCGATGCGATCCAGTGGGCTGAGATCACCAATACTCGTGGAATGAGCCAATTTGCAGATGGCGGCATCATCGCGACCAAGCCGTATGTTTCCTCTGCTAAATATATCCAAAAAATGAGTGATTATTGCAGGGGCTGTTTTTATGATCCCAACAAAAGATATGGCGATCGTGCCTGTCCGTTTAATAGTCTGTATTGGGCATTTTACCATCGGCATCGGGACAAACTGTCGAATCATCCCCGCATCGCTATGATGTATCGGGTGTTGGATCGTTTTTCGGATGAGGAGCGTTCAAGTATCTTTAAACAGGGGGAGTGGTATTTAGAAAAGATTGAGGATTTGTAGGAATAGGTAATTGGGTAATTCAGGTAATTGGGTAATTGGGTAACTGGGTAATTGGGTGATTGGATTACTGATCGTTAGCTTTGGAAATTGAATTTTTGGGACTGGATATTATTTACTTTATAGAAAAGGTCATCTCAATCTGAAATCGATCGTTTTTGTGTTCCAAATATGTGCCGCAGAGAAACCTTATTTTTAGCTTTTAAGACCTTAGTAACAAGCAGAAACCACAAACGCTCTAACCTTATTAGCTTATTTGGTGAGCATAATAAGCTAATAAGGTTAAAATTTGGGATTTTTAATCATATTACTAAGGTAAAAAGACAAGAATAAGGTTTCAAAGATATTTAACAGTATAACTAATTCTGAAATTTAGTAATAGTTAAGGATCACGTTATTTGTTTATTAAACATTTCTTTTGTTTTAATTTTAAAGGAGTTAATTATGCAAAAATCAAAAATGTTCTGGCTTATCTCTTTGTTCTCACTCTTTATTTTTGCATCTCTGCTGCACGCGCAATTAAAATTAGATATTGAAACAGGTGGAGTTTTCAGCGGCTATAACGATGCTCGCATTCCTGGCGATGGGGGGACACTGTTTTCGTTGTCCGAAGAACTGGAAATCGATCCCTCGGTCTTTTTTCGAGTTCGTGCCTTTTACGATTTTAATCCTCGCCATCACTTAGGTGTTTTGATTGCGCCGCTGTCACTCAATTCGACGGGGCACCTGGATCGAGATTTGATTTTTGAAGGTGAGACTTTTCCTGCCAATACACCTTTAGATGCCACCTATCGATTTAATTCTTATCGCTTGGTCTATCGATACGATTTTCTCCTGAGAGAAAAAATTGAACTTGGCATTGGTTTTACTGCGAAAATTCGAGACGCGGAGATCAGCGTTCGGGGGAATGGGATCGAATCGAAGAAGACCAATGTCGGATTTGTGCCAATCATTCATTTCCGACTGTTATGGAATTTTTATGACAAATTCGGTTTATTGCTGGACGGTGATGCCCTGGCAGCCCCGCAGGGTCGCGCCGAGGATGTTCTGGCAGCGTTGAAATATCAAGTCTCTGATCGGATTGGCCTCAAATTAGGTTATCGCATTCTCGAAGGCGGGGCGGACAACGATGAGGTGTATAACTTTGCATTAATAAATTATGCAGTGATTGGGGCGATTATCAATTTTTAATCGATTTTCTGAAATTAGTCCTACCGATTCCATCGCTCAGAGCGATGGAATCGGTGAGAAATTTCCAATCAGGAGATAGGTATGGATATTTTTAAGGTAATATCTCTTTCGACTTTATTTTTCATTTTCTTTTTATTTAGCCCTCAAATCATTCAAAGTCAAACAACCAATAACATTGATACCGGCATTCAACTATTTGAAACGAAAAAATACCCTGAAGCCAAAAAATTCTTTGAATCCTACACCAAAGCCAAACAGAAAGATCCCCTTGGTGCGTATTACCTGGGCAGGCTGTTTCTTCGAGACGGGAATTATGATAAGGCAATCGATTGGCTGGAAAAGGCTGTTGAATTAGACCAGACA
>SMTZ1_10007703_pt1 | contig 10778 bp, 7 predicted proteins | sample DeeMarSWOR136_30_FD_25667 | JGI IMG/M metagenome (IMG submission 25667) | reverse complement strand
CATTAAACCAACAAAATTTATTTCCTATTTTAACTAAATTTTTATCTTTCGCTTCTTCTTTTGAATCTACATAAACTCTGTCGCCATCTATAGCACAGACAACTCTCTCAGAACCGTATTCTCTGGAAATTTCGGCAAGAATATTTGGATTTCTTACTGCAGCACTATTTAATGAAACCTTGTCTGCACCCGCATTTAAAATTGCATCCGCGTCATCCATAGATGCAATTCCCCCTCCTACTGTAAAAGGTATAGATATATTTTTGGCTACTTTTTTAACGAGATCAACGACTGTTTTTCTTTTTTCCACTGTAGCAGTAATATCTAGAAAAACTAATTCATCTGCTCCTTCATCTTCATAATATTTTCCAAACTCTACGGGATCTCCAGCATCCCGTAGATTTATAAACTGTATCCCTTTAACTACTCGACCATCCTTAACGTCCAGACAAGGTACTATTTTTTTGTAATCAGCCATTTTAATCATCTTTTAATCATCTAAATATTGTAATTAAATTAAATTTTAAGAAATCTTTTTAAATGATATTAAAAAGCTCTTAGAAAAAATTATGAATGATATATTTTGGCCTTTAAAGAATTTAAGAACGAAATTACTCAACTATTTCAATTTCCTCTCTGTCAAGTGGCACTTCTTCTCTTTCCAACCTTTTCATAATAAGAGCATCATTAGGGCATATAACAGCACATAATCCACATCCCATACATTTATCCAAATCTATTTTAGCAATATCATTGACAACAATAGCGCTGAATTTGCATCTATCTATACAGGTACCGCATCCCACACATAAGTTTTCATCAACATTAGCAATATAATTTGCTTTCCCAATAGCTCTTGGGTTACCGTATTTAATCATTCCGGTTAAATGTCCGCAACAACATTCACAACAAGAACAGATTATTGTACAATTTTTTGCTTTATTATCGGTGTTATGAACCAGACCAAGTTCTGAAGCTTCTCTAACAAGTTCTTTAGCCTCTTCTTTCGAAATGGCTTTAATAATCGGATCTCCAAATTCTAACGAAGCTTTAGCATATGGTCCTAATAATAGGCAATTATGAATAGGATATTTATCCTTACATTCTCTTATTCCTGCGATTTCAGCTCTGTTTCGACAAGGACAAGGAACGACAGCAAAATCATTATTTTGTTCAATAATACTATATACTTCTTCGGCTGGTATTATTTCTTGTCCCGGTTCAATTTTTTCACTTACCGTTAGTATTCGATTTCGGGGGGTTCCATCTTTAGTATTTTGCCATTTTTTATAATAGCCTTCTTCATAGAAAAATTTTGTACCCAGTTCTGCGAACTTTTTGCCGTCCTTGCTCTTATAAGTCTTAGCTATGAGAAATGGACCATCATGAACAAATAATGGAAAAGGCAATGCGTACTGCCTCCCAAATTTTACAACAAATCCATTTTGAGTGACATCATCTAAATTTTCCATTAATTCATTTTTATCGATATTAACTTTTTTAGCGAATTTTATGAGAGAGAGGGTATTTGGAAAAAGATCAAGAACTTGGACTAACTGAGCGATTTCTGGATTATACATTAAACTTAAATATTCTAAATATGTTTCAGTTGGGCTTCCATCCTCGTCAGTGGGGACTGAATACCAAGCATATTTAAGCTTTTTTGCAATACTCAATAAATTTTTGCGATGTTTCTCATCAACTATCATTTTTAACACATTCTAATATTTTTTGAATAGAATACTAATTAACTTTTGTATTTATATCTCTCATTCTATAAATTTTTTCAGAAAATGGAGTTTATTATTAATAAAAAAAGAGTTTTATGATTCATTTTAAACAAAAACTTGAGCAAAAATTTGAAATATTGACAAATTTTTGCATTAAATTTAAATATGAATTACTTGATTAGTGATTTTGGAGGTATTTTTCTAGGTAAAGAGACTTTTAGGTTGGAAGGAACTATAATGTTCGATACCCTACAGGATATACTGATTATAACAGAAAGCGGAAAAGTGGTCGCCAGTAAAATTAATAATCCACAAATTGAAGAGCAAATTTTTGGTATGCTCATAAGTGCTCTATCTTCCTTTACGCAAGAATTAACTCATGAACAACTGAATTGTTTAGAATTTAGTAACCTCCGGTTTGATTTAATTAAAAGAGATAATTTTATTTTTTTAGCAAGTTCATCTCGAAGGATCAAACATAAAAAAGTATTAAGAATATTAGACCATGTAATAGAATTATTTTTTCAGATATATCCAAAGGAAGAACTAAACAAATGGGATGGTAATGTAAATATTTTTCATGAATTGGAAGAATGTATTACAAAAACCAGAGATCAGCTCATTATCGAATTAATTTTTAAAGAAAAACATCCCTTATCCTAAAATCAAAACATAAAATATATCTAAATCTCAAGAATTTCTTTCGCAAGAAATCGTATTTCTTTATTATTAAAAACTGAAACATTCCCCGTTAATTTAAATACTTCTATTTGCTGCTTATATTTTTCTTCAAAATTTTTAATAAAATATGAAATCCGCTCTTTTAATATTTGATCTGCCGGTTCCGAAAGAAAAATTGCTAATTTTACAAATTCACCATAAGCAGCTTGAACAAAGAATCCTTTATAATCTATTTCCTTTAAGGATGAGGAACCTCCCACTTCTGAAATGAAATGATCAATTGCACTTAAAAATCCTGAAATTAAATTATCATCCATAGTAAATGTTTCACTAGAATATGAAAAAACCGAGATTCCTGAATTTTCTTCTATAATTAAAAGGTTTCTGAAGATTTTTTTATATCTTGGATCCTGCTGTGGTGTTTTCATTAATTTTTCATGCTCAAATTGGCTTAAAAGTTCAAAAGTCATAAATTTTGAAGGTTTATATGTTTCTGCAGCTGTTAAGTCATATTTCGAAAATTTAACAACTTGGGATGGAGCTCTAATTGGTTCACGGGGTAATTTTTTAATGTAATCGTCTCTTAAATTATGGTCATAATCTTTTGATTTTTTGCCTTTAATAATCCCAATAATTCTCCGTTTTAATGGATCGACGATATAAAGCCAAGTATTTAGTCTTTCCATATCGCCAATTAATTTAAAAAGGCCTATATTAAGAGCTCCTAACGGGGTTGTTACAAAGACCGTCCAAGCAGAGATTTTTGTGGAATTTTTAATTAATGTTAATGTTTTTTCATAATTATCTTCATTCATCTCATCTCCTGTCCTTACAAAAACGGCTTCGGTTCTTAGGATTGGTTTTCTCTTAGTAAAATATAGATCTAATGAGTAATCAGAGATTTCTGAAGTATTAAAAACAGATATACCTAGATCAGCGCACCAATCAGCAAAGACTTCGATAACTTCTTGTTTACTTAAAAAATCATGCATCTTAAAGGCAATATAAAATTTTTCATTTCGAACTATCATTTCGCCGATGTAAGTAAGACTATTAGAATATAGTACTTTATTTTGAGAATTATCGTGATATTTATTGTAAAAATAATGACAAATATATTTAAGATAGTCAAATTTCGTCATTTCACTTTCATCAAAAATTTGAATTTCATAATCTTTAGTAATTTCTCTTAAATCCTCAAGTGTGACATATTTTAAAATGCAATTTAAACAGATAATACTCGTTTTATCTTTAGATTCATTTACAACGATATTATATATCTCGTCAAGATTAGTGGACATATTTTGACTCATTATTCAAGTTAGACTTGTTTTTTCGGATTTATTATATTTTTTATTATAAATTAAAAAAATAATTCTTTATCATAAATAAAATACTTACTTTTCAAACATATTCAATTAAGTAAAAGAGAATTAGATAAAAAAATAAAAAAAATTAGAAAAATTACTATTCAATAATATCTGCTTCCTTTAATATCTCTCTATGATCGAAAGCTAAATCGAGAGTCGCTATTTTTTCTTTAGGGATTAATTCAACTCCCGCTGAATCTGATCCGCTTTCCATTTGGGAAATGTCACTAATTATCCGGCATTTAAAAGCAGTTGAGATAACTTTTCCTCGCGGATCCCGCCCCTCCTTATCAAAAACACCAATCCTTTTTATTATTTCAATATTTAAATTGGTTTCTTCTTTAATTTCCCTTTTAATCGCTTGTTTTGGTGTCTCACCTTTTTCTATAAAACCTCCTGGAAGCGCATAAAAGTCCTTGAAGGGGGGATACTTGCGCTTAATTAAAACTACATTACCTCTACCATCCTCTATCACAGCATCCACTGTTTTTCCTACTTGCTTTTCAATGATCTTAATTTTTGAATAAACAAAATAACTAATAGTAAGGATTAATATTCCTATAATAATAATGAATATGGATGTGTGCAGAATAACTGCTGGTAAATCACTTTCTTGTAAACTGAACACAATCATAATTACTCCAGCTAAATCCAATAAAATACCTGCGCCGAATAATAAGTTTAAAAGATTTAATCTTCTTTCAGTTCTTGCTGCATCTTCTTCACTCTTTTTGAGGTATAGTTCCTGCATTGCGCCGTATATCAGATTGAATTTCTCATTTACCCTATTTACGATATCATTTAGATCAAATTCTTTTATTAAATGCTTCAGAACACTCGTATAATGTTCTCTTCTATTATAGTCCAATTCATTATAAATAATACTTAGTTGAGTTTGAACTAAACCCCTAAGAAATCTTAGATTTTTAATTTTATCTTCAATGGTTTTCATGTCCGTGAAAGTCCCAGAATAAGTCTTTAGGAATAATAAATCCAGCGATTCATTTATCGATCTTAAAACAAAAAGAACAGCCCTCATTTTGGGAGTCGGTTCAAGAACATACTGCTTCATATATGATTCAAAAAATCGTTCGTAATTCTCTTCTGCCATATAAATAAATCCTGAATTTCGGTATACAAAATGCAGTTCAGAAAGACGATTGGAAAGATTATTTCTAATCCGTCGGTCGTATAATGCCTTCGAATAATCAGGCCATTGACCTGAATAGATTACCGTCCAATATGCGATTATTTTTTTATATTTTTCAATATTTTCTTTAGTCCACTGGATTTCAGAGGATTTAGTTTTATTAGAAGTAGCAAATACATAAATGGGACTCTCTGTATCAAGATAAATACCTTTATTTTCGGGTTTTTTACTAAAATCTTTTAATATATTCAGAACGATGTAGGGAACTTGTTGAATTAACAATGGATTTAATGTTTCTTTCTTTGATTGGTCCCCTTTATAGTATTCCACATCAAACTGGAAATAACCTAAGGTGGTAAAGTTTCTTTCGGAATTTTCATCTTTATAGGGAAAGTTTTTCAGGAAGGGTATCCATTTGCATTTAAGGGTAATATTATTTACCATACTGATGATGTCATCTTTTAAATCTTGACGAAATATATCCTGGGGTTTTAGATTTTTAAATTCTTGTTTTATAAGTCTCTCAATTTCAGCACTTTTTTCAGAACCATCTACGAGCACCGTATTTAAGAATGTGCTAACGTACCAATACTCTTCTTTATAAATAAATTGTAATTCTTCAGTCATAATAATTCAACCCTAGTTTTATTATAATTTCGAATTAATTTTGTCAAAAATTATAAATTTTGTTAATATCAAATAAATTTTGATTAAAATATATATATTTTTTCTTGATTTTAAGTTTTAGATTCTTATTACTCCACTGAATAGTACTTATAAAGCCCGCCGATTAATTGCCCCGTACTAATTCCGGCATCTCCGGGCGATACTTTATTATGTTCTAGAAAGATTAATCCTTCCTGATTTATTTTCTCTTTTATTGAATGTGAAAAGGAATAATTATAAGCCACTCCCCCGGTTAGCCCAATCTTTTTGATATTATTATCCTCAGCTATAAGGAGAGCAATTTCCGCAAAAGAAGTGCCAAGGGCCTTTTGAAATTTAGCGGCAATATCTTCGGATCTGATTTTTGATTGATTTTTTAAATGTAAAATATCTAGTATTAAATCTGAGGTATTTATGGTGTATATACTGTTTTTTTTTGTATATTTAATATCCAATTGAACCTTTTCAGGATTTCCTTTTGCAGCCATACCTTCGAGCCGCATGGCAGGTTCACCTCTATATGTTTTAATACTAGATGTACCTAAGATATAGGATACCGCATCAAAAATTCTGCCTGTGGAACTTGTTAAAGGAATATTTTCATTGGGGAACTGATTATTAGCCATTTTATACTGCGATACTAAAGTTTTTAACTCATTTTCGCCATACTCTAAGTCCCTTTTTAATCCTAATTGTTCGAATGTTTTAAAGGATTCATCTATACCCAGTTTCTTAAGTATGATTGAAGCGGCCATTCTAGCGGGAAATTTCGTGCATCGATCTCCTCCGATCATAGGCTGGTATTCCAAATGCCCAAAGCGTTTATATCCTTTATAAGAAGATAATAATATCTCACCACCCCAAACATTACCATCAATGCCGTATCCAACTCCGTCGGTACTAATTCCAACAATTCTTTCGTCTTGTTGTATATTATTTTCCGCCATTAAACCTAAAACATGTGCGAAATGGTGTTGTATAGGGTATAAGGGAATATTTAATTGTGTTGATAGTTCTTGGGCATATTTACTGGTTATAAAAGTCGGGTGGGCATCGCATGCTATAAATTTTAATTCAGAATCTTTAATTTGCAATAAATTTTTCATATGAAATAGTGCATCTTTCAAAAAATCATAAGTTTCAAGATGAGTAACATTTCCAATGTGTTGAGTAGGGAATATACGATTTCTCCTAAGAAGAGCTCCAGTGGCGGCTAATTCAGGACCTGTTGCAAGGGCTCCTGGAATATTAACCTTAAATGGTAATGGTAAATATTCTGGAACATATCCTCTCGATCTTCTTATTAGCTTTATAGTATCTTCATGAATTCTTAAAACACTATCATCTACTCTCTGATGTATTTTTCTATTGTGGAGAAGAAAAAAATCAGCAAGATGTTCAAGTTGGTCAAATATCTTATCATTATCTATACCCATCGGAATATTTGATTTATTTCCACTTGTATAAACTAAGGGTATTTCTCCAATAAAATCAAATAATAAATAATGAATTCCTGAATATGGAAGCATTATCCCTACATTACTCAATCCCGGAGATACATAATTACTAATTAGAGAATCGCTTTCGTATTTTTTTCTTTCTAATAAGACAATTGGTCTTCTAAAGGATGTTAGTAATTCCCTTTCTTTATTTGATATTTTTAGAGAATTTTCTATAATATTCAAATTTGGAACCATTAAAGCAAATGGCTTGTATTTTCTTTTCCCCTTTCTTTTTCTTAATTTAAGAATAATATCATCATCTTTGGCTAGACACACTAAATGAACTCCACCAATACCCTTTACCGCAGCGATCTCACCTTCTTTTAATCTTTTTGCTGTTATTTTCAAAATCTCTTCTATCGAGTCTTTTTGAATTAGATCCCTCGAATTGTTGAATAATCTATAATTTGGTCCACATACAGAGCACGCAAATGTTTGAGCGTGAAATCGACGATTATTAAAATCTGAATATTCTTGAATACAAGAAAGAGGGTTCGCTTTGCTGCAAAAAGGGAAATCAGTCATAGTGGATCTTTCTCTATCATATGGCAATTCTTTTACAGTAGAGTATCGTGGACCACAAACTGCACATGCGATAAAAGGATACATATAATATTTCGATAAACTAGGATTTTTCATATCTTTTAGACAATTATCGCAAATTGCGATATCTGGAGGGAGAGTGAGGCTGATACCTCTTCCTTGTTCGCTTTTTTTAATTTTTAAATCTTCAAATACCTCATTTGTAGTTATTTCTTTTACTTCTAGATCTTCAATATAGGAGATTTTAGGGCGCTCATTTTTAACATTATTTATGAATTTATTTATATCCTCAGATTTCCCTTGAAGAACCAATCGAACACCGGCATTTCCACGATTTAAAACATACCCGTTAAGATCTAAACTTCTAGCTAAATTAAATAAAAAAGGTCTAAAACCGACTCCTTGAACTATGCCCGTTATTTTAATTTCTACAGTTTTCTCAGACATTCAATTAAATTAAACGTCTAAACTTATATAAATCAAATGGTTATGGTTAACTTAAATTTTGAATGGATAGTATTAATTTTTAAAATAAGATAAATTGAACTATATTTATTTAATGTGAAAATTTCATTCAAGTAAATAATTTTACAATTTGTCGGCTAAGTAGAGGACATTTTTATGAAATTAGCAATTAACCAGGCAACATTAATGAATACTCCAATGGAAATCTTCTTAAATGCGATTTCTAAAGCAGGTTTTAAAGGTGTGGAATTAAGAAGGGAAGAAACTTTTACTTATTTAAAGAATCATAGTATTGATGAATTGAAAATATATTTGAAGGAAAATAACTTAGAATGCATCACATTCAATGCTATTGAGCTATTTTCACTTTGTCCAGAAAAAGAATTTAAACATATACTAGATTATACCAAAAGACTAATGAAAATAGGAAACCAAATCGAATGTGATACTATTATTGCCGTCCCTAGTTTTCTTGAAGATCCACATATGAATAATGATAAAATTATTTCTAAAACAGTGGAACGTCTTAAAGTCCTTTCTAGAATGGCAGACAAGTTTAATTTCAAAATTTGTTTTGAGCCTTTAGGTTTTCCCAATTGTTCAGTTAGAAAAATATCCATGGCCCTTAAAATAATTAATGATAAATTATTGCCCGATATAGGATTAGTTATTGACACTTTCCATTACTTTGTAGGCGAACATTCCATTAATGAATTAGATGAAATTGAACCTGCAAAATTATGGTTAATTCATATTAATGATGCTATAGAAATGCCTTTCAAGGAACTCAAAGACTCAAATAGAATTTTGCCATGTCAAGGATTTTTCAACCTTGAAATGTTTGTCAATAAATTGAAAACCTTAGGCTACGATAAATGGATTTCTTTAGAGTTGTTTAATCAAAAATTATGGGAAGAAGATCCTTATAAGGTTGCAAATGATTCAATGAATTCGCTTAAAAAATTGCTTTAATTTTTAATAAATATGTCTTTGATTTGAAAGAATTTTTAATTATAATCTAAATTCTTTTAATTTTTCATTCTTTCATTTAGATATGGAAATAGAAGAGAGCTCAAAAGTAATCCGTTTAGCACACGGTGCTGGTGGAGTACTACAAGAGGAATTAATAAGATTTATTACGAAAGACATTGTGTTAAAAAATGTTAATAATGGAATTGGTATTGAAGAATTAGATGATGGTGCTACAATTCCATTAAAAAACTATGATAAAGAAATAGTTATAACTGCCGATGGACACACAGTTTATCCATTATTCTTTCCTGGTGGAGATTTGGGGATTTTGAGTGTAAGTGGTACGGTAAATGATCTTTTGATGATGGGTGCTGATCCGTTAGCTTTAACTTCAATGTTCATAATTGAAGAAGGTTTTAAATTTGAAACTTTAGAAAAAATTGTATACTCTTTAAATACTACTGCCAAAGCAGCTAATATTGCAATCATTGCAGGAGACACAAAGATTATGCCTCGTGGAACTTTAAATGAATTAATCATTGCAACAACAGGTATAGGAATTAAAGATAAAAAAATAAAAATTGGGGATAATGGTCTGAAGCCAGGTGATAAAATAATCATTACTGGAACAATAGGAGATCATGGAACTGCCCTAATGGCTAGCAGGGAAGGTTTAAACATTTCAACAGATTTGAAATCTGATATTTCATTACTCACTGAAATTTCTAACGAAATTAAAAAAGAAATTAGCCAAAACTTAATTCACGCAATGAAAGATCCTACTCGAGGTGGAATAGCAGCGGCATTAAATGACTGGGCTTCAAAATCTAATGTAAGCATAGTTATTGAAGAGGAAAAAATTCCGATTAAAAAACAGGTATCCGCTATATGTGACATGCTAGGTCTTGATCCCTATAATATTGCTTGTGAAGGAAGAGCTCTCATGGCTGTCGATTCTAATCAAGCAGAAAATGTACTCCAAAAAATAAAAATGACTCAATTAGGTAAAGATGCCGAAATAATTGGAGAGGTAAAAGCAGATAATCCTAAAAAAGTACTCTTAAAAACGGTTGTAGGAGGTACTAGATTCATTGATATGCCCCTAGGAGAGCCGATACCTCGGATATGTTAATAATAAAATAATGTAGGTTGGATTAATGGACATTCCTGGAATAAAAATTTTAAGAAGTAAAGAATTTACAAAAAAAATTGTAGGTTCAATTAAGAAATTAGTGAGTGAAATTAATAAACCTGTCAAATTCATGCATGTATGTGGTACGCACGAGCATACGATTTCAAAATACGGATTAAGAACGCTTATACCGAAAGAAATTGAAGTTTTATCAGGTCCAGGATGTCCAGTGTGTATATGCCCAGCGGCAGATATTGATAAAGCAATAGAATTAGGAAAACGTGAAAATACTATTATAACAACATTTGGTGATATGATAAGAGTTCCTGCTACAAATATCTCCTTAGCTGAATTGAAAGCTAAGGGGGCTGATGTACGTATAGTTTATGGACCTAATGATGCTATAAAAATAGCCAAAGAAAATCCAAACAAGGAAGTAATTTTCTTTGCCATAGGTTTCGAAACTACAGTACCATTAATAGGATATGAAATTCAATCAGGCCCCCCCTCAAATTTTTCAGTAATTTGTGCCCATAAATTAATTCCTGCCGCTCTGGAGCTTTTAAT
>SMTZ1_10007701_pt1 | contig 10782 bp, 13 predicted proteins | sample DeeMarSWOR136_30_FD_25667 | JGI IMG/M metagenome (IMG submission 25667) | reverse complement strand
CTGGAACCAACACGATTTACCTCGCCGAAAAAGGTTTTGAAGTGACAGCCATGGACATTTCGCAGAGGGCTATAGAATACGCAAAGAAAAAAGCCGGGCAGGCGAATGTCAAGATAAATTTCATGACGCAAAGCTTCGTTGACCTCTCCTTCGAAGACGAGGAGTTTATTTTGTTTTTGATATGGGCTGCTTCCACCACGTGGAAATTGCGGATAGGCACAGGTTCATCAAGGGGGTTCACCGCGTTCTGAAAAAAGCTGGCGACTACATGCTCACATACTTCAGCTACAAAAACGGGCTAGCGTGGAACCACTTCACAGAAAAACAGATAATCAGCCTTTTCTCAAGCCATTTCAAAATAAACGAAACTAGACACTTTTCTTCCATTGAAGGCAACGGCGTTAAACGCTATTTCTACACGGTCTGGATGCAAAAGAAAAATTGACACAGCGCGTTAGCTGAAAGTGAAAGCAGACGGGCAAATCTTATTCAGCACGCACACGTCGCATTTAGGTTTCTTTGCGTCGCATACTCGTCTGCCGTGAAAAATCAGCAAGTCCGTGATCCGCATCCACTTGTCCTTGGGAACGATGTTCATCAAGTCTTTTTCTATTTTGTCTGGGTTACTATTTTCGGTTAGCCCAAGCCTCTGAGCGAGCCTGCGCACATGAGTATCCACAGCTACACCAGCTATTACGCCGTACGCGTTGGTTAGGACGATGTTGGCCGTTTTTCGTGCCACGCCTGGAAGCTCAACTAACTCCTCCATAGTCTTGGGAACTTGCGAGTTATACTTTTCAACCAGTAGCTTGGCTGAGTTTTTCAGGTTTTTGGCTTTGTTATGGTAGAACCCAGACGATTTGATGTCTTGCTCCAGTTCAGACAAGTCTGTATTTGCGTAATCTTTGGCGGTTTTGTATTTTTGGAACAGTTTCGGTGTTATGGCGTTGATTTGTTCGTCGGTGGCTTGGGCGGAGAGGATGGTAGCTACGAGCAGTTCGAGCGGGTTCTTGTAGTGTAACGCAATCTTGGCGTCTGCGTGCTCTTTTTCGAGCAGCTCCATGACTTTCAGCGCTCGAGCCTTGGGTTCCAAGTAAACTTCAGGTTTCTTCACAATTAGCACCTGTGTATAAGGGTTCTTTTCTTTCTACAAAAACTTTTACTGTTAACTATGTAAAAATATTGTGAGGTGAAGTTTATGGGTATGAAGCTTCGGGTTGACGGTAAGGAAATACCGCTTAACGAGTTTGTGGAGAAAATTTTGAGCGGGTCAATAGTTGGCGCTGTGACTTCTTTGAGGGGAATAAAAGAGGACTGGAAAAAGATCGAAATAGAAATTTCAAGATAAAGGAAAAAAGAGTCATCCGATGAAGTCGATTTGCGTTTTGATTTCTGTAAACATTTCCTTTTTTGCCTTGCATATGGGGCAGGTATATGGCGGTTCGTCCCTGAAAACAACATAGCCGCATTGTTTGCAGTACCACAATTTCGGTTTAGTGTCGGAAACCTCTTGCACCTCTTCTTTGGTTGTTGTCACAGTTTCAGGTTCCCTTTTTGTTTCTGTTGGTGAAGCTGCAGCTCCGTAGGCTCTTGCTTGTTTTTCCAAGGGTCTACGTTCGGGAACTGGTTTCAACTCGGTTTTGCCTTCATAGATGTCTTTTCTGACGTAGAGAGCGCAGTAGCACGCGCCGAATTCCGCGACATCGGGGTCTCGGTAATCGCAAGGGCAGAGTATATCCCTGTCAAACTCGAATTTTCCAGACGCGAGTCTGCATGGGCATGAGGGGTAACCGTAACGTTCCTCGTTCTTTTTCAGTCCTTCTAGGAGACTTTGAAGAAACTGGGGGTCAGGGTTTAGGTAGTACCCGTAGGTTCGTGCGTCGGCTTCCGCTCTCTGCCTCACTATTTCTAATGTTATTTCCGTCAAAGTCCAAGCGCCTCCTTCAGTTTGTCTTTGCGAAAACCAGTGATCAACATGTTATCGTCTATGATTATTGTTGGGTAGCTAAGGGGTCCGCCTTTGCTTTGAATGTGCTGGCGAATTTTTTGTTTATCCTCTTCTTCGCACAGATCCACGTCTACATACTCGTATTCGATGTCGTTGTCTTTCAAAAACTGCTTAGTCAGTTTGCACCACGCGCACGTGCTGAGGGCATACAAAACAACCTTATGCTGCCTTTTTTGACCTGAAACCTTAGAAACCTGCATGTTCTCACTCGCTATCCTTTGCGTTAACGCGAATATAACTGTTTAGCTGCCCCATGTGGCTTCGCGTGGTTACTCGGAATTAGGTCGAATTCTAACGCCCCAGCAGAAGTATCAAGGTCATTTTTCTCCGCGGATAAGTCCTATGGTTCCCAGAATAAACGGCAGCTTCAACGTCCGTGGGATAAAATCTGCATCTCGGGTTTGAACAAACTCCACTTTGGTTATTCCCCAGCTTTTGATGGTTTCGATCAAGTCATCGATGTTGCCGAAAAGCTGCTTGACTAGGAACTCGTCTTGAAAAGAAAATTTTCCGCCTTTCTTGACAACCCGCAATGCTTCGCGAATAAGTTCTCGCTTATCTTTGAAGGAGCTGACCGTGTGGAACACGAAGTTGCTCACAGCCGCATCGAAATAGCCGTCATCAAACGGCAAAGATACAGCGCTGGCTTTCTGGAACGTCGCACGTTCACTTACCCCTTCAATCTCAGCGTTCCTTTCACAAGTATTCTTCGAGTACTCCCAGTTTTTTCCCCAATAATCAATTCCGATGACGTGTGCCTTTTCGTGTTTCTGAGCGAGCTTAATCGTGAGGGCGCCGTTTCCGCAACCTATGTCAAGTGCCTTTCCCTCTCCGTTCCAATCCAAATTTGCTAACACCAATTTCCACACGCGATCTTGCACGTTTCCTCCTTGAGGGGAAAATTGGTGCCGAGCATACAGAAAATACACGGAAAAAATAAGGAACGGCACAGCGGGAATTACCAAAACCCATAACACAAGACTCAAACCCAAAAACACGAAACCTACAAAACCAAACATGTAGATAAGTCTCTTTGAAACCCAATTACCGTATTCTGGTTTTGCCGCCATTTTACCGCTCATTTTCTCTCGCCATTTCTCTATGCGCTTAAATGTGTATATATGATTTTGAAATGGGCGTTGGAAATCGGCTGAAGAAAAAGCGCCGTTGGTTCCTCTTACCTTTTTTTACTATACTTTTTTCATTATGTAAAATGCTGCGCTGAAGTTGCGGGGGTTCTTTTTAACCATGTTCATCTCGCTCTGGAACTGCTTGAGTAATTTGAGGGCGTCTGAACTTTTCTCGTATTTGCGGAGTAGGGCGTCCATTTTTTCTTCTAGAGGTTTATAGAACTCTGTCCACCAAGCATCCGCAGGCAATGGAACAGTGTCTACGAGGCTGTAGCCGTGCTGAGGTAGTCGTGAGAGCGCATCTGCAACGCGACTTACTTGATAGTGGATGACTAAGTAGCCGTTGTGTTTAAGCAGTCTACGCCACTCCTTGAGGCTTCTTTCAAATTCAATTGTTCCAATTACTCCCTCCGACCAGACAACATCGAAGGTTTCAGCAGGGAACTTCATCTCAAACTGTGAAATGTTGATGGCTTTAACTCGGTTTGATAAGTTTTGTTCCTTTACCTTCCTGTTAAATTCGTCTATGCATGATTGGTCTATGTCAATTCCAGTTACTTCTCCACCGCTAAGCTTTGCTAACTCAATAGTGGGGACGCCTGAGCCGCAACCGATGTCCAGTATTCGCGGGTTCTCTAACTGTGGCAACCTCATGAATGCTGCTCTTGTATACTTGAGGAAAGCTGCTCTTATTTGCTCTATTTCTTCAAGCACAACCATAGACATCAGATTCTCAATCTGTTCCAAAGAGCGCATAAATTTTTCTAAATTAAGTTGGCATCACCACTTTTTCAACCGAGCACTCAACAGAACCACGCAACTTTTTCATAAGTTACTTGAACAGGGTTAAATTTGGATGCTTTTTTGCTTCTTCGATTATGGGTCCTTTTACGCAAAAAGCCAGTGCGAAGCAGCTTCCTCTCACCGCAAGCAAGCGGTCTCCTGCGTTGATGCCGTATTGTTTCAGAGTTTTCAGCGGAACCGTTATGCAGCCGTCGGTGTTCAACGTGACCCAGCACCAAGGTTTTCCAGCAACCGTTATGGTTTCTCCCTCAGGCAACTGGAAACTAGCCAGCTCGAGGGTGTCGTCTAATGGACGCAACAAAACTGAATTCTTCAGCAACGATGCAGTGGTTAAAGCGAACCCTCCTGAACGTTTGCTGCCGGACAATAAAAACACTTTACACGGCGGCATCAAATTGTATTCGGCAAGCGCTTCGTCAGGAACCGCAACCTTTCCTGTAGTACCCACTTCTGACCAACCGTAAACATGTTTGCCGCCTTTCACAAGCTGAGGCAACGTTCTAACCTCCAATTTTTGAGCCTGTTAAAGATTGTTATGCTGGGTCACCTGTTAGTAACTTGCGATGTCGCTTAACTCAACTTGATAGCATAATGGATTAGGATTCTGTTAAGTTACCCACTGTCAAAAAGGTATTTGAGCGACGAATTTTCTTTACTGCTATTTTTCCATACGATTATCTCGCCGTCTTCAGTAAACCAAACAATCTTTTGTTTCCAAATTATTCGCGAAGAAATATCTTTTGCAAAGTCAACGATTTGTTTTCTTGAATTATATTTGTAAGGCAAGCCGATGTAGGAAAATGTGATTTCGCATTTTTTGTTTTCTCTTCCCAGAGGTTGGGAGATACAATAACCTTTGCCTTAATGTGTGAGGACATGCTTTCCAAGTGATATACGCCTGGCTTATCTTCCTCGTAAAATACGAGGGCATTTCCATTAAAGCGTCGCTTTAAACTTTCATACTTGGGCTTAACTAGAGGAAATGCCGTTATCTCAAACCCATAAGTTTTTGACATATCTATGGGAGGATATTCAAAATCATAGTTGAAGTGTATGTGGATTATCTCCGTTAAATGTTTAGACAGGTCTTTTTTCATCTATTTCAATATTTAAAGTCAGTGTTCTAACGTATCTTGAAGTTAGGGGAAAGGTAAATTAAAATGAAAAAATTATGGAGTAGAAAACCTAATATTTCCCGTTTTCGCTGAATTAGGGATGGTGAAAGATTTTGCCGATAGAACCTGATTTTCAGAAGAACCGAAAAGTTGTAGGCGAACACAACGGACACAAAGTCTGGGGGCCCGTAGAACCGCCGACGAAGCTGGGAATACACGGAACCAACGTTGCTGTCGACTGGGACATATGCACTGGAGACGCTGTGTGCGTGGACGTTTGTCCCGTGTCCCTGTATGACTTGGTAGACGCGCCTGGGCATCCGACTTCTGAGAAGAAATCTGACCCGGTCAGAGAGCCAGACTGCATCCAATGCTTAGCCTGCGAAATGCAATGCCCTACCTCAGCCATAAAAATAACTCCGCCGTAAAGCAAGGCGAAACGCTGGCTACTGCGGCGCTCTCTATTTTTCTTTAAATAGTTTAAGTAAGGGGGCTATAGTCTCCTTGAGCGTTAGAGAGCAACCGACAACTTGCTGAATCGCCAGCATAGCTTATAACTGACTTTGAAGAATATTATGTTGGGAGAATTTTGTTATGCAAAAAACGGATGAGAATTTGAAATCTGCTTTTGCAGGTGAATCGCAGGCTAACAGGCGCTATTTGGCTTTCGCTAGGAAAGCTGAGGAAGAAGGTTTTACTCAAGTAGCTAAGCTTTTCAAAGCAGCAGCAGAAGCCGAAACAGTTCACGCGCTAAACCACTTGAGGATAACTGGGCAAATCAAGTCAACATTGGAGAACTTGGAAACTGCGGTTTCTGGGGAAACTTTCGAGTTCAATGAAATGTACCCAAAATACATAGACACTGCAAAACAAGAAGGCAACAAGCAAGCCGCATGGAGCTTCAACGTAGCAAACCAAGTGGAACAGATACACGGTAAACTATTCAACAAGGCAATCAACGCTTTGAAGAACAAGGAAACTCTGGAGCAAGTGGACTACTACGTTTGCGGAGTCTGCGGAAACACCGTTGAAGGCGAAGCACCCGACAAATGCCCAATCTGCGGCGCACCAAAAGAAAAATTCTTCAAACCCACATAAAACCCCAAACACCAACCTTTTTTGCCTCAACCCAACCTTAGCCACCATTCAAAAACATTATATCGCACCATTACTAGGTTTTAGGGTGGTGAATTTTTTGGGTTGCTGGAAATGGTTTAACGGAGTTTTGAAAGAGGCTGAAGTGAACGTCACAGACGCGAATAAAGATGAAATCGACGAAGTCATACACAAATACATCAGCGAACAATCCAGCTACGGCAGATGCAGCGCAGACTGGCGAAAAGCCCGCAAAGAAATCAACGAAAGCCCACCGATGAGAAGCGAACTCATCCAAAAACTGAAAGCACTAGCCTAAAACAACACACAAAACGCCACCTTCCTCTCTTTCCTTTTTTAAAAGAAACACTTCTTCCGCCAGCACACCTTATATAAGATATGCCAATTCTACCTACACAGCGAGGAATGGAAGAATGGATAAATGGGAATGCATAGTCTGCGGTTACATATACGACCCAGAAAAAGGAGATCCAGAAAACAACATACCAGCTGGAACAGCCTTCGAGCAATTACCAGGAAGCTGGACTTGCCCAGTTTGCGGAGCACCAAAAAGCCAGTTCGTAAAAAAGCAGTAAAACAAGGGTAATCGCTGCCGAAAAACTGCAGTTGCACAGAAGTTTTGAAAGCTTTATATCTTCTTAAAAGAAAGTCTCTATCAGATGCACATGCTTTCTCGCAAGATTAAGAAAAGAGACGGAAGAATCGCCGATTTTGATCCAGCCAGAATCAAAAACGCTGTTCACAAAGCCTTTCTCGCTGTGGAACTGGGAAACGGCGAAAAAGCCGAAAGCATAACAAGCGAAGTTGTTAAACGTTTAGATGCGAAATTCAAAGAGGAAACGCCGTCAGTTGAAGACGTACAAGACTTGGTTGTTGAAGTTCTGGAGGAAAAAGGCTACGAAAAGGTCGCACAAGAATATCAGGACTACAGAAACAAAAAGGAAGAACTCAGAGCCCTACGCGAAAAACTGGGAATAACGCCCAAGTTAACCGTGAACGCACTTGAAGTTTTAAAAACGAGATACCTGCTACGCGACGAAAAAGAAAACATCATAGAAACCCCAACGCTTCTTTTCAAAAGAGTTGCCAAAGCCATAGCCAAAGTCGACAAAACCTTCGGAGAAAAACCAGAAAAAAGCCAAAAAACCTTTTACGACATGATGGCAAAACTTGAATTCCTCCCCAACACACCCACACTTTTCAACGCTGGAACAGACATGGGTCAACTTTCCGCCTGTTTCGTCCTTCCCGTTCACGACTCGCTTGACGGCGTATTCACCACCGTGAAAAACATGGCACTGATTGAGCAGACTGGTGGTGGAGTTGGCTTCAACTTTTCAAGGCTGAGACCGAAAGGCGACCTTGTCAGGTCAACGAAAGGCGTAGCTTCTGGTCCCGTAAGTTTCATGCGTATCTTTGACACTGCCACAGAGGTGATTAAGGCAGGTGGAAAACGCAGAGGCGCCATGATGGGAATTCTCCGCATGGACCACCCAGACATTTTAGAGTTCATAGTTGCCAAGCAGAACCCGACGTTGCTGTCAAACTTCAACGTTTCAGCTGCGGTTACGGACGAGTTCATGCAGGCAGTTGCGTCGGATGAGTCGTATTGGCTGGTTAACCCCAGAAACAGCGAACGAGTGAAGCAGCTTAAAGCCCGAGAAGTGTGGAATTTGATGGCGAGGTCTGCTTGGGCAAGCGGCGATCCAGGAGTTGTCTTCATTGACGAGATTAACAGGCATAATCCAACCCCAGAGGTTGGGCGAATAGAGTCTACGAATCCGTGTGGGGAGCAGCCGCTGTTGCCTTACGAGTCTTGCAATTTGGGTTCGATTAACCTTTCGAGGATGGTGGAAGACGGCAAAGTGCAGTGGGATAAGCTGCGGGAGACTGTGCGTAATGCGGTGCACTTCTTGGATAACGTCGTGGACGCAAACGTTTACCCTCTTGAGAAGACTGCGGAGATTACGAGGGCTAACCGGAAGATTGGTTTGGGCGTTATGGGTTTTGCAGATATGCTCATTATGCTTGGTGTGCCATATGATTCTGAGGAAGCGTTGACTCTGGCTGAGCAGGTGATGAGGTTCATCGAGGAGGAAGCGCATAAGAAATCCATGGAAATAGCTGAAGCGCGTGGTTCTTTTCCGAACTTCGAACGGAGCATCTGGAAAGGCAAGTACAGCGCTTTCAGGAACGCGACTGTGACAACGGTTGCGCCTACGGGAACCATAAGCATCATAGCTGGTTGTTCTTCGGGGATTGAGCCGTTGTTTGCAGTGTCTTTCATGCGGAACGTTTTGGGTGGGGCACGGTTGTTTGAGACTAATGCGTTGTTTGAAGAAACTGCAAAATCAAGGGGCTTTTACAGTGCCAAGCTTCTTGAGGAAGTGGCCAAGACAGGTTCGGTTCAGAAAATTGATGGTGTACCAGACGATGTTAAACGGTTGTTTGTCACAGCGTTGGACATTGATTCTGCGTGGCATGTTAAGATGCAAGCAGCTTTTCAGAAGAGCACGGATAATGCGGTTTCGAAGACGGTTAATTTGCCGTTTGAGGCGAAGGTTGAGGATGTGCGGGAGATTTACGATTTGGCTTGGCGGCTTAAGTGCAAGGGGGTAACGGTTTTCAGGTACGGGAGCAAGCCAGAGCAGGTTCTATACATTGGCGAGATCAAGACGAAAGATGGCAAATTCGTTTCGGCACAGTCTGAGTATGCGGGTGGTTGCCCTACAATGAATTGTCCATTTCCAGGGTGACGGAGAATGGGTTACGTATACTTGTATTATGGAACAGGTGGTGGGAAAACCGCTAACGCGTTGGGTTTAGCCTTACGCTCAGTTGGTCACGACAAGAGCGTTGTGATAATTCAGTTTTTCAAGTGGAGAAAAGACATCGGGGAGTACCTTGTCAAGGACAGGCTTACGCCTCACTATGAGATTTACCAGTTCGGAAGAGAAGCTTGGCTGGGAACAGAGGATAAGACAGAGGAGTTTGCTGGAGAAAATTTCGAAGTTGAATGTGTAAAAGAAGATGACAAAGACCTTGCGAAGCAAGCTTTAGAATTTGCGCAACGTGCTATGCAAGAGAAGAAACCGCACCTGCTTGTTCTGGATGAGCTTGCCTTAGCTGTGCATTGGAAACTTTTGGATGTTAAAAAGGTTCTTGAGCTGCTTGACAAAGTGCCTGAGGAAACTACGGTGGTCATTACAGGGCGATACGCTTCACAAGAACTGGTTGAAAGGGCAGACTTCGTGAACATAGTTCAGGATGTTAAAATGCCTAAAGACTTCAAGCTAACCGAAGGAATCCAATACTGAAATCAAGCGAACCTCTAATGCGATTTTTGACTTACATCCCCTCTTCATATAGTTTGGCGCACCTGCAAGTTTGTAAATATAATTCAACAATCCATGAAAATTGAGTCTCACCGATTTCAAAACAAAAAGAAAACGCGCGAGCGCTGCGTCACTTCTTTCAGCCATTTCTCCTCGTTTGCAGAGTTAAAACGAGAAACAGCATTCCATTCCTCTGGAAAGTCGATGCGGAAGCAATCATGAAGGAAACCCCTTGTCCCGAGCCTCTCCCATGGTGCATGAAATGCGTTCAATAAGGAGATAATAAAAACTATTCCATTTTTTCGGGTTTGGTAAGGGTTTGCTGGGGCTTTGCACACGCAGGATAGGATAAAAGAGCAAAACTTCTACTAGCAACTATTGCTGTTAGCAAAAAGTTTTACTGCAAAGCCCGCTCAGCCCCTTCCTTATGCCAATGATAGTGTGACCCCAAAAAAGAGGGGGAAGATTATTTTTGGTTTTTGTTGGGTGCTTACCGCTTTCTGAGCATCAGGAAGAGCAGCAGCCCGACTACAACTATTGCGACTATAATGCCAATGGTTGAAGGCACCAAGTACATGTCAGCTATCGACGCTGGCGGCGGTGTAGGCTCAGGAGTAGCCGCAGGAGCCTCTACTACGCCCACGGCGGTTTCTGCGAATGATCCATAGTAGGCTTCAGAGCCTTCGAACGATGCGATGACGGTGTATTCGCCTGGAACTTCAGGAGTGAACATCAGCTTGAAGAAGCCACTGTCGTCACTTGTAGTTCTGCCAACCTCGTAGTAATTGTTGTTCGGGTCAAGCACTTCCACAACCACTTCAACGCCGTTAACATCAGATGGGCGCGGGAACTGCTTGTACACGTACAGCATCCTGTCGCTCATGTTGTCGTCGCAAACAGCAGGAACTCCATTCTGGAAACGCGCTGTCAAATCATAGTCCTCTGTACCGGGAGATACATCAGTTACCGTGCCTTCGACTATTACGCTGTCGCCGTGCACTGAAACTTTTGGTGACGCTGTGACTGTGGTGGCGCTTGGACCCTTGCCAATAGCATATACACGCTGGTCGTACGTGTCCATTGTGGCCATTATGCTGTCGCCGATTATTGCGAGCCCTCCCCAGCCGGTTTGACGGAACAATCCGTTAGCTCTCCATATTTCCTCTCCGGTTGTCGCATTGAGACAAAGGAATGGCGCGCCACGTGGCAAGGGCTGATTAGCAGAATGTTCAGCAGAACCCGCGTAGACTTTTCCGTCGGTAATGAATGGTATT
>SMTZ1_10027684_pt1 | contig 10783 bp, 8 predicted proteins | sample DeeMarSWOR136_30_FD_25667 | JGI IMG/M metagenome (IMG submission 25667) | reverse complement strand
TAAAGCTAAATCTAGTAATTTCAAATAGTTATAATAATTTGAGGAGGTTAGGAAGCTCAGAGGCCCGGATTCGTAATCAGTAGGTTGTCGGTTCAAATCCGACCGTCGGCTCCAGATTTCAATAACTTACGAGCCTCCCGCCTGATTGAGCCACTCTATGTTCTATGATTTCTCCATTGAGCAAGAGCAAACTTGATCCCTTGGTTGTACCCGGTCAACTCCGGCACTAGGCACCAATAAAGATGGGAAAAAAAACAATAACAGATTCTTACTCGTGGGGGTGAAGAGAAAACCCTTCTTTAAGGGCCGCTTCACGCAGATTTTCATCGAGACAGACGAAGTCGAAACCTCGAGGCGTTTCCCGGGCCCATATGAGGGCTGCCGCAAGCTGTAAGGCGTCCGCTGCCCTCAGAGGATGGGTTGATAGAAGTCGCTCTGCCCGCATCCTCACCATCTCGGTTGGCTGGACTTCTGACCATGCCTCTCCGAGCACAGAAAGCACGGCTCTTGCCTGCCCCTCGTCACTCGAAGAAAGTACTCCCTCTCTCTTTCTCCGGGAAAGTGCCGACAGGCATTCGGTGCGCGTCGTCCACCACACCACGACATCCTCATCGGCTTTCATCAGAACTCCCACAGCTTCCGATGCTCTCTCTTTCACGCATAACGGAATAATCGCCGACGAATCCCAGAATCTCATCTTCCGGCCTCCCGTTCATCAAGGAGGGCCTTGAGCACCATACCATTGGAGTCGTCTGGTCTGTTCATCGTCCAGAAGGTCTTGGGGAGTTTGCCCGAGCCAATTCTGTCCGAACTAAGGATTCTTTGAGATCCTTTGATCGGGAAAGGGGTACCAGGCGGGCGACAGGTTTCCCCCGATCGGTGATCAGGACCTCCATGCCCGCTTTGACCTGGTTCAAGTATTCGCTGAGTCGGGCTTTGAGTTCGGATACGGCAGCTGTTTTCATAACTTTTTCCTTTTTTATGACCATTATAGTCTTTTTATACTGACCTGTCAATCCTATTGTAGATCAAGGCCTATATCTTCGCTTCAACCCGTATAAGACCAAGGTCTAAAAGACATCGGCTCCACTTTCCCCGCGACCTCGAACATTACCGAATAGGTTTGAGATCCTCCAACAGGCGTGATAGAGCGACTGCCCGGACTTTTTTCCCCAGTGGAAACGTTAACTCTCCCGCATGGATGACGTCCAGGCTTCGAAGCTTCAAGTCTACCAGTGCATTCCGCATCGATGGTGTGAGTCGGGGCGAGCTGGTCCGCTTGACTTCGAATCCAAGTCGTTGCTGTCCGCTGACCACGAGAAGATCAAGTTCGGCCCCGCCGTGTGTCGCCCAGAAAAAACATTCATCGGGTCTGGCCCCCAATTGTCGAATAATCTGTCCGAGAACAAAGCCTTTCCACGACGCTCCGACCTTCGGGTGTCCTTCCAGATCTGTTTGGGTCCTGAGATTAAGCAGGGTGTGGAGCATTCCGCTGTCAGCGACGTATACCTTGGATGCCTTGACTTGTCGCTTGGAGATGTTCTCGTGCCAGGGGAGCAACTGACGAATAACCAGTGCCGATGTCAACAGATCGAGATAGTTCCGCACCGTCGTGTCAGCAACACCGAAAGAACGTGCGAAATCAGATGCGTTCCAGATCTGGCCGTGGTAATGAGCAAGCATTGTCCAGAAGTGGCGTAGTGTGGTGGAACGAATGGTAATACCGAGCTGAGGTACATCCCTCTCCAGAAAAGTCCGGATGAATTCGCGACGCCATTCGTCACTCTCGACATGAGAGCGGGCCAGATACGACCGGGGAAACCCTCCTCGCAACCACAGCCGCGTATGATTTTCAGCTCCAACCTCATCCAGGGAAAAGCCCCCCAGCTCGTGGTAGAGAATACGGCCTGCCAAGGTCTCTGAGCCCTGCCTCAGCAAATCCGGTGACGCGCTGCCAAGCACAAGGAAGCGAGATGGCGCATTAGGTCGGTCGACCAGCACCCGGAGCACCGGGAAAAGGTTTGGACGACGCTGGATCTCGTCGATGACTACAGCTCCCTTCAATCCCTTGAGGGCAAGCATTGGGTCTTCGAGCCGGGCCAAGTCCTCTGGATTTTCCAGGTCGAAGTATGAGAAAGGGCCCTTTATGCCTTTGATGAATGAACGAGCCAGGGTAGTTTTCCCAACCTGGCGCGCGCCGATGATCCCTACGACAGGGTGCCGACGAACCAATCTTCGGAGTATCCTTAGTTCTCGATCGCGTTCTATCATGATGTCAAATTACCTTGAAATATCTGTGATGTCAACCGAAAATTCAAGGTAAATGATTTTGGCGTCTTGAGTGATACGAAGCTGTTCACCCGCCTCCGATTTGGTTTGCCGGGACCACATAAGGATAAGCTGATCACTGAACTTCCCCTCTGTCCCCCTTGGCTTTTTGCACGGTGTGTCGGTTTTTACGGACTCAGCAGGTAAGTAAGAGCCAAGCGTAGATTTGATCTTTTTATATATAATGTAGTTACATTGTTACATAACTGATTGAGTTCTGCAGAAACCTGAGGTCCCGCGGGACGGGGAGTCCACTTGATTGTAGCACCGCTTCCCTGATGCACTCTTCGACGATCTGCTGAAACCCAACCAGAACCGCGGGATGAGCGGGCGCCCGGAAAGGTTTGACCGAACTCATTGAGAGAGATGTGCCCCCATACGCCGCTAAAGGAGATCTGAAATGATCAAATCGATTCTCAAGGCCGTCAAATATACATTTTTAATTCTATTGACCATTGTCGCCACGATCATTATCGTTCGGGCCTTTGATGCTCGCCGGATGCCCGACCTCGAAATATGGCACACCGCTAAACTCGAATCTGAATTTCGGGCAGGCCAAGCCGACGACATGATCACTTTTGAAGCCTATCGGGAAAAAGAAGCGCGTCTATTTGAGGAACTGAATCAGAAGGTTTTCCAACTTGCCCCCCGAATTGCAGAATACCAATTGAGCCGGTATTTTCCGGACGGCCAGAACAACCCCGAGGAATTTCCAGTCAATTGGAATCGTTCGTTCGAAATGATTCCTACCGAGATAAAAGGCGGTGCCTTGCTACTGCATGGCTTGACGGACTCTCCCTACAGCCTGCGAGGCGTTGCCCAGATCCTCGCGGGTGAAAACATCTACGTTCTTGGTCTGCGCCTGCCGGGACACGGTACCATACCGGCCGGAATTGCGTCCGCCACCTGGCGCGACTGGATGGCCGCCGTGCATATCGGCGTCCGACATGTTCTCAGCCAAACAGGTGAACAAAAGCCCTTTTTCATCGTCGGCTACTCCAACGGCGCTGCCCTGGCGCTGAAGTATACCCTGGATGCTCTTGAGGATTCCGCATTGGCTATACCAGACCAGCTGATTTTGGTTTCACCGGCAGTGGGAGTGACTCCATTCGGGTTCTTTGCCGGCTGGCATAAAACCCTCAGCTTTATTCCATTTTTCGAAAAGTTCCGCTGGCAAAGCATTGAACCTGAATACGATCCTTACAAGTATAACTCTTTCCCTAAACATGCCGGTCAGCAAACCTTCCAGTTAACGATAGCGGTTCAAAAACAGACCGACACCCTGAAAAAAATGGGGAGATTATCCAGCTTCCCGTCCACCCTGGTCTTTCAATCCCTGGTGGATGATACCGTACGCACAGATGCCATCACGGACCGTTTTTTCGACAAACTGGAGGGATTCCATCACGAACTGGTCCTTTTCGATATTAACCGGATGGCCCAGACTAGATCGTTTTTCAAGTCAGATAACCGTGAGCTTATCGAGAATCTCGAAGAGAGATCCAATTTGCCTTACCGTTTAACGGTGATCACCAACGAAGATGAAGGTTCCCGGGAGGTCGTTGCAAAAACCAGGAAGACCGGTTTCAACGAAATGTCCATAATTTCTCTCGGACTAAGCTGGCCAGTGGGTGTGTATTCCCTGTCTCACGTTGCCCTCCCCTTTCCCCCCAATGATTCGATCTATGGGCAAAGACCCGAGTGTTCCGCGAAATCCGCGGTGAACCTGGGGACCCTCGAACCTCGCGGAGAGAAGGGAGTTTTAAGAGTTTCCCTCAATCAGCTGATGCGCTTACGCTATAATCCCTTCTTTTGCTACATTGAGGAGCGCATAATTGAGACTGTACGAAAATACATGACGGGTGGGGAAGAAAAAACTAGGTAAAAAATAGGTGTGACCAAATTTATTTGGGCTAAGAAAACCTAATGCTTTGGGCAAAGAAATTCCCCTACCAGATTCTACCGGATAGGGACGTAATCGCCATATTCGGCGTGCGCGTGCGCTTCTGAGGGCCAAGGCGGTAGAGCAATATCTGATTTCAAAGGGAATCTCGGCGGATCGTTTAGAAACAATGGGATATGGACCCTCACGTCCCGTTGCTCCGAACGACACGAAGGAAGGTCGGGCCAAGAATCGGAGGGTTAAGCTGAATGTGTTGGAGAGGTAAGAAACCCTCGCCTGGTCATTAACGTATGGGGCTTTTGGGGCAAGGGATCCTCATGGTCTCCGAGGGGCCCGTGGTGCTGTTCCCCGGCGCAAAGCGTATGCACACCGAGGGTGGGCCGCTCGGGCCAGTTTTTTCGGAGCAAACACAAAAAGGAAGTCTTGAGGAGGTGAAAAAGAAAAGAGTAATATTGATGAAAAGACAGAATGTGATGCGTTCCGTTCGAGTCAGGTTCATTATCTTGGCTGTCGGTCTCCTCTTCATGATAAGCGGATGCGCTTGAACCGAAATGGCAAGAAAGGAGAACGAAGATGAAAAGGCCCTTTTTGTCCATCGTAACATCAACATGGATAGGTATTGTTGTGGTGGGTTGTGCCCACTATCCCATCAACCAACAGATTACAGCGGTTCGCCCGGATGCAGGGTACAGACCTGCCCAGATAAAGGCCCCTGGAAATTCAGACAACCTGCTTCTGTACCTCACTTTTTCCGGTGGAGGGACGCGCGCCGCCGCGCTTTCCTATGGTGTTCTGGAAGAACTGCGCAAGACAGAAGTCGCCATCGATGGAAGAAAAAAACGGCTTCTCCATGAGGTCGATGGGATATCGAGTGTATCCGGAGGCAGTTTCACTGCGGGGTATTATGGCCTCTTTGGGGATCGCATTTTTGAGGATTTTGAGGGCACGTTTCTGAAGAAGAATATCCAGGGAGCACTTACCATAAGGACATTCTTAAATCCTCTTAACTGGTTCAGGCTCCCATCGACCTACTTTGACCGGAGCGATCTCGCGGCTGAATATTACGACAAACAGATATTTGAAGGGGGTACCTTTGGTGACATGGCTGCCCGAAAGGGACCGATCATTGTCATGAATGCCGGACATGACCCATGGGGTCAGAGTTGGGTTTACTCAGGATGCATTTGATCTGATCTGCTCAGACCTGTCTCGTTTTCCGGTGGCAAGGGCTGCGGCCGCTTCCTCGGCGGTCCCCATACTTTTGAGCCCCATCACCCTGAGAAATTATGCCGGGACTTGTGGCTTTAAGATCCCTGAGATATTCAAAGAAATGTTAGAGGGCCGTGCGGTCTCGGAGCGGCAGTTTTATCTGGCAAATAACATCACACCTTTTTTGGACTCTCAGAAGAAATCGTATATTCATCTGGTAGATGGAGGGGTTTCTGACAACCTCGGCCTGAGGGCCATTCTGGATCGAGTCATCGGTAGGGGGAGCATTTGGGAGTCTATCAAGGGGACTCCGGTGGAAAACGTCCGCAAAGTGGCCATTATTGTCGTAAATGCCGAAACTGAGCCCGATACCAAATGGGACAGAATTGAAGGCATTCCTCCGTTTGGTGCGATGTTATCTTCATACTCCTCGATCGCGATCGAACGGTACAACCAAGAAACAATAGCCCTCTTGAAGGAGAGCGTTAAATTGTGGGCGGATGAGATAAGGACCCAGAGGTGCAAAGGAGGGGTATTCTCCACAGAGCCCGGTTCCTGTGGCGATATCCAGTTTTACGTGGTTGAGGTGAAGTTTGACGCTTTGAAAGATGAAACGGAACGAATGTATTTTAAGAGATTACCCACCTCCTTTAAGTTGGATCCTGAGGAAGTGGACAAATTACGTGATGTGGCAAAGCGGTTATTGAACCAGTCCGAAGCATTTCAACAGCTGTTAAGGGATTTGAGGTAATCTTTCATTCGATCAGGGGACGTGCTTAAGTTGTTAAATAACTTATCGAGTTCTGCAGAAACCTGAGGTCCCGGGGGACGGGGAGTCCACTTGATTGTGACACCGCTTCCCTGGAGCACTCTTCGTCGATCTGCTGAAACCCAACGAGTACCGCGCGATGAGCGGGCGACCGGAAAGGTTGACCGAGCTCATTGGCGGATCACCCTGGGGTTTTTCTCTGACTGTAGAGTTTTTGTATAGTAAACAACCAATAAGAACCAGCACTAACCAGAATTGTGAATGCCTCTTAACCCATCAAATCCTAAACAATCATAACTACTTAGTACCAAAAGGGGGAAGGGCTGGTCCTATTGCTTTTGATTCGTAATCAGTAGGTTGTCGGTTCAAATCCGACCGTCGGCTCCAACTATTTTCGAGGTCTCATGAGTCTCCCGCCTGCTTGAACCTCTCTATGTTCTACGATTTTTCTATTGAGCAAGAGCCAAGAGCAGACTTGACCCCTCGGCTTTTGTTAGATTTTCTCACTCACCTGCTTTCCTGAGGAGCCTGTATGTTTCTTGGTATATGCTCTTCCTCGGTCCGATAGCGACTATCTCGATTCGCTTTTTTGGACCCAGTCGGTAGATAATTCTGAGTCGCCCCACACGATAGCTTCTTAGGCCTTTCAGCTCATCCTTAAGAGCTTTTCCTGAATAAGGATCATTACATACCGATTGAAGTCCAGTCCTCACTTTCTTCTTCAAGATCGGATGTAAGCCACGAACAAGATCGACAACTTCATCCGGAATCCTTAGTTTATATCCGGCATGTCTCACTTTCCAACCGCAAAGAGCTCTTCAAGGCTGTACAATTTCGTTTTTTGGCTTCGGAGTGATTTGAGTCCCTCTTGAATTTCTTCCATGAGCGCGCTATCTGACATCACCGTAATCGTTTCTTTCCAGCTCTCGAATTCGTCGGGACTTATCAATACCGCTACCGGGCGGCCGTTCTTGGTAATCGTAATTTCTTCATCATTAGCCCTGACCGCTTCCACAAGGGCGCTTAGCTTCATTTTGACTTCTGAAAGCGAGAGGATTTTCATCTAAACAGCCCTCCATTATAGTTGACTTGAATTATGGTCAAATTTACCGCTTGCGGACCATTTTGTCAACCTTTCTGCAAATTTTTAAAAATAGTTCTGGGGACATTCTTTTCTATTTGACTATTTCCAGATTGTCATTTATATCCCACCTCGGATGTTGGGGAGCCGTCTTCACCGTGTCTGGTTACTGGTAGACGCGACGAAGTGATACTATGTTTTGAGACATGATACCAAGAAAGTCGCCGTCATCCGGCACATTACCGCACGGGTCAACAACGGCGCTATTCACCCCAAGTGCCTGGAGCTTGTCAACGATGCTCTGCAATGGCTTTCCTTCCCAGATCATCCATTTGGCTGAATGTTGTTTCAACTGTTCCAAAAACTCACTCCACATGGCCTCATCGGGCATTTCATCGGGTTCCCAGTGCACGCTTTTCCCGTTCACGTCATACCGCCGCTGGAAATACTGGTAAACAGGGTGTGAAAAGATGACAGGCCGGTCCGGCGCTTTCGAGGTCACTGCGGCTATATGCTCATCCAGCGTTTTCAGGTCTTTCTCGAGTTTTTCAAACTGGTTCGTAAACTGGGCCTTGTGTTCAGGCCAGCGAGCGGCGAGGGCATCCTTCACGGCCCGCGCCTGTTCGATGGCCAACGTCATGTCGAGCCATGTGGTAAATGCGATGCCGGAATGTTCGTGTTTTCCCTCCAGCCCATGGCTATGTGTGATGGTCTCCTCAAGAGGAATCCATTTGTCGTGAAATCCGGCAGAAGTATCCACAAGCTTTGACTGCGGCAGGGACACGTTATTGAGCCATTGCTCGTACGATGCGCCGTTGAGCACGATGAGGTCGGCTTGCTGCATCGCTGAAACGTCTTCCGCTTTCGGTTTCCAATACGCCGGGTCATCGGCCGCGCCCGCGACGAATCGCACTTCAACTAACGGCAACGCCACCCGCTCCGCAAAGTACTTAAGCGGATAGTTTGAAACATATACCACCGACCTCCCTGCGCCCGTGCCTGCCGGCTTCGGAGCTTCATCTTTTTTCTCAGAGGGACAGCCGGCCAATGCCAGCGTCATCACCGTAACCAACACTGCCGGATGCTTCTTGTTCATGGTGTCCCCTCCTGCCGGTGCGTTTCTCAACCCGCCACTACCCGCACCATCTCATCTCCAAATCGGCTGACGATGAAGGTCAGCGCCGCGGCGATGCTGATCGCCGCCGCCACGACCAGGACGATCTCTCCCGCGAGGATTCCAACCAATCGCCGCCGGGTGCCTCCGATCTTGCGGATGGTTTCGATCTCGCGTCGGCGGAGCCGGATAGACAGCATAAAGACCAGGGCTGCGGTCGCGAAGGTCGCCACACCCACGCCGACGCCGGCCATGACGATGTAGTCGCGCACCGAAAACATGGTCTCCACCAGTTCGTTGATCACACGGAGAGGCACGAGCATCTGGACCGATGTATCCCCCTCCTCGTACCGGCCCCGCAGCAGGATTCCCGACTTGCGATCTTTCGGCACGGCGAGCACCGCGTCCACGGGAAATGTATCGGGATCGCCGTGGAAATGAAACGAATCTATGTTCTGGGATGTGATCTCTGTGTAGGACAATACCGAGGCGTTGGCAACGACGTTGCCTTCTTCTCGCGCGAGCACACCGCTCTCCGCCTCCGGCTTGGTGACATCCATGTGTCCATGGGTCAATCCCTCGATTACCCACGCTGTCTTCAAGTCCACGAACACAGCCTCGTCGTCGGCAGTGCCGTACGGTTCCAGTACGCCGACCACCGGCATCTTCAACGGAAACGATCCTGCCACGTCGAAGGCGCCCGCCGGAGATGACAACACATGTGCCCCCAGGTCCGCCTGCAATGCCCGCGCTGCCTTCGCACCCAGAACGCATTCGCCTAGCATCGCCATCAACCGGCCCCGCTCGACATTCAGCCGGCGGAACTCGAAGTAGTCCAGGGTAGTCCCGACAATCCGCTGGCCACCGGCCGTGTACCGCAAGTGGAGCGGAATCCCGATGGCAAGTCCTGTTTGCGTGACGCGCGTCACCTCCCGGTAGGGCAAAGATTCCGGATTTGGATGCCGGAAATACAACGCGCTCATCGTCAGGTCTACGGCACTGCCTTTCGGTCCGATCAACACCGGCGTGGACTTGGCGCGGCCCGTCAACATTTCCGCTCCCTGTTGTACTACCACATGCAACCCCACCGGCAGGAACAAAATCAAGCTGATGGAAGCCAGCAGCACCACGGTTTTACCCCAGTGATACCGCACGTAGCGCCACGCCATGTAGAGGACGTCGTTCATGCCGCAAGCTCCCGCACATCAACGGCCCGATCAAACCGCCCTATGAGTTCCTTATCGTGCGTCACGACGATTAACGGGGCCTTGGTATCTGCCGAGTAGCGGAAGAGGATCTCCATTACGTGGTCGCGATTGCTGGAGTCGAGATTGCCGGTGGGTTCGTCGCCGAAGATGATCGCAGGCTTCGTTACTAAGGCCCGGCACACGGCGACGCGCTGGCGCTCCCCCTGAGAAAGGGAACCGGGATATCGGTGGAGTTTGTCGCCGAGGCCAATATCGTGAAGCAATTCAGCGGCCCGTGCTCTAACCTCCCCATGGAAATGCAGCGCGGGACTGACGCGGCATGGGAGCAGGACATTGTCGAGCACGTCAAGGTATTCCAACAATTCAAACTCCTGAAACACCAGTCCCATCCGCAAGGCCCGAAAGTCCTGCCGGTCCTCAGCGCTGAGGGAAGATACCTCGATGTCTAGGACTCTTATCTGGCCGGCTGACGGGACAAAGATGCCAGCCAACAGGTTGAGCAGCGTCGTCTTGCCGCTGCCGCTCGGGCCGGTCACCGCCATTTTTTCGCCGGGGCCTATGCGGAGTGCACGCACGCTAAGGCAGAATCCTCCGACCCGGTAGCCGAATGCAAGATTTTTCACCTCGATCACGATGTCTGCCATGACAAGACTACGCGCTCCTCGCTCTTGAGGGTAAGCTTGGCGATTTTCCAGCGGTCGTTTTCCACCCGGAGAGTGAGGTCTCCGACGTACACGTTCTGCCGGTTGTGAATGTGCTGCCAGTGCTTGACCCTCGCGGTCACGATCCATTTGCACGGATAGGTGAAGGAATTGTCCGCTCCAGAGTTTCGCAACGCCTCGTCAACTGACATTACGCTTACGTCCTTGACCGTGACCTCAGCTCCCTGGCGCGTGCCAGCTGTCAGCCGTCTGCGGCTGTCGAGGTAGACATCCGCCACCAGGTTAATAGAGATGTTCCTCGCAAGGCGGTCGAATGCCTCATTTTCGTCCTTCAGGTTGAACGCCTCGTAGGTGTCGGACAACAGGTCGGACATGATGCGCCTTGCCTCGGAGGGCGTCGGCGCTCGCGACGTGAAGAACGGATTACGCATGCTGAACGTGCCGAGTGGAAGTGCAAAAAAAGCGAGTGCGATCAGGACCCAATGCATCACCGGCCCGCCACGTGCCCC
>SMTZ1_10027656_pt1 | contig 10783 bp, 10 predicted proteins | sample DeeMarSWOR136_30_FD_25667 | JGI IMG/M metagenome (IMG submission 25667) | reverse complement strand
ATGTTAGCTTGATGTAGATTCGAGCTGTTTATTAATGATGCAATATTACCCAGAGGAGGATTAATGGACCCAGGAAATATCCCTGTTTTGAGCGTCAATGAGGATACGATTCCCCGCGCCTATGAGAAAGCCATTAGGGAAGTCTGGGAGAAAGGTGCGAGTATCCGGACCGAGTATGATCATCCTGGAGACCCGCCGAGCCGGGATGCGACAGTGATAATAATTGTTCGTAATCCATTCGGTCAACCTCGATTTCACCGCTCCTTTGCCGATGGCCTGGGTGGGTTGGCAGAGTATGTTATGGAAGTAGTTCACGGTGCCCACGATTACTGGGTCAAGCCGCTGGAAGAGATTTTGAAGGGTCCTAAAAGCAAAGACACCCGCTGGACCTATACCTACCATGGTCGGCTCTTTGAGTACAGGATAGAGGATAAGGTAGTGAATCAAATAGGTGCCATGATTGATAAGCTTTCCAAGACCAGCTATACCAGGCGAGCCCAGGCCATAACCTGGAACCCAAAGCTAGATCCGCCCACAGAAGACCCGCCCTGTCTGCAGAGAGTGTGGGGTCGACTTTGTGATGATGGAGAGGGGGGATATATCTATAACATGAATACTCATTGGAGGAGCCGGGATTTATTCAAGGCATGGTTTGAGAATGTCATCGCCCTGACGACACTCATGAGAAAAGTTGCAGAGGAGATCTCCCGTAGGACGAAAAAAAAGGTGAAACTGGGTAGGTATGTGGATATAAGCGACTCTCTTCATATCTACGGTTCCTATTTCCGTGAGATAGAGGGGGATGCGGAGAAGGGGATTAAGAGTTTCTTTGATACATTAGAGGGCCGCTCCTTCGAGGAGAGAACCTGGAATTCAGATTTCATAAAACCCCACTTCATTAACGATGGAGTGGGGAAGGGGCTGAGGCCGATGTTGGAAAGAGAGCAAGATATGCCGGAGAAAGTGAGGAAGGCGATAGCCGAAGAGCTGCGGTTGATGGAAGAAGAGGATTACGTAGTTTAAGGAGGATTACATAGGTGACGTAAGTAAAGAGGGTTTGGAAACCGCTCCCAAAATCTTTTTTTCAAAGGAGGGAGAATGAAAATTTTCGAGGAGATTGCAGATGAAATCCAAAAAGGTAATTCAGAGTCTGTTGAGGTGCTGACAAGGAAAGCTCTCTCACAGGACATTTCTGCAGAAGATATTTTAAACAACGGTTTAGTTGCAGGAATGAATATCGTCAGTGAGAAATTTAAAAACAACGTTAAGCCTCTTTTGGCTGAGTCAAATGTCAAATCAAAAGGAAAAGTCGTTATCGGAACCGTAAAAGGCGATTTGCATGATATCGGGAAGAATATAGTGGCCATGCTGCTCCAAGGAGCTGGCTTTGATGTGGTAGACCTTGGGGCGGATGTCCCTAAAGAAAAATTTTTAGAATTCGTCAAAAAGGAGCGTGCAGATATTCTAGGAATGTCAGCGCTTTTGACCACTACAATGATATACATGAAAGATACAATAGAGATGTTAAAAAATGCGGGTTTAAGGGAAAATGTGAAAGTAATAATCGGCGGCGCCCCTGTCACGGAGTCTTATGCTGCCCAAATAGATGCGGATGGATATGCTCCAGATGCTGCTTCTGGGGTGGATCTTGCAAAGAGACTCCTTGGTGAAACTTAGACTATCTCTTATTAAATAAGGGGTCAGGTCTTGTTTTTTGCCTCTAATTTCATTTCTAATTATTCAAATAGATTTTTCAGTTCCACAAGAAAAGAATTCATAATTAGCAAAAAACAAGACCTGACCCCGTTAATGTTTGCCGCAATAAAACCTGAAAATTTTTATCCCCAAGCATTATTTTTGCTTGGAATGACATTTTGATAGAATTGGATTATGGAAATAAAGTTTTTTCCAAGACTTACATCAGCTCTAGCCAAGAGAGTAAATCAGTTTAGGCTAGAAAATTTCTATACCAAAGAAGAAAAAACACAGGAACACTTGGTAGCAGAAAAAGAAAGATTCTGCAGCCAGCCCAAAGCTTGGTTATTGGCTTTTGAGGGAGATCAGATAATCGGCACAACCTTGCTTCATAGAAGAAAAGTGATGTTTAACAACAGAGAGGTAATTTTGGGAGGTGTCGGTAGTGTCTGCACTCGTACTGACAAAAGAAATCAGGGCATTGCCACATTGATGCTAAAAGAAGCTGTGGAGATCTTAAAGCAATGGGAGTGTGACATTGCTTATCTTTGTGCCAATATTGAAAAAACGGGATACTTGTATGGCCAGGTAGGCTTTGTTCCGTTGAATAAACTTTATACTTACTATGGGCGGTCGGGCAAGCTGCATGAAGGATATAATGGGATGATTGCACCCCTCAATTCTTCAAGCATCTTTGAGGAGGTTCTTAGCTCAAAGCATAAACTCCATTTGGGCAAAGGGAACTGGTAATGATTAAAAGAGATAATAATGAAGAATTGAAAAATTGCCTATTCTTTCGGCAGTACCATTATGTGAATTCCGGACGGATATTGAGGCGCTCTGAAAACACGATGAGTCGCTTTCTGGAAGTCCTCTTCGTCGGCCTGGCGAATATTGCAGAATTTTTGGGGATTTCGGTCGAAAAGAGGAAACCACGAGCTTTGCACTTGGACCATGATGCGGTGGCCTTTCAGGAATGTGTGCAGGATGTCAGGAAGCTCAAATTTCACCTCTGTCACCTGACCAGGGATAAAAGGCTCTGGTTTCTCAAAGCTGTTGCGGAATTTACCTCGAATCACATCTCCTCGGATAAGCCTCTGGTAGCCGCCCATCCGCACGTTCTGGGGATTGTCCTTCGGATCCGGAGCGTCGCCGGGAAAAACATCGATGACTTTCACCACCCAGTCTGCATCGGTCCCGGTTGTAGAGACATAAAGCTCGGCTGTGATAGGACCTGCAACCTTGATATCTTCTGATAAAGGCTCACTGGTATACACAAGCACATCGGGACGAGAAGCGGCGAATCGCTGATCCTCAACGAAATAATCCAGGTTGTAGCTGGGACCAGCCTTCAGGCTCGGCTGTAGGGTGTAGGGAACAGGCTTGGCCGGATCACTGAGATATTCATCGAAACTGGTTTTTGTTTTGGAGGAATCGCCGTTAAATAACAGGCGGCTCTTGTCCGAGAAATACAGCTTTTTCTCTTTTGCTTGTACAGGTGGCCATGTGTCGTAGGATTCCCACTGGTTGGTACCGGTATCAAAGACATGCGCCTCGTGCAGGTCCAGAGTGCCTTTGCCTTTGAGGTAGTAGTTGAAGAACGGAAGTTCAATCTTCTCCTGGAAATAGGCTCTTGTTCCGGTGAAGGAAAATACTCCCATTTTCTCATCCCACCTCTGTATCATGTTCCATCCGCTGTGCCGCCAGGGGCCCATGACAAGCGTGTTCTGAAGACCGGGATTTTGCTTTTCTACGGCTTTGTATGTTTGGAGTGTTCCGAGGAGGTCTTCTGCGTCATACCATCCTCCCACAGTCAGGATAGCCGGTTTGATGCGGCTGAGATGCTGGTAGATCGATCGCGATCTCCAGTAGGAATCATACGTTTCATGCGCCATGGCATCATTCCAGAGCTTATTTTCCCCTTTGAAGATTTTCGCACTGATATTTTTCAGAGTACCCAGCCCGAGAAAGAATGCATACCCATCTGGTGTCCCATACTGGATATATTCCCACCAGAAAGGAGCTGGTTCCTTTCGATTTCGCCATACTGAATATACATACGAGGCATAATGCGCCAAGTAAAAGGCACCGTAATGGTGTCCGTCATCTCCGAGAAAGGTATCGGCCGCGGGTGCCTGAGGTGAGACCGCCCGGACAGCAGGGTGGGCATCGATAGCAGCCATAGCCGCCGTGAAACCTAAGTAAGAGCTTCCCCAGACTCCGACTTTTCCGTTATGGCTGGGGACGTTTTTGAGTAGCCATTCGACCGTGTCATAGGCGTCGCTGCTTTCATCGACATCTGAAGAAGATTTCTTATCTCTGATGTAGGGAGCTAACTCATTGAACGTTCCCTCAGACATGGAGCGGCCGCGGATGTCCTGGTAGACGAGGATGTAGTTTTCTTTGGCAAACAGGAGGGACGGGAAGGTTTTATGGGTGAATCGTTCACCGTAAGGTCTGATTCCATAGGGTGAACGAACCAGGATTATGGGATGCTGCTCGGAAGAGTCAAGAGGACTGAAGATTTGAGTGAAGAGCCGAATCCCGTCGCGCATGGGGATTTGACATTCGGATTTGTGATAATGTCTCTCGAAGTATCCAAGGCGGTCGCTGCGTGAGGCCGGGTCGGCCTTTTTGTCGTCGAATGCTGCTTTTTTGACTCCGTAGGCATCGAGTTTGACCTTTTCGTTCACAACATGAAACCTTGTGAATTTACCTTGTTCATCTTGTAAGAAAGTGAGGAAAAAAGTGCCATCTATCTTTGATATTTTAGTGAATTGTAATTTTTTGTCTGGTACGAAGTCCCAAACAGTCAGGTCACCATCTTCTTCGAGAGTTCGGAGCATTCCGTCTTTGAAATAGATTTGAAATGCGACTGTCGCAACATCTTGAATTTTCAATTCATAAATACCTTCGATTTCAGGGTATTTATTTTTTATGTCTTCCGGTTTTGTCTGCAGATACAGTGGGCTTTGAAAAGAGAGTAAAACAAACAAGGCAACGGTAAGGGATAAGAGGAAGGGACGGATTTTTTTTGTCATAGCGTTCTCCTTTTTTTTATATAGCCATGTCTATGGACACAATCATGAGGTCTAAATTCCTGCACTTAAAGAATCTTTCCTCCATAATTTAAGACGCAAATAACTGAAAAAATGTTCCCTTTGCCGTTTTAGGTATAATTCGGGTAATTCGGGGAACATCACACTTAATTCAGCTTTTAATAGAATTATGAATAGTGACCCCGAATTGGATATTCAGGAATTAATTCAATTATTATGCTATTATCACAATTTATAATAATAAGTTATTATAACCCGCGAAGACAAAGGAAAGAGAGGAAGAGGATTCCAATTAATGATGTGCTTTACAATATCCTGAAGAAGAAGAGATATAAGTCGACCGGCAGCTCGGTAGTTGAAAAAAGCAACGTAAAGAGGTACGATGGGCCCTGCAGGAGAACTTCTGGAGGCCTGCAAAAAAGCTGAGAATCAGAAATGCAAACGTCCACACGTTCAGAAACACTTTCGCAAGTTACCTGATAATGAACGGCGTTGACTTTGTAACGTTGAAGGAACTTCTCGGCCACAGAGATATCACAACGACAATGAGATACGCTCATTTGATACCGAGCCACAAGCTGTGGGCGGTGAACAGGATCTGCTCGCTATCGCGAACGGGCACAATTTGGCCCCAGTCCAAAAAATATGTAATGTAACTTATTTGAAGCAAATAAGTTAGGAGAAAGAGCGGACATAACTCAGCGGTAGAGTACGAGCTTCCCAAGCTCGGGGTCGCGGGTTCGAATCCCGTTGTCCGCTCTTTCTCCCTCATTTAAGATTTTTAGGCCTCCTTTGATATCGGTTTCCCTTTAGTAAAGCAAAGTATGGATTCAGATTATGAACAAACCTAAAGAGAAAGAGTGGAAGCTTATCTTAGATAAGAAACCCCTTGCTGGATCTTTGAATATGGCTGTTGATGACTTTCTTTTCCGATCCCTAAGCAGTGAGCCTCAGACTTTTCTCCGGTTTTATGGGTGGGAGAGGCCAACAGTGTCTCTTGGGTATTCACAGAATATTCGGAAGGTGGTCGATTTGGAGTACTGCCAGGAGCAGGAAATAGACATTGTCAGAAGAATGACAGGAGGAAAGCTAGTTTTGCACCATAAAGAAGTGACCTACTCTTTGTGCTCTTCAGACAAAGAAATTTTCACTTCGACGCTAACGGATTCTTATAGATTGATCTCCCAAGCTTTGATGCGGGGCTTCGAAAAAATGGGGATAAATTCCTACCTGGCTGATGCTCCTCCCAACTCTTACGTTAGAGGAAACCTGCCCTGCTTTTCCTATCCTGCACGGTATGAAATTGAAGTAGAAGGAAAGAAAATTGTAGGCAGTGCTCAGAAAAGAGCTGGCTCTAAATTTATCCAGCATGGTTCAATTCCTTTAGAAGAAGATGAGGGGTTTTTAGGGCCTGTTTCATTTTTAAAAAAGGAAGATAGCAAGGGGCGGATGATCTCTCTTTCTCAGGCTTTGGGAAAGAAGGTCAGTTTCGATTGGGCAGTTGAGCGTTTGGCCACGGGAATCTCTGAATTTTTCAAGATTTACTTCAGATCGAAAGTTTTCGATGCTGAGGAAAAAGAAACTATCTTAAAGATCCAAAAAGAGCGGTATGCCAACAAAGACTGGACCTACGGGGTAAGACCTTAGTGGGGTCAGGTCTTGCTTTTTGCCCGTCTTAAATATCTCATGCAGATGCACTAAAATTTCATTAAATTGCGTTTGTAAGAGTAAAAGCAAAAAACAAGACCTGACCCCAAAGGGGTTGATTTCGAAGAGCTATCAAAGCTCGATGAAAAAAGTTTACCGCCGCTGAAGCCAATTCTGTTGGATGACCTCCATCAAAATGTTCTGAAAAACCTTTATCTCGAGCTTGGAACTGGTCCAGTTCTCTATCTTCTTTCTCCTTCTTATTCTGTTGTGAATCCAACTCCTAACGAAACCATAAATGACTTTATCAGCACAAAAGAAAATCTTCTTAATTACATCAAGGAATACATCGTCCAGAATTTAGCTGTTTATTCGGTCCTTTTAAACGTGAATAGCTATTTTGCCGAGCAAAACAACTGTTTGGTATTAGCCAGGCTAAGGGATAGGGATTCAGGGGGAAGGCGGTTTGAGATTAAATTCTATACTCATTCTCCTCGAGAACTTTTGACTAATTACAGGGATAAGATTTATATAGGGAGAGATTTTATCGACCTTTTCCATTTCAAAAGAAAGTATTTAGGCGTCAAAGAAATAATTGTCTCCGCAAAAGACCAGTATGAGGTCTTGCTTGATAAAGCAGAGGAAAAGTTGAATGAACCATTAGAGTACAAGTCCTTTTTCCAGGAGATAAAGGAATCTGTGAGCGAGTTGCGAAATGAAAGCTTTGCGATCCTCCAATCTCTTCCTCCTTATCTTGATTTTAGTAAGCTAAGAAGTAAGGATTTGATTGAGATAAACGCGCAATACCGAACCATTAATCATTATCTGATAGAGCTTAATGATGAAGTAGCTGAGTTCGAAAATCTCTTACGGTTTAAGAAAGAAACTGATTTCGTCCGTTATGTCACAAAATACAAAAAAGACCTGGCTAACGCCATTTCGTTCTTCAACATAAGAATCAACGGGTGTTTAACCGAAAAAATTCACAACATGAGAGCCAGGCAATAAAAAGAGGCTCTTTGCAGCTTTAGCTATTCTTCCACTCTGATCGTTCTGTAGCTGGTGGAAAGAGAGATCGAGGGTTTCTCTTTTTCCTCAAGAAAAGCCTTTACGATAGACATGTGATCTTCTTCTTGAATGCTGATTTCATCAGGAAGCCTCCATTTGATATCTCCGTTCTTAACCGTTGCTTCAAAAGGGTATTTTTCTCTTTGAGGCCAATAGAACTTTATGTCAGCGTATTTACCTTTTACTTCTATGGGATGAGTTAAAGGAGATGGGTCGAGGACTATTTCTCCGTGTTCAAGGATGATGGTTGTTTGCCCCGAGAATTCAGATAGTTCGACATTTCGGTAAGAAGAAGTGACATAGATTTTTTGGCCGACAATTGTTTTCCCGTATACTCCCAGGTTCTTTCCATCAACTACGAGATCGCCCTGGAGATTATCCACCATTACCTTACTATAGTTATCTTCTATGTCCACGTACTCTCTCGCTCCCTCGACCTCCACAGGGGAATAGCGGGCTCTGATTTTTGTGGGTCCTACATCAAATAGAGAAATTTTTTTGTAGGAGGTTGTAACTTCTACAGAGCCCATCAAATTTTCGCCATAAACCTCAGAATGAGAACCTTCAATCTTGACATCTTGAGAGATATTTTCCAGGCGAACTTTGCCATAGCTGTGATCAATCTGTGTTTTCCCTTTAACACCGTTGACGAACACATCAGCATGCTGGCCTTCTATCTGGCAATCGGATTCAACGTTATCAACTTCAACATCTTTATAGCTGTTCTCGATGAGGAGTTCTCCAGCTATGTCTGAAGCGATGATTTTGCCATGACGGTTTCTGATATTGGTGTTTCCAACCTTTACTGTCTTGACTTCACCGTATGAATTATTCACATCAATGTCCATTCTAGCAGGAAGAGAGATTTTGAAATTTGTCCTGAAGTTCCTTCTTCTGAACTCACTCCGGCTTGTGGAGATAGTTAATTGGTGATCATCTCTATCTATATTCATTTTGAGCTCATCTGCGACTTCTTTGGCTTGTTCTTCGTTTCTCCGCCAGATTATTTTTTCAAAAGAAACGGCTATTCTTTCTTCATCGGTTCCTTGTATTTCGATATCTCCGTGGGCGTTTGTGACTTGAAGCTGGGGAGGGAAGGGCGGCTCTAGCTCCTGGAATTCTTCATAGACAAATTTTTCATGGTCAAAGAAGATGTGATCATCTATATCAATATAGATTTTTCCCGAATGGGCATGGTAAAAGGTAACACCAACCGCAATGATTAGAATTAAGAGAATAATTTCTTTTGCTTTCATTTTTACCCTATTTGGTCCCGGATTTATCCTGACTTTCCTTAATCCCAAAGTAGAGTTTCCAGGCTCCCCAGATGATTAAAACCAGAGGCCAGAGACGAGCGATAAAACTCCAGATTTCTACGTCAAGATTGTGCAGGATAAAAACAAGACCTATCACGATGAGGATGATTCCCCATATAAGCGGGTCTTTTCTTTTTTTTGCCATTTTATCCTCCTCTGTTTTCTTCTCGCTTCTTGGAAGCGAAATCTGCAATGAGCTTTATCCCGATTACTATGACTACAACAGGCCAGAATTGCCAAGCGGTGGAGTAGCTTATGACCTCAAAATTGGCCAGGAGAAGGAAAAATCCTAAGAGAAGCAAAACGATTCCCCAGAAAATAGAGCCGGCTTTTACAGCTTCGGGAAATTCATCCACTTCCACTTCTTCCTCTTCTTCTCCCATGAGGGCTTTGCGGTTTATGGCATTAGCAGTTTGAGCAGCTTCGAAGATCTGGTAGATGTAGAATCCAAAAATGAGCAATGAAGAAAGCAGTATTACAAATAACGGGGGATTCAGTGTCAGTGTCGAGATTAGCCCGGCGATGATAATCATGTAAATCATGCCCTTGAGCAGCTGGCGATTGTACATGGCGCCCGTTCCAGGGGCAATGATAGCGAGAATTACTGCAAGAGCGGGTGATTTTTGGGGCCTTCTGACGACGATTTTTTCTTCCATTCTATACCTCCATATATATGTTGAAATTTAATCCTCATTTCCTCCGAGAAGCTTTATGTTTTTGAGAGAAACGAGAATATTATCCTTGTATTCACCTAGAGAAGCGGTAAATGATTCTGCCCTGGCATACAATCTTTCGACCTTGCTGTAGCCGAGGTGAATCTGACGGCTAATCAGGGCCGAAAAAGTAGAAAGAAACCATGATAAGCACGATTGTGGCTACGGTCATAACAGGCTGAAGAGAAGGACGGACCAGAAAATCAAAAGTAGGAAGCCTCAGTTTAAATCTTTTCTTTTTGCTCGGAATTGAATAGAGTCGATCGAGTAAATTTTCACTCACTTCCAGTTCTGGAATATCAGCTAGAGATTCCCTAGTTTTCTCCATCAGGGAAAAGAGCAGGGAACAGTTCTCACAGGTTTTCAGCTTAGTTCATCCTCTAAATAAGGAGATAAGAGTTTTTCTATTTTTTCACATTTCATTTCTTCTCTCCTTTTTTTCTTTAAGGATTTTAGCCAATTGAAGTCTTCCCCTGTTAATCCGGGATTTGACCGTTCCCAACGGAAGGCTCATGATTTCTGCAATCTCCTCGTACTGTTTCCCTTGAATATCTCTGAGAATAACTGCCATTCGAATTTCTGAGGTAAGATTGTTAATACCATGCCAGATAGTTCTTTTATTTTCTTCTTTCAAGACTCCTTCCTCAGGATTCTCGAAAGCTTCTGAGGGTAGATAGTGATCATTGAAGTCGTCCCGTGTCATCTTTTCCCATTTTGTCCTTCTATATTGGTCAATCAGATAATTTTTAGAAAGGGTGAGGAACCAAGCAGAAAAATTCCTTTTAAAGTCGTATTTGGAGAGTGAATTGTAGAGCTTTAAAAAAATGTCCTGTGTTAGGTCTTCAGCTTCCTGGTAGCTTCCTGCAAACTGGTAGGCCATGTTGAATATCTTTTTGGAATACGTGTTAACTAGCATTTTCCAGGCTCCTTCTTTGCCTTCTAAGCATTCTTGGACAATTGTATTTATCAGCACTCAATTCACCATGGTAGACGAGATTTCAGGAAAAAAAGTTCCGTGTTTTTTTATCTTATTTTTCATATTGCTGTATGGGGAAAGCCTCCATTTTCCAAATTAAATTGCGGACAGTCCACATTTTCTACATTTTAAACTGAAGAATGCCCTCATTTTCCCATTTTCCTTTTATTTTCCTTATTCTATTTAGGCAAAGATGAGCTGTCAAACCCATATGCTTTCAAAATTTCTTGACTTAGGAAGCGAGATATGACACGATAGCTTGTAATTTTCATTCAGTTTTCTTGGTTTGCTTTTCAACTCTCATTCATG
>SMTZ1_10035990_pt1 | contig 10784 bp, 10 predicted proteins | sample DeeMarSWOR136_30_FD_25667 | JGI IMG/M metagenome (IMG submission 25667) | reverse complement strand
TAAAAACAGCCAGACCCGCGAAAACATTTATGAGTTTTCCCATGCGCATTTCAGACCTGTACTGTCTTTCATAATCCTCTTCCATAAAACGGAAGGCGAACGGACTATAAGGAAAGACCTTTTTCCATATCTTATTTATATCTTCAAGCGTCGAAGGCACGTTATCCTGATGAATTCTTATCAACGCATAATTCCAACAATCATCCGAACCCAAAGCAATGGCCAAGGGGCCGATGTCCGTGCGGAGTGAATGAAAATGAAAATCCTTCATCACTCCGATGGGCCTTCCCGTCCGATAAACGAAAACTTTGCTCCGACAGGAGACTCGGTCTCCATCATCCTGGCCAATGTCTTGTTGATCAGAAATGCCTCCGTGGCATCAGTAGAATACTCTTTGGAAAAAGACCGTCCCTCCGCCATTTCGATATTCAGGGTATCCAGAAAGTCATAATCCACCAGGTTTAAGGTGACGTGAACAACCTCTTCCGCATCCTTTCCTTCCCAATTCACGCCCCACGAGCTGCTTTCAAAATTAGTCGGCTCTGAATAAGCAGCCGTCACGCTCAGAATTCTGGGATTTTTCAGGAGTTCGGCTTTCAGAATATCAAATGACTTCTTCATCTCTCCACTCAGGTGTATACTTATGAGATTTTCTCTCTCCCAGCCAATTTTTCTATTGCGCATATAATCGAGTTGGGCGTAAACAACAAGCGTTCCGATAATCAGAATGACCGACATGGAAAACTGGAGGACGACCAGAACCCGCCTGAACACTGATTTTTTCTTCCCTGTTTGCACAACTTTCCTTAAAACATGAACGGGACGAAAAGACGAAAGGTAGAGAGCCGGGTAGCTTCCAGCCACCAATCCAGTAAATAGGGTGATTCCAATCAATCCGATAACAGCCTGCCAGTTGAAAATGGAATGAAAGCTTAACTGCTTTCCTGTAAATTTGTTGAATTGGGGCAGAACCAGAAAAATGAGCGCCAAGGCCAGACCCAGGGCATAAAGCGTCATGAACAAAGACTCCCCGAAAAATTGAACTATCACATGTCTGCGCAGCGCCCCAATGGTCTTCCGCATCCCGATTTCCTTGGCCCTATTGAAAGACCTGGCAGTAGTCAGGTTCATAAAGTTAACACAGGCGATCAGAAGAACGAACAAGGCAATCACAGAAAAAATATAAACGTAAACGATCCCTCTCAATCCTGTCGACAGCCGATAGTGCGAGCGAAGATGGATATCAGAAATCGGCTCCATCAAGATTTCAGCTTTAGATTCGGAGGAATAGCGCTGGATAAGTTTCGCTACTTTCTGATTGACATCCCGGAATGACGCCTTTTCACCGAGTAAAACGTATGTCCGATAGCTGAACATCCCCCAGCTATCGGATTCATACCATTCCATTTGATCCAAATGGGACCAGGGCAGGACGAGATCAAACTGACGAATATGGGTGTTATAAGGGATGTCACGGAAAACCCCCCTGACAATATAATCGAACCGGTTATCAACCTGGATGACTTTTCCGATTGGATCTTCGTTTCCAAAAAGACTCTCGGTCCGCCTTTCACTGATGAGGGCGGAATTCGGCGTGCGAAGTGAAGCTGTTCCCTCCCCTTTGACAAAGGGAAATGTGAAGAGACTGAAAAAAGAAGGCTCCACAACAATCATACGGTTTTCATTGAGTGTCTTATCTCCGGCGCGGATAACAACACTTCCCCAATAGCTCAGCCTGGCTGTCTCCGCGATTTCAGGAAAATCTTTTTTCAGCGCCGGCCCTAACGGGGGGGGCGTAGCCACAATTTTCCTCATTTCCCCTGATGATGGCTGATTCACAACCACTCTGAACAGACGATCACGATTCTCATGAATACGGTCATAGCTTCGTTCGTCCAGGATCCAGAGAGCAATAAGAAGACAGCAGGCTAGTCCCACTGCCAATCCGGCGATATTGATGAAAGAATACGTTTTGTGCCTTTTCGTGTTTCTCCAGGTGATAGTGGCGTAATTCTTAAGCATCACCAGCCTGAAGCGAACGGCATCGGCAATAAAAGGAGGGACGGATTTAAGAATATTGAGCAAGAGCCAAAAATTCGCAAAAGGTCTTCCGCGGTCAGTGGCGATATGCGAATATTCCTCTTCAAAATCACCGATTGTCGTATCATCGGCATATTCGGGCAAAATGAGACGAAGCAGCAAAACCAGGAATTTGGGAGGTTTACTTTCATTGGCCATGATGAGATCTCTCTATTCTGAGGAAAATTCGGGCACACCTGCCCACATAGAATCGTGGAGTTCTCTGACTTCAGCTAAAGCTTTTAATCCAGCGGGAGTTATTTTATAAATTCGCCTGCTTCTTCCTCCTCTTACAGGAATGGGATTATCCAGATAGGATTTAACCAGTCCTTTTTTCCCCAGCCGATGGAGGGGCACATAGATCGCACCGAATGACCAATCCTTCCCACTTAGTTTGGAAACATGTTTCCTGATCGGAACACAATAGGCCTTCTCTTTGAGCTGCCAGACAGCATGGAGGACAAGCTCTTCAGGTCTCGATAAAAATTTCATTTTCATTCCTTTTTTTCTATTTCCCTTACAATATAAAACATATAAATTCTGATGTCAAGAAAAATTTGTTTTATTTTGTAAGGAATATAAATATTGCAGCCGCTCAAGGCTCACAGATCAGCATCTTAAAGAACCTTTTCTGCAGGAAATGGGGCCTTGAAGGAAATGGAGCCTGGCTTCTTTTTTCTTCTAGCGCCTTTTTTTTATTTTTCTTCCATTTTGACAAAAACACTTAGTCCTGTTATTAATTTAGGGAAGGCAGCAGAAGGATTATTGGCAGTGAGAAAAATTTCATCTCTTTTCCTGATAATGAGTTTCTTCATTATCAATTTAAGCGTGATGGTCCGTGCAAGTCCCATAACAAAAAATGAAAATTCAAAAGAAACAACAGAGAAAAATCAACATATAAAGACAAAAACGAAAAAATACAAATGGGAGTTCTCTTTGGCTGCGTCTTTTTATTTTGAACCCGAGCTTTATGAAAAAGATAAATTAGGAATCTATATCCCTGCTAGGATTGGCTGTTTTATTACAAACTCTGAGATTGATTCCATAACAAGAAACCTTCTGTTTGCAAATCTTGCCTATAATTTTTTTGTCTCTTCTCGAATAATGCCTTTTCTTCTCGCGGGAGCAGGAATAATTAGACTAATGCCAGAAGTTTGGATTACACCGGAACCGCCTGCACCTCATAATGAGTTGGTTTTGAATGCAGGAGCTGGACTTAAATGGCTTTTTGTGAAAAGAGTTGCCGTGCGAATTGAATATCGAATCATTCATTATACATATACTACCCGGCATAATATGCTCATAGGCATTTCAGTATTTATTTGAGCACAAAAATTGGGCACAAAAATTGGGGACTGTCCCCAATTTTTATCCTCAATTTATGAGTAGGCTTTTTCCAGGATGGCCAGGTAATCGCTCACTCCAGCCTCTCTCGGATTGGAGGGGTTGGAGTTGTTCTGGAAGGATTTTTCAGCCAGCTCGGGAAATTCATCCCTCTCGATGCCCAATTCTTTGAACGAAGGAATGTTCAAGCTAACGGACAGGTCTTTTATCTTCTGGATCAACCTCCGGGAAGCCGCCTCGTCATCTTTCTCCTCGATTCCCGCCATCCGGGCCACCTCCGCATAGCGGACCTTTGCCGCCGGCAGGTTGAACTCCATCACAAAAGGAAGAAAGACCGAATTGGCCACGCCATGGGGAGTGTCGTAGAGAGAGCCCACCGCTTCGGCGATGCAGTGGACAGCCCCGACGTCGCTGTTGCCGAAAGCCATGCCGGCAATCATGCTGCCCATCATGATCTTCTCTCTGGCCTCTTTATCCGCTTGTATATCCTTATACGCTCTTTCCAGGGACTGAAAGATCAGGCGGAGCGCTTCGCGGGCGAAAATATCGGTCATGAAAGTCGCCGCTTTGACCGTGAAAGCCTCGATGGCATGGGTGATGATGCTCATTTTGAACATTCGCTCCGTGTGAGTCACTACCGAGACCCAGGTCACCTCGCTGGCGGTTCCGCAGGTGGTGGGGATGGCCAGGACAGGAAGAGGAGCCGTCTTGTATTTTTCTCTTCCTTCATAGTCTTCGATTTGGCCCGGGTTGGTCGCCAGCAGAGCCACAGCTTTGGCCGCGTCCAGGGCGCTTCCCCCGCCCAGTCCGATAAGCCCATCCGGTTTCAGTTTGCGGACAATCTCCCCGGCTGTGTTGACTGTGGAGTGCTTGGGGTTCTGTTCAATCCCGTCAAACACCTGGATTTCCGGATACTGGGAGAGGACTTTTTCAGCGATACCCGAATCGATGATTCCCCGGTCAGTGACCAGATAAAGACCGACTCCTCTGAAATTCTCTTCGACGATCTCTTTCAGCCGGGACATTATCCCGGAGCCGAAATAAATCCGGGTCGGAACCTGGAATTTCATCCCGTATACAGCTTATTTCCTGAAATCGAGCGAATCCTGATTGGCCATGTCGAGCACGGCCACAAAAAGGAGCTGAGCCAGGTCTTCCAAGATCTCGGGAGTGATGGTGTCGATGTTGTCCTTGGTGATGTGGTAGAAAGAGGGAGCGCCAGAGGCGCTGAAGGATATTGCCAGCCGCGGCCGGGCGATATTGGCAAAGTAAGAGGTCCTTATCTGGCGGTGGATGTATCTCTCGTTGGCCTTATTGATGAATTCCCAGAATTCAGGGTAGTTCCGGGAGGCTAGGGCGCCCAGCCTGTCCCCGCAGCCGACACCGTCCATATTGATAAAACCCACGGTCTTATTTAAAGGAACGATTGGATGGTCGCAATAATACTCAGAGCCCGCAACACCCTGCTCCTCGGCGCCGAAACAGAGGAACATCACCGAGCGCCGGGGCTTGACCGGGCATTCCGCCAGGGCTTCGGCGATTCCCATGACAACCGAAACGGCCGAGGCGTTATCGTTGGCTCCGGGCATGATCTCGTAGCAGCGGCCGAGATGGTCCAGGTGGCCGCCGATGATGATCAATTCCTCTTTGAGTGCAGGGTCAGACCCCTCCAGGATGCCGATGACATTGTAGCCGATGCCTTCCGGATGGTGCTCGGTGGCGTTTTTTATGGTGACTGTTTTTCCGGTGGCGAAAGACTGGGGCTTCAGTGTCTTTCGGATCGCCGTCACGACATCACGGTGCTTGCGGCCGGTACCGGAAAAAACATCCTCGACCACCACGCTTCCCACATGGCTGTAGATAAAATTCTCATCATAGGCGTTGTTCGGGTTGCCGATAGGGCCGTAGTTATAGAGCATTCCCTTTGCGCCGTGTTTGACAGCGTTCTGGAGTTTGTACTGATGGAAGGAGTAGGGCCGCCACTTCTTGAACAATTCCTCATCATCAGTAGTCCCGCTCCATCAGGACGATCTTGCCCTTGACATCCACGCCGTCATAATCATCATAGCCCAGTTCAGGAGCCGTTGCTCCGTAGCCGACGTAGATGACTTCGGCCGTCACCTCTCCCGAGCCTGAAGTGGAGCCGGGAATGAACTCATCCTCATAGCGGTAGTATTTTTTCAGGACCGAGTCCTTGTAGGGAATATGAAGATAGACCTCGCAGTCCTTAAAAACCAGGGTGTAGGGATTGGGAAACGCCTGAAAATAGGTCCCGTTATCGCCGGCCGGCACGATCCCCCACTTTTTGAAATGGGATGCCACCCACTCCGCGCTGGCGTTGTACTCCTCTGTTCCGGTCAGCCGGCCTGCATATTTATCCGAAGCCAATTCCTTCACATAGCCGAAGAGCGTATGGCTGGAAATGGAATGGAGGGCCTGGAGTATCTTCTGTTCGTCCGCCTGCTGTGCCGGTAAGGCCTGGACGCACAAAGCCAGCGATAAAACAAGATAGCTGAAGGCTATCAAGAATGAAAAGATTTTTCTGTTCCTCATTCTGACCTCCTCTTCATTTTTTCTTTCTTTATGTTATGATAAAAATTCGAAAAGTAAAGCGAAAATATGGCTCGGGCGAAAAGAATATTCAAAATTATATCCCTCTTCTTCCTTCTGGTATCTTTTTCATCCAAAATCCTTATCTGTCTCCCCCAGGAAGAACTGCCCTCGAGCCAGGAGGCGCTCTATTCCCTGGAAAAAACGCTCTTCGACCTGGTCAACCAGGAGAGACAGAAAAGGGGCCTTCAAGCGGTCCGCTTTTCTCTGGAGCTGAGCCGTCTGGCCCGCCGCCACAGCCAGGATATGGCTTCCCGCAAAGATCTGACCCATTCCTCTTCTGACGGCAAATCCTACCTGGAACGCCTGATAGAGGCCGGGTTCCATTTTATCGCCATAGGCGAAAACGTCGCCTACAGCAACGGCTATCAGCCCGAAAGCATCCACCAAGAGCTGATGGACAGTCCCGGACATAGAGAGAACATCCTCACGCCGGGCTTTGACGAAGTGGGGATCGCGGCAGTGTTTAGAAAGGGGAGCGGCTATTACGTTACCCAGGATTTCCGCAGGGCTCCTTTGGGAAAAAGCGAGGGTGAAGTCCAGAGAGATATTCAATACAACATGAACCGGCTCCGCCGCGAGAACAACTTTGTTCCTCTCTCCTTCCTGCCCGAAGCAAATGCTTATGCCTACAGATGCTCCCTGAATTCGGAAAAAGGCAGCCCTCCACCCCCTCTGCCGCGCCGGTTCGGGCCCACCCAGTACCACTTCATCACTTCCTCTGCTCTGGAGGGTATCGAGCCTATCTATGCGAAGTACATCCTGAAGCAGGAATAGGGGTGAGTTACAACCGGAACGAAAAATTCCCGGGAGGCACCTATTTCATCACCATCCTTCTCTTTCCTGAAAGCGAATACAAGAACATGAGCAGAGAAGAAGTTCAAAAGGTCACCTTCAACAAGGTCAATGAAGTCAGGAAGAGAAGCGGCCTTCCCCTCTTTATCTGGGATAAAAAACTGGCTGTCTTTGCGGAGAAAACAGCTAAGACAATTTTTACCCAAAAGACCCTTTCGCCCGCTGTCATGCCCAGGCTTGGTGGGGTCAAATATCTCACCTTTATCACCGAAGACCCGTCCTTTTTGCCTCAGGGAGCAGAGAAGCAGATAGTCAATGACATGGCCCGGTTCGAGAGAGCCGGAGTGGGGCTCTATTTCGGTAAAAACGAAGAATTCGAGAGGGGAGCGTACTGGGTCTGCATCATCTTTGGATGGTAAAAAAATGGCAAAAAATGGCAAAATTCACGCGAAGGGATTTTTTACTTTTTTCAGGGCTGAGTTCAGCCTCTCTGCTTTTTGGACCTGTAGCAGGGAGTCGATCCTTGGGGGAAAAATCCGCAGAGCCTGTTTCCTATCTTGACTGCGACCCCTGGGTAGAGCTTGACCTGAAGAACATGACCTGGAACCTGAACCAGATAAGAACCATCACCAGGGCCAAGGTCATGGCTGTTATCAAGGCCAACGCCTACGGACACGGTCTGGTGGAAGCCGGAAAACACCTGGAAAAAGCAGGCGTTGATTTTCTGATGGTGGGTAAGCTCGATGAGGCTCTCCTGTTGAGGAAGAATGGCGTTTCTGTTCCCATCCTCAATTTCGGCCCCTACAGCAGCGGGGAATGCGAGGAGATAATTGGGAACACGATCTCCCAATCCGTGTTTGACGAAAAGGCCAGAAGCCTCAGCGAGGCAGGCCTGAAGCTGGGGAAGAAAGCCAGAGTCCACATCCATATGGACACCGGCATGGGCCGGATGGGGATCCAGCATCGAGATGCGCTTCCGTATATCCAGGAAGTCTCGAAACTGAAGGGCCTAACTATAGAGGGAATTTCGACCACATTGACCGAGGATGATGATTTTGACCGGGAGCAGCTTGACCGCTTTCTCAGTCTCTGCCAGGAGGCGGAGAAAGAAGGCATTTCCCTGGGCCTGAAACATGCCGCCAGCTCCGACGGCCTGCTGGACCTTTCCTCCTCTCATCTGGATATGGTGAGGCCGGGAATCACGGTCTACGGCTATTATCCTTCGGAAAAAACCCGGAAAGAAGACAGGCTGGCTTTACGGCCGGTCCTCCAGCTCAAAAGCCGGGTGGTGGCGGTCAAAACTCTCCTGCCCGGAGATTCAGTCTCCTACCATCGTATATACACGGCCCGGAAGAGAGAGAGGATTGCTATCGTCCCCGTAGGATACTCAGACGGCTACCCGCCCAGCGTGATCGGCAAAGCGTCGGTGCTCATCAGGGAAAGAAGATACCCTTTGATCGCCGCCGTGACCGCCAACCACTGCACCGTCCTTCTGGAGGAGGACTCCTCTGTTTCTCCCGGAGATGAGGTCGTTCTCTTCGGCTCTCAAGGGAAAGAAAAGATAACAGCGGCTGAGCTCGCCGGCTGGGCCAATGTCTCCGCCTACAAAATCCTGATCGCCCTCAACCCCCTGCTCCCAAGAATCATAACCCGACAATAAAAAGGAATAGGAGCAGAGGAATTTCTAAAAACATTTTTTCATCACGTATTTGGAAATACCTACCCTAGTCCTTTTTTCAGAAATTCGTGGGGTCAGGCTTCAGTAAGTTCGATAATAAAATAATAGAATTAGGCCTTATGAATAGTGTTGCCAATAGGGCAAGAATCACACCTTGAATAACGACATCCCAATAGTGCCCATCCCTTAATTATCGAACTTACTGAAGCCTGACCCCAATTCAATTGATTGATTTGGGGTTTCAATTCTGGTATGTTGATTCCGCTTATTTTTCGCTAAAAATTTCAAGGAGGCACCATGTTAAAAAAGACGCTCTCTCTCATCTCCATCCTGGGCCTGTTCATCGCCCTGCCCGGCTTAAGTCCCGCCAAAGATGACAATCCCCAGGTCCTGATAAAAACGACCCTAGGGGATATCACCATCGAGCTTTATCCCGACAAGGCTCCCCTCTCGGTCAATAATTTCCTCTCCTACGTGGATGAGAAATTCTACGACGGGACGATTTTCCACCGGGTGATCAAGGGCTTTATGATCCAGGCAGGCGGCATATCTGAAGACCTTACCGAAAAACCGGGCAAACCGATGATCAGAAACGAAGCAAAAAACAGACTGAGCAATAAAAGAGGAACCATCGCCATGGGCCGGATGCAGGGCATAAACACCATCTCCAGCCACTTCTACATCAACCATGTCGACAATCCAGGCCTTGACTACAGGGATGAGACTCCCCGTGGCTACGGATACCCTGTTTTCGGAAAGGTAATCAAGGGAATGGATGTCGTCGATGCCATCGCCAACGTTAAGACCACGAGGAAATTAGACAAGCAGAATGTGCCCTGGGAGAATGTGCCCCAGGAGACAATCACCATCATCTCGATCAGGAGGGTCGATAATCCATAATTTTCTGCGCAAAGAATCTATCCCGCTTCAGGCTCTTCCGCCATCCCTGCAGAAGGAGGCTCTATGATATTCGCCTTTTTTCACCTCTTCCTGCTCCTCGGCATCATCGGTTTTGCTTTCTATTCACTCATTTTCCAGGGAAATATTCTGCGCTTTGCCCTGATAATCGGATTGCTGACCGCGTATTACTTCATCGCCCTGCATAAAAACGTCAAAGAAGAAATCGAGAGAAAAAGAAAAAAGAATAAGAAAAAGAAAAAAAAGAAATAAAAGGACCTTAATTTTTATGCCTGTCTTCTTTGCCTTCTCGGATGAATCGGGAAAATACAAAAAGGAAAGGACAGACAAGTTCATCTCCAAAAATCCTTTTTACTGCCGGTCAGCCGTAGTGTTCGAAGCCGAAGATTGGATCAGCCTCCGGGAGAAATTTCAGCGTCTCAAGAAAGACCTGCTGGATGCGGACTACCCGCAGGAGGTGAAATGGTCTTACATCTGGTCGTTGTTCAAACACTTCCAGAAAAAAGAGGGCGTTCCTCCCAACAAGCCCTACTTCTCGCTGCGCCAGTTTTCTCTCGATGCGCTGGTGGATTTCATCAGGCAAGTGCTCCAGCTCCTCAATGAATGTCCGAGCTGCCGTGTAAAACTGACCTTAACCTTCAACGAGAGGGACAAAACAGCACCCCTGGAAACGAAACACATCCTGAAACTCCATTTGAACCGCATCCTGGAGACAATCGAAGGAGAAATGAAGAAAATTCCCGGAAGTGTCTGTGTCCTGTTCCTGAACCGCGAAGAGCCTGCCATCGAGAGGCGCTTGAAGGAAGCCATCTCTGAGATTCGCCAGGAAGGCCACCAGCCGAGATATCCCCATATCAAGGATAGCCTGGACTTTGAGTATTTCTCTCAAAGCTTCGGCAGCCAACTGGCGGATTACTATGCCGGAGTCTTTAACGGCTGCTGCCGGCTCTACCCCCAAAGCATAGACCTTTTCCGCCATCAGGTCTGGCCGAAAGTCATCAAGGAAGGCGACGAAGCTCTGGGCTCCGGGATCGTTGAAATCCCGGAAAGCTCGGAGAATAGGCGAGTTCTCAAAGGAATACTGGAAAAGGTCTTTGCATCGGGAGAAAAAGATTACCGGGTCAGCCTGGATGCCAAGCTGGGAACGGGTAAATAGCCATGGATCTTTTCGAGCGCATTCTCCGCTTCCTCGGAGCCGTCGTCTGGGGTCCTCATATGCTCATCCTTCTTCTGGGAGTGGGAATCTACCTGACAATTCGCCTGCGCTTTGTCCAGCTGCGCCGTTTCGGTCTTTCCTTCCGCCTGCTTCTCGGGGGAAAGGATTTCGGCGAAAGCTCTGCAGAGCGCAAGGGCGAGATCA
>SMTZ1_10008361_pt1 | contig 10785 bp, 8 predicted proteins | sample DeeMarSWOR136_30_FD_25667 | JGI IMG/M metagenome (IMG submission 25667) | reverse complement strand
GTCTGACCTCTTCGTACGCAATGAGCGCCCGCAGACGTTCGGAGGCCTTGGCGAATTCGGAGCTTTTAGCTCTCGCTTCGTTGAAGTGCTGCATGTGGGTGAGATCTTCGTAGGCCCAGAGATCGACAACTTCATCCAGCGTTCCGATTGATGTAGTCCACTGCGCTACTAGCTTTCTGCCAAACTTATTGGATAACGGCAGATACTCCTGTTCGAACACTTCCATTAGCTCCCTCATCTTGCCGGGCACAACTCTCAGGGATGCCTCAAGGTAGATCATATATACCCTCCTTTTGTTAGTTTTTGATGCAGATTAATCCAGGTGCGATGTCTTGGACAATTCAGTTCACAATTGCCTTTTTATTACCGCTTGCTTAAGGTATCGACCAGCCTGACGGGAAAATCGGTTTGTAGACCCTTGCCTCCGAGATAACCGCCTCTGCCAAAGACGCAGGTCAGCAGGCAGAACCGTGGTACTGATTCCCTGGCTCAGGGTGTACCAGATACTTTTATCAATATCGACCTGCTCGGTGAACGGTTCATACCAGGTGCGGTACATGCGAACTCCAGGGTCCCACGGCCGTTTGGCTATCGCCTTAATGGCTATGGTGCCGATATCTTTCTTCTGAGCGGTATCTACGAGAAATCGAAATTCGGTATAGTCATTTGGATGAGCCGCCAAGACCCGGTTGAGAGGAAAAAGCACCGTATCAAAATCGAATCGATTAATTGCTTCTATCTGTACATATGGTCTGTGGCCAGTAATGCCGATATACCGTACCAAACCCTGGTCCCTCGCTTCCACAACTGCCTCGAGCGCACCACCTGGACCCGTAACTACATTCAGTGTCTCGGTATCGCTCACCATATGCAGTTGATATAGGTCGAAGTAGTCAGTACGCAGTCTATCGAGCGAACGCTTTATGCTTTCCCAAGCGCCAACTCTGCTTCTCTCCGTTGTCTTGCAGGCAAGGAATATCTCATTACGATACCTTTCGACCATGGGGCCTGTCCTGAGTTCTGCCTGGCCATACCTGGGGGCAATGTCAAAATGGTTCACACCGCGTTCTATTGCCATCTGGATTGCGGTGTCAGCTTCTTCTTGAGTGACATCCCATAAAGCAGCTCCACCGAAAGAGATAATAGAGCTTTCGTGTCCTGTTCTGCCCAGTCTGCGATATTGCATCGATATTTCCACTCCTCCAACAATATGTATTTAAGTTATTATACTTGTTTGTTTGTTGATGTGTTAAGTAACGAATTCAAAGGACAACGAATATGCCCTCCTTTTAGCCAAGCAAATTATACATCTGTTATGGTTCGTTAACAAGACATAATATTGCTGGGAGTATCTCATGAATGTTACTCAGCACGGGATGAAAGTAATAACCTAGCGCATTGTTCAGCTAGGTAACACTTGTCCATCCCGTTTGATATAGGAAGCCGTTTTGTTACCCTGGTATTTCGCCACTGTCACCTAATCATCCTAAGTTGTAAATAAACTCCACACGCCAGGTGGGGGTCGTTTTGTATCCTTACCTCTTGACAAACAGGCTAATTGGAGTATAATTAGGCTCATATAAGTTGAGATTTCCCCATAAACATTAAAGACCGGTAGAATTTTAATGGTAAAGAGGGGTGCTGCAACTGCTTAATGAAAGGCAGTTGTTGGCGCCCTTTTTAGCCTGAACAATAACACTATTGATAAAGGAGGTGATGGGCTTCAACAAAAATTTTCGATACCGGTTGATTCCAATATTTCAGCTGGAGGAGAAAAATGAGTAAAAAACGAATACTGACTTTGTTTGTTTTGGTGGTGCTGATAAGTGGGCTACTTGCCTGTGCAGCCCCAGCTCCAGCGCCTGCCCCAGCCCCAGCGCCTGCCCCTGCTCCCGCTCCAGCCCCAGCGCCCGCTCCTGCTCCTGCTCCTGCTCCAGCACAACCAGCTGAGGCAGAGTACGAATGGCGCTTCGGGACGGCCTGGTCCCAGGAAACGAGAAATGAGTCAATTCAGCTATTCTGTGATTTGATTAATGTCTACTCGGATGGAAGAATAGAAACGGAGTTCTACCCGGATGGTCTGCTTGGCAGTCACGATGAGATATTCCGCGCCGTACAGGAGGGGAGCGTGGAAATGGGGGTTTATGCTCCCTATGTTGATCTCGTTCCCGGGGGAATGCTTAACTGGATGAACTGGACGGTGAGTACCTTTGACGAGGCGGGCATTGCCTATGTTGCTCCGGATGGGATACTGTACCAGGTAATGGACGAAGCCTGGAAAGAGGTTGGCTTTAAGCTCTTCTGGAGCTCTTATTTTGGCCCGTATGGTTTGGCGAACAAAGTCAGACCGCTCATAAAGCCCGACGACATGAAGGACCTCAAGATGAGGGTTTCCGCATCCCTCGGTTTTGTGATGACCATGGAGAACATGGGAGAAGGCACCGGCCTGACCTTACAGACTATTCCCTGGGCTGACCTCTACAATGCCCTGGAAAGGGGAGTCGTTGACATGTGCTGGAGCTTGTGGCCTTCCTTGGTAGAAGAGAGGCACATGGAGGTGGTGAAATACTACACCGACCTTGGTTTCGGCTGGGATGCAGCCAATGTATGCATGAATAGAGAACTGTGGGATTCACTACCTGGCGACCTACAGGAGGCTATATGGAGAGCGGCTGCGATGGCAGAGCTACGTGATGCTGAGGCGCACCGCCGAGTTAACTTGGCGTATAAGAAACAGATAATGGATGCCGGCGTAGAAATCTACTATCCCACCCCAGCCGAAAAGGCAGTCTGGAGGGAAAAGGCAAACATGCCTGCCATCTGGGAAGAGCTAGCTACTCCGTGGCTTGATGAGCACTATCCTGGCCAGAATATGACACAGAAGATCCTGGATGAGCTGGATCAGATTCGGGAAACAGTCGGAGGCTAAATTGGCAGAAGAAAGGCTTTTGCCCTGAGACTATGAGGTACTTTGTCTGAGAATGGCTAGTTGTGACCTTATCTTCGGTAGCAGCAAAGCTGCCGGGGATAAGGTCACTTATAAAAGGGGTCAATTGGCCGCCTTAACTCGTTATGAAGCTTAAACCGAATAAACGTAATCTAACGTAGCATTATCGTGGAGAATAGCTCTGGTGAAGTATATTAAGTCAGCACTGAAGTGGCTGTTGCACGGAATACAGACAACACAGGGCATCATTTGCGCCGTTGGGCTACTTGCATGTACCTTTCTCATCTTTGCTCAGGTGGTTAATCGCTACTGGCTGCACTTTGAGATAATGTGGCTCAGCGACTTGGCATTATACATCTTTATCTTTTTCATGTTCGTCGCCGCCGCGATAACCACCTGGCGAGAGGGCCATGTGTCCGTAGATTTCTTCCGCGACAGAGTTACCAAGAATAAGCCCACCGCCACTGCCATTTACCGTGTTTTCTTGGTCTTTCTGTCCATTGTCGTATTATCTGTTTTTCTTCCCATAACCTATAAATTCATGTTGCGAGCTATGAAATACCCTGAATACGGCACGCTGGCGCGCTTCTTCAACGAAAGCTGGCTTCAGATTACGCTCTTTTTTGCGCTGGCTTTTGTAATGCTGCACCTGCTCATTATTGCCCGAAGAGATATCGCTGAACTGATAAGAAATCTCCTCCTTAGGTCTGGTAAGAGGTAAGGGAGACATGGAATTTGGCATCCTTATTGGGCTGGTGCTTTTTTTCCTGGGAATACTGAGCGGGCTTCCTCTGTGCTGGGTTTTCTTAGGCAGTTCTGCGGTGGCCCTAATTCTCATCGACAGCCCTCTCACCTTTATGGCCGGAACCGCTTACGCCTCCATAGACAGCTACATCCTAATGGCCATAGCCTTCTTTATCTTCGCCGGCAATTTGATGTCCGAAGCCGGGGTTGCCGACCGTCTGGTTCGTTTGGCCTATGCTCTGGTAGGAAGAATCAAGGGTGGAATGGTAGACGTTGGTATAGTAACCATTCTTTTTTTGGGTGCCCTGACCGGTTCATCAGTGCCGACTATAGCGGCTACGATTCCGTTGCTGGTTCCGCGGTTGGTGAGGTTCGGATACCAGCCAAGATATACTACCGCCGTGCTATGTTCCTCCAGTTTCTTGGGATACCTGATACCTCCCAGTGTTCCGGTACTGATTTACTGTCTTGTCGCCCAGCAATCGGTGGCGGCTGTTTTCCTGTCCACCGTCTTCCCCGGTCTTATCCTTGCCGGGGGCTATATAGTGCTAAATACCTTTATTTCCTCCGGGTACAGACAGCCTAGTGCGGAGATTCCTGAGCTACCGACCACCTTTAAAGGCTCCATAAGGGAACTGGGGTTAGCTACCTGGTTTGCGTTGCCAGCCTTAGGCACTCCCCTTGTGGTCTTGGTTGGCATTTATGCCGGCATCTTCACCCCAAATGAGGCCGGCGCGGTGGCCGCCGTATACACCTTAATAGTTGGTCTATTTATCCACCGGGAATTGAAAGCCAGGAACTTCTGGTCCGTCTGCCAGACCACACTGACGACACTGGGCATGATTACGCTACTGCTTGGCTTTGGCACCGTCTTCACCAGACTCATGATTCGGGAAGGAGTCGCCCAGGCTCTGGCCGACTTTATGATAGGGGCGTTTCAAAGCAAGTATTTGGTTTTGTTTATGATGAACATACTGTTGCTGATACTGGGCATGTTCATTGATGGCATTCCCATCCTGATAATAGCCGTGCCATTAATACTGCCATTGGTCACGCAAATAGACGTGAACCTGGTTCATCTGGGTGCTATAATCGTGGTTAATGTTGGCCTTGGCGTGGTGACACCACCATATGCTATTTCCATTTTTGTTGGTTCCAAGTTGTCCGGCGTCCCGTACGACCAATTGGTGAAGCCCATGATGATATATCTCCTCGTTGTCGGGTTACCTGTTCTATTCCTTACGACATACATTCCTCTCCTTTCGTGCTGGCTGCCCACTATGGTAGTGGGTGCAAAGATAGTAGGACCATGGTAACAAGGTAAGCCTAAAGAGTACAAAATGTTTGATATTTTGATAAAGGGCGGCATCATTATTGATGGCACAGGAAACGTTGGCTTTAAAGGCGATGTTGCCATAAAGGAAGACCGCCTAAAGATTCTGGTAGGTGACACCTCATCCGTGCCGGTGGTAAATACCGTTGATGCCTCCGGTTGCATCGTAGCTCCAGGCTTTATTGATGTGCATACCCATTCCGACCTGATTGCCCTGTCCGAACCGTTAAACGAGCCCAAGATAAGACAGGGAGTTACTACGGATATGCTGGGACTTGATGGGCTAGGCTACGCACCGCTCTCAAAGAAGAACTTGGAGATGATGTTGCTCTATTGGTCCGGAGTGAGTGGCTATCCCAGGCTGGACTATAACTGGAGCGCAGTTGCTGAATACCTGCAGCAATTTAATCATAAGACCTCAATCAATGTGGCTTACCTTATCCCCAATAGTTGCCTTAGAGCAGAAACAGTGGGCTGGGAAGACCGTCCCGCCACCAAAGCGGAAATAAGAGCCATGCAGGATATGATAAGGCAGGGAATGGCAGAAGGTGCCGTTGGCCTTTCCACCGGACTATCGTATCCTCCTGGTATGTACGCCAGTACCGAGGAACTGGTCGCTCTGTGCCAGACGGTTGCTGAGTGCGGTGGAGTCTATGTAACTCATGTGCGATACGACCTTGGTGATGGCGCTTTTGACGGATTCAGAGAAGCCGTGGAAATCGGAGCTCGCAGCGGCTGCCCGGTGCACCTCTCACATTACGCCACAACTACCATCACACGCGGGCAGGTAGCCAAAATGCTGCAAATCGTCGATGAGGCAAGAGCCAGTGACATTGACCTTACCTTTGAATCTTACCCCTGGGAAGCCGGCAGCAGCACCTTGATTACAGCTGTTCCTATGTGGGCGCATAGCGGTGGTCCGTATGAATTGTTGCGGCGATTAAAAAACAAAGATGATAGGTTCAAGATGCGCGGTAAGTCTACCAAGATAGTTGGCCCGCTAGAACAAATTGTAATCAGCGCCGTTAAAACGGAAAAGAACAAGTGGTGCGAAGGTTTAACGGTAGCGGCTGTCGCTGGTAGGCTTAATAAAGACCCCTGGGACACAATATGCGACCTGCTGGTTGAGGAAGAGCTGGAAGTAGCCTTTTATACTTTCACCGGTGACATGAACGACGTGAAAATTATCATGACCCACCCGGCACATATGTTCATAACCGATGGACTGCGAATAGGAAACATGCCTAATCCCCGAAGCTATGGTACTTATCCCAAAATACTGGGACAACTGGTAAGGGACGAGAAGGTTCTAACCATGGAGCAAGCAATCAGAAAAATGACTTCTTTCCCTGCGCAAAGGTTTGGGCTGATGGACAGAGGCATTTTGCGGGATAACATGAAGGCTGACATTGCGGTGTTCAATCCAAACACAGTGAACAACCTGGCTACCTTTGCCAATCCGAAGCAGTTTCCCTCCGGCATAGAGTATGTTTTTGTCAATGGTCAAATGGTCGTGGAAAAAGGGAAGCATACCGGTGCTCTTCCCGGAGAGCCACTAGCTATGAAAAGTTATGCTGGAGGCTGAGCTATGAAAAAGGTACTGTGGCAGGAACTACGTCGGCCTGAATTTGAAGCAGCGGCCAAGGCTGACGCGGTGGTAATCATCCCGGTCGGTTCCACCGAGCAGCATGGGAACCACCTCCCGGTAAACACCGATATGAATTGCTGTTTCACCATCGCCCAGCGCGCCGCGGAGGCCATAGACGATTTCCCGGTGCTGGTGCTGCCGCCCGTCTGGACGGGATACTCTCCTCACCACATGAAACACCCGGGCTCCATCACCCTCAAATACCACACCTTTGTGGAACTGCTGACCCAGATTGCCACCAGTGTTCATGCCCACGGGTTCAAAAAGATACTCTTCCTTAACGGCCATGGCGGGAATTCCGCCGCAATTGCTGCCCTGCGAGTCAAGCTCTCTGCCGAAGATGGAGTAGCTTCAGCAATAGGCTATGATTACTGGAATATCTCGCCCACGCCTGAGGTAATGGAAGCAGTGAGCGAAACTGATATGGGTTATATCGGTCACTCCGGTGAGGTGGAAACCTCGCTGCAACTTTACCTTCAGCCGGAACTGGTGAACATGAAAGCAGCTACCTGGGTTCCGGGCGTCAGTGGTGACCCAACGGCGGGGAGCCGCGAGAAGGGGGAGCGCATCGTTAACGCTGCGGTAGATGCTCTGGTAAAGACACTGCGCGACTATCACAGCGGCAAACTCCAGGAGGACTTGGACTCATGGCGTCCCCGGTTTGATGCCAAGGTAAAAGACCAGTCCAGATTCCCCAGCTACAATCCAGAGCGCTGATATACTGCCAAGGTATTATCTTGAGGTTTCCTGGGTCACGTTCGGGGCAAATAGGAAAGAGAGAATCTGTCATGGCGAGAAGCAAGGTCTCTATCGTAAAGACATCAGGAAATCCCGACTATGAACAAATACACGCGGCTGTTGCCAGGGCGCTCGATTTTCTTGGTGGTATCTGGCAAATTGTGAAGCCGGGGCAGAAAGTTCTGCTCAATCCCAGTTTGGTAAACGCGCGGACCAAGCGAGAACAGGCGACGATCACGCTGCCAGAGGTGACTCGTGCCGTAGCTGATGAGGTAAAGAGGGCGGGAGCACGACCGATTATCGCCGAATCCTCAGCCATTGGCATCGATACCGAAAAGGTGATTTCAGAGTCCGGATATCAGCAGCTCCGGGAGATGGGCTATGAAGTAATCGACCTTAAAAAATCAAAGGCTATAACATTGCCGGTTAAAAATGGCCATATCTTTTCCGAAATACAAACCTATGAACTGGTGAAAGAAGCCGATGTCATCATACCGGTGGCGAAGCTAAAGACCCATGACCAAGCGGAACTAACGCTCTCCATTAAGAAACTGAAGGGCTTGCTCACCGACAAGTATAAGCGTGAATTCCATCAACAGGGAGTTTTTGAGGGCTGTGTAGACTGGTTCAGTGCTTTGAGGCCACAGCTGGCAATATTGGACGCGATTTACTGCCAAGAGGGGCTGGGACCCGTGTTCGGCAAACCTGTGGAGATGGACTTGATTATCGCGGGCAGTGACATGGTCGCCGTGGACGCAGTGTGCGGCTATATTACTGGCTTTGAGCCGGAGGAAGTGCCCATAACCGCCGAGGCGGCCAGGAGAGGACTTGGGGTTAGTGACAGGAAAGATATCGATATATTGGGTGAACCTATTGAAGCGGTATCTCATCGATTCATGAGAATGTTGGAAGATGAACGGTTGAAGGTTGAAGGGCTTAATTTGGTTCACGGAGGTATTACCTGCTCGGGATGCCGTATGGGCATAATGAGTTCCTTATTTGACATGAAGGAGGCCAACCAGCTGAATTACCTCAAAGGCATCACTATTATCACCGGCGATCCGGACCTGCCGGAAGATATCCGTGAAGATAACACGGTTACCGTGGGCCGGTGTGTCCCACCGGAGAAAAGGAGCCGGCGCCATGTTCCTGGCTGCCCGCCCAATAACCTGGATATTGTACAGGCCATCATCGGTGAGCGGGCCAGGGCCGAGCGCCACTGGGAATAAACAATGACAAATAAGCATAATTCATTATGTAAATCTAGTGCTTTTTACGGTTTTAACCATACATCCTGTAATGATTAAGGAAAAGGAGAACGCAATGGGTGCGGAACAAAAATTAAAGGAATTAGGATTAGCACTGCCACAGCCACCCAAACCAGTGGCAAATTATGTCCCCGCCGTCAAAACAGGTAATCTGCTCTTTGTCTCCGGACACGGCCCCTACAATGACGGAAGTACCAAGATATCGGGGAAAGTGGGCCGGGAACTGACCGTTGAAGAGGGGTACCAGGCCGCCCGCACTGTCGCGCTTAATTGTCTGGCAACGATTAAAGACACGCTCGGCGACCTGGATAAAGTCAAAGGGTTCGTCAAACTGCTGGGCATGGTTAACTGCACCGAGGACTTCAAAGACCAGCCCAAGGTCATCAATGGATGTTCCGACTTGCTGGTCGCTATATTCGGTGATAAGGGAAAACACGCGAGGTCAGCCGTGGGCATGCAGGCGCTGCCCAACCAGATTCCTGTAGAGATTGAGATGGTTCTGGAAGTATAATTACCTGTAGCAAGGGTTTTGAAGAAGGTATCCTGGGAGACCTTGCCGAGCCTTTCCGGAATACAACAGCTGGATAGAGCAGTTATTGGGCAGGCTGATTGACCTGCTGGTTCCGTTCAGAAACTTCGATTATTATCACCCGGCTCAAAAGGGGTGCGCTTCACTCAGGGCTGTTAAAGGAGCTGTGCAGTAGCTTAGGAGCTCAAGCAATGAAACGTATTATGAAACACTGCACATTAATGTCAATAATTTTCTGAGGTACACAATCTGGCGAAATGTTACTCTTTTTCCCACAATCTCCCTATAAATTGTCGTGACTATATTTCGCGGTTCTAATATTAGTCACCGTTTAGAGCTATAGGACTGAATTTGCCCTCCTAAATTCCCTCACATTAACCCCACATAGGGGGTGCTTTCGTTGCTGTAAGCTAATCAGGAAGAACTCAAAGCTGGGAATGAAGCTGAGGGAGTGGCTGTTCGCTAGTACTTTAGTCCACCTCACTTTGGTTAAGCTACTTTAGTTTTACTTGACGGCTTCCCCATTCGGGGTAATAATTAGCTTTAAGATGAATATCTACGCTTTAATTCCTTTAATTGCGGTACTTGCCTATGTCCCGCTGCTTATCAGTACTATCAACAGCCGCCCATGGCATGCGCGGCATAAGCTATTCATCCTGTTTCTCATCGCCGCCATGAGCTGGAGTCTCACCGACGTCTTCTTACGCAGCAACCTCTTCCCGCAGTATAATCATCCTTTGCTGGAACTCATCCTCATTACTTATACTTGGACGGCAGTGCAATTCTACACCTTTGTTTCTTCTTTCTACCCCCCTGGCCAGGGGCGGTGGTTACCACTTGCCTACATTTCGTTGATTATAGTTAGCGTTTTGGTGTTGCTTGGCTATGTGGCGGAAGGGGTCACTACCGAAGGCGACAAGCTCTACCTTAATTATGGAAGGGGTACCATCTTTCTCGCCCTGCCTCTGCTGACTTTAGCGGCCAGGATCACGTATGTTTTTAGTAAACAACTGAGGATTTTAGATGACCCGGTACCCCGTAATCAAATTATGTCTCTGCTGCTCAGCCTATTTGTTCTGATATTTTTCACTTTACTGACCCTGCTCCCCTGGGGAAGGGAGTATGCCATAACTCATTTTGGCAGCATTATTATTGCCTTTATTCTTAGTTCGGCCACCATCAGGCATAAATTAGTGGACATCAGGATTATTTTGCAGCGTGGCTTATCGTGGGGTAGCCTGGGTATTATCGGAGCTATTAGCTACGGACTTTTGCTTGTCATCCTTGGTACCTTCCTCGACTTTCGACTAGACTTTACCGTTGTATCCATAGCCACCGTGATCGCTGCCTTAATTGCCGCATTTAGTTACAAACTGCGAGGCTATCTCTTCATCACTGTGGGCAAAGCTCTGCAGGGACAGAGCTATGATTACCGTCAGCGGCTCTCTGAATTTGCCGATAAAATACACAATGTTTTCAGTCTGAAAGAACAGGGTGGTGAGCTTCTCTCGCTGGTCACCAAAGCGGTCGGCTGCAAGCGGGCCCGTCTCCTCTTCGTGGAAGTCGGTGGACAGGATT
>SMTZ1_10007698_pt1 | contig 10785 bp, 8 predicted proteins | sample DeeMarSWOR136_30_FD_25667 | JGI IMG/M metagenome (IMG submission 25667) | reverse complement strand
CATCAAGGCATCCATGAATGGATTGGCACCCTGGCTGAGGTATCTTTCATCACCCGGACCGGTGAAACTGAACATACCTGCAAACAGCAGGAAGAAGAGTGAAAGTCCACCCACAATATAGAGGCTTAGCTTCAGTCCCTTCATAAAATCCTTTTTTTCAGGCTCCTTCTTCATCAGGCTTTCAAGTGCAAGAAAAGCAAGCAGTGGTATGGCAAATTCTGCGATCACAAGGATCATGGTAACGGTTCGGAATTTACTGTATCCCGGGAAATAATCTATAAATAAACCGGAAAGGAACATGAAATTCTTTCCCCAGGACAGCATGATGGCAAGAACCGTCAGTGTCAAAAGCCACCACCTGAGCCTCGAACGGATCATGATGAATCCGAAAACAAAAAGGAACAATACAACGGCACCAACATAGACCGGCCCGGCTGTGCTTGTCTGGGTGCCCCAGTATAAGGGCATGTATTTGATCACCTGCCTGGCATACTGGTTTCCCTGGGCCTGGCTGAAATACTTGAATGTCTCAGAATCTTCAGAAAGGGATCCGGCAGAAGATCCCCCCTTGAAATTCGGGATCAGCAGGGTAAATGTCTCATCCACTCCATAACTCCAGCCTGTGATATAGCTTTTATCCAGGCCGCTGGTCTGATCGTTTGCATCAATTTCTAGTTCTGATCCTCCACGCGTTGAATATTTCCCGTATTCATAGGTTGTCCAGAGTACCGTGGCATTTGATGCAATGGCCAGGATTACAGCTACCAGCAGGGCACCAATGGATAGGAAATAAGGCCTGAGCCTTTTCTCCTGGTAGGCCGATACAAACTCAAATATGCCGAGCGTGAGAATGATCAGGAGCGTATAGTATGTAATTTGCAGGTGATTGTTAAGGATCTGCAATGCAAGGAACAAGCCTGTAATGATCGTTCCCACCAGGACTTTTCCCCTCAGGGCCAGGTATACCCCCCCAATAACTGCAGGCATATATCCTATCGTAATGGCTTTGGTAGCATGGCCAGCAGGAATGATGACGAAAAAATAACTGCTGAATGCAAATGCAATTGCCCCGATAATACTTAATTGTGGACGGACCCCGAATGCATTGAGTAAGATGTAAAAACCGATTAAATAAAGCAGCAGGAAACTCAATGGTCTTGCTTTACCACGCAAGACAAAGATGCTGTTGATGATTTGAAGGCCCCTGGGTGGCTGAGGAGAACCGATCAGGTATGTCGGCATTCCCCCGAACATCGTGTTTGTCCATAAAATGGCTTCATCCGATTGTTTCTCGTATGCGGTCTTTTCACTTACCATTCCCTGAAATTGCCTTGTGTCGCCAGGTGTGATCATTTTTTTGCCATTCAGCATGGGACTGAAATAAGCTAATGAAATGGTAAGGAATACAGCAAGCGATATGGCATGGTAGGCAATTGGGGATGGATTGTTTTTCATGTTCGTGATATTATGATTGCAAAGTAAATTCATATTTGCAGAAAGACAAAATTTTAAAGTTTGCTTGCGTTGTAAAACGCAGCCTCACTGATGCCCATCTTGCGGCAAACCTTAAAAAGTTTAACTCCTGTCTCAGCCTATCGAAGTGCGAAAATGATTTGTAATTCCTTGAACTTTGATCGTTTCATTGCAATTTCCTTTCATAGTTATTATTAAGAAAATTGCCCGGGAATCTCTAATTTAGATGTGTCCGATTTTGTGGGGTAAGGTCCGACGGAGCAAAACTGGTAAATATCTATTCAATTTTTAAATTTGAAATATGACTCATGATACAAATAGTCTATAGAATTGTCTACAACAGCACAATTAATAAAATTCTTCGTAATATTAACCTGGCATTAAAGGTTATCCTGCCTGACAAGATGGAGCTTCCTCCCTCCGGCACCATAAGGATTAGCATTGGTGACGGTAAAACATTAAAACTAAAAACCAATCAAACCAATTATATTACAAGATTGCTTTTCTATAGAGGGTATTTAAATTTTGAGTACACTAATATTTTTATTTCTCTGATACGGAAAATAAATAGCTTTTATGATATAGGTGCAAACATTGGTTTCTATTCATTGATGGGAGCTAAAATCAATGAAACATTGAAAGTGACTGGTTTTGAACCAGCAACGGGCCCTTCGTTTTACTTTAATGAGAATGTGAGGCTAAACAATTTAAATAATATCATTACAGAAAAGCTGGCTTTATCTCACAAAGAAGGAGAAATTGAATTTTATGAAGTTAAAAATCCGAAATACAAATATTTACAATTCAACCTGGCTGGGGAAGGCAATAGTGGCAGCAAAACCAGTACCAAAATATTTGAAATCAAGAAGGTAAAAACTACCACACTTGATAAATATGTTCAAGATAATGAGGCAGATAGCATCGGTTTAATTAAAATTGATACGGAGGGTAATGAACATTTAATTCTTGAAAACGCAGTAAATGTTTTATCTAACATGAAACCCATTATTATATGTGAAACACTTTTCAATACGATTGAACAAAACCTCGAAAAGCTGATGGGTTCATATGGGTATGAGTTCTATAATCACATTGATTCAGGATTAAAAAAGGTTAAAACCATTGTCAGGAAAAGGGATGATGGAGTTAGAAATTGTTTTTTTGTTCATCCCGATAAATTCCATCTCATTGAGGAATATGTCCATTAGTTTTCTGGTAGAAGCTTACAAGAATAGATTAAATTAGCGGTTGAATTTTGCGTTTTCAATAAACCATTCATTGATGTTAAAGAATAAATCTATATTAATTACAGGGGGTACCGGTTCTTTTGGGAAAAAATGTACTGAAACAATCCTCAGCAGATATCCTGACATAAAGCGTTTGGTTATCTTCTCAAGAGATGAACTTAAGCAATTTGAGATGTCGCAGATATATAGCAAGGCAAAATATGATGGTATCCGTTACTTTTTGGGTGATGTCCGTGATAAAGCGCGATTTGCAAGAGCCTGCGAAAGAATTGATATCATCATCCATGCTGCCGCACTGAAACAGGTCCCAGCTGCAGAATATAATCCCGAGGAATTTATCAAAACCAACATAGGTGGTGCACAAAATGTAATCGATGCCTCATTAGACAAAAATGTCAAAGTAGTTATCGCATTATCTACTGATAAGGCCGCAGCACCCATAAACTTGTATGGAGCCACGAAATTAGTATCTGACAAACTCTTTATAGCTGCGAACAATATCAAAGGAAAAAGAGATTTACGATTCTCTGTTGTCCGGTATGGTAATGTAATGGGATCACGTGGATCAGTCATTCCCTTATTTCTTCAAAAAGCAAAGGAGGATAATGAATTGCCGATTACACACAGGGAGATGACACGTTTTAATATTTCTCTTGAAGAGGGTGTTGAGATGGTCCTCTGGGCCGTTGAAAATGCCATGGGAGGTGAGATATTTGTACCCAAGATACCTTCGTATAAAATTGAAACTTTGGCCAAAGCAATTGCACCTAAGGCAATTTTAAAGGAAGTTGGAATTAGACCAGGCGAAAAACTTCATGAGGAAATGATTACTGAAAGCGATTCTTATCATACCATTGAGTTTGATAAGTATTATGCCATATTGGCTTCAGATGCAAATAAACAGAAGTACCTGGATTACTATAATGCATTAGAAGTCCCAAAAGGTTTTAAATATAATTCAGGGACGAACGATCAGTGGATCACCATTGAAGAAATGCGTAACCTGATCAAAACCTTTGTTGATAAAAATTTCAAACCTATTGAATAATGGAACGCATTCCCTATGGCAGACAGCATATTACAGATGAGGATATACAAGAAGTTGTTAAAGTCCTTAAAGCAGACTATTTGACCCAGGGACCCAAGATTGCTGAATTTGAAAAGGCTTTTGCAGATTATATAGGCGTTAACTATGCGGTTGCTGTGGCAAACGGAACAGCTGCTTTGCATCTTTCAGCATTGACCCTGGGTATTAACCGTAATAGCAGGGTAATAACAACCCCCATAACTTTTATTGCGAGTGCTAATTGTGTTATCTATTGCGGTGGACAAATAGATTTTGTTGATATAGATGAACACACATTTCTTCTTGACTTAGATAAATTGGAAGAAAAACTGGCATTAAAACCACCAGGCTACTATCAAGGAGTCATACCCGTCGATTTTGCAGGGTTACCCCTTAACACTGAATATCTGTATAACCTGGCAAAAAAATACAACTTTTGGATTTTGGAGGATTCTTGCCATGCACCCGGTGGCTATTTTAATAATAGTAACTCGGAGAAAGTATTTTGTGGGAATGGTAAATATGCCGATTTATCAATATTCTCATTTCATCCGGTTAAGCATATCGCTACCGGTGAAGGGGGAATGATAACCACGAATAATGAAAAGTTCTACAACAAATTACAGTTATACAGAATTCATGGAGTTACCAAACAACCTGAATTAATGGAAGAAAATCATGGTGGTTGGTATTATGAAATGCAGGAATTAGGCTTCAATTACCGATTAACCGAAATTTCCGGCGCATTGGGAATATCACAACTGAAAAATGCGGACAAAAGATTGGAGAGAAGAATACAGATTGCTGAAAAATATGATAGGGCATTTAAGGATACATCCATAATCACCCAGCATTCCCCGAAGCATTTTGCAAATGCCTACCATCTTTATATTATTTTGGTAAACAACAGATTAGAATTATACAACGAGCTTCGTAAATACAATATTCATACGCAGGTACATTATATACCCGTGCACCTGCAGCCATTTTATAAAAAATTGGGTTGGAAAGCGGGCGATTTCCCGGTAGCTGAAAGCTACTACAACAGATGTTTAAGCCTTCCTATGTATCCTTCCTTATCTGATGAAGAACAACAATACGTTATTGATAAGACGCTTCAGATTGTGAAATGAAAAACATTGCGATTATCCCGGCACGCGGCGGAAGTAAAAGAATTCAAAAAAAGAACATTAAACATTTTCTTGACAGGCCAATTATTGCCTATTCAATTGAGGCAGCCATTGGCTCAGGTTTGTTTGAGGAGGTAATGGTTTCTACGGATGATGAGGAAATAGCAAAAGTTTCCATTTCCTTTGGGGCGAAAATTCCCTTTATGAGGTCAAAGATAAATGCTGATGATTATGCGACTCTTTCGGATGTCATGCTGGAAGTCTTATCTGAATACTTAAAGAAAAAAATAAAATTTGATAATGTATGTTGTATTTTACCGACAGCACCTTTATTATCAGTAAAAAGACTCACCGAAGCCTATGAAAGATTATTGAGCGATCAATATACAAGTGTAACCCCGGTAGTTAAATATTCCTATCCGATATATCGTGCATTAATCATTGATGATAATAACTACTTAAGCATGAATTGGCCAGAATATTTAAAAGCCAGGAGTCAGGATCTGCCTGCCACATATCACGACAGCGGCTCTTTTTACTGGGTGAAATCAAATGTTTTTCAAATGGAAAAAACACTGTTTACCAGGGATGGAACCGGAATTGTCCTGGAAGAAATTGAAGCGCAGGATCTGGATAGTGAAATGGATTGGGAAATAGCGGAAATAAAATACAAAATGTTACATGGTTAAGGCGAACATTATATTAAGGGCAGATGGCGGTGAAACAATTGGTATGGGACATTTTATTCGTACCCTGGCTTTGGCTGAAATGCTTAAACATGAATATCACTGTATTTATGCCACAAAAAAGCCATCAGAATATCAAAAAGAAGAAATTGACAGAATTTGCCATGATATAATTGAACTGCCAGATAACGAAGATCATTATCAGGCATTTTTGGGATATTTGAATGGGGACGAAATTGTTATACTTGATAATTACTACTTTGATACTGATTATCAAATAAAAATTAAAAAGAAGGGATGTAAATTGGTTTGTATCGATGATTTGCATGATAAGCATTATGTAGCGGATTTAGTGATCAATCATACACCTTTGAATCCCTCGTTGTTTTCATGCGAGATCTATACCCGGTTAAGATTAGGATTTGATTATGTTTTGTTAAGGAAGCATTTCCTGACCCATGGACAAAGCAAAAGAGAGACTGATCTTAAGCATGTTTTGTTGGGTTTTGGAGGTGCTGATTTTAATAACTTAACCAATAGAATTTTGGTTGATCTGTTACAAATTGATCATATTGAATCTGTTGATATTCTGATTGGTAATGCATATAAGAACCTTGATGAACTTCATAAAAATATAACCAATTCTTCCGGCACAAAGAAAATATCCGTCCATAAAGACCTTGATTCAAAATCATTGGTTGAAATTATTCATAATATTGATTTTGCCATTGTTCCTTCAAGTACCCTGTTGTTAGAAATAATTTCACAGGATGTTCCTGTGATTACCGGATATTACGTTAATAATCAAATGGAACTTGCGAGCAGCCTCAGGGAAAAGTATTCCAGGGTGCTTGTAGTTGATAATCTGAACGAAGTATTGATTGATCAGGTGAAAATAGAATCATTAAAGGCCATGATTTCAGCCACCAACCATGGAAGAAAAGCAAGAATGATTGATGGAGAATCCCCCAGACGAATTGTAAAAGAATTTAATGTTCTATCAAAAGAATTTCAAATTCAATCGAGAAAGGCTTCACAAGATGATGTCAAAGTATATTTTGATTGGGCAAACGAAAAAGCAGTAAGGAACTTTTCCATAAATAAAGCTGAAATTGCATTTGAAGATCATTCTTCATGGTTCAAAAATAAACTCCTGAGTGAAGATACAGTAATGTACATCTTTGAAGAATCGAATAATGCAATTGGTCAGGTTAGATTTGATAAAAAAGGTAAGAACATTTATATCGCTTATTCAATAGACAAGAAATACAGGGGAAGGGGATATGGTAAAATAATTCTAAAACTTGCCCTGGAAAAGATATTACATGAAAATATCATTAAAAATTCCTCATGTATCATAGGGGAAGTCCATCTGAAGAATGAAGCATCAACCAAGGTTTTTACAGACCTGAACTTCACTCAAGCTAACTTTGAAATTCATAATGGAGATAAGTATTATGTATTTAAAAAGGATATATAATACAGATCATGGAAGTCAATTTACCAGCCCCAACATCTTTACGAACATTTTCATCGGTTAAAAATAAGCTCAAATTTAACAATACCCGCAGACCGCATCAATCTCTGGATTATGAAAAACCTGAGAAAATATATGCATGTACAGCATAATCAAACTTAACTTTGAAAAAGGTTGTCCAAACAAGGGGAGTATTTTCCATGACCCCGGTTTTCAGTAGCTTTAAAACCGCTGGACGAAAGGTATGGTTATGGTAGGATGAGACTTTCGAGAAATATTTGAAAATGTAAGGTCAAAAAATAAAATAATTTATAATGGCTCTAACAAATCTTAATAGAACATTCATAGTTGCCGAATTATCTGCAAATCACGCTCAAAAAAAAGAAATAGCCGTTGAAAGCATTAAAGCTGCAAAAAATGCAGGTGCAGATGCTATTAAATTACAGACTTATAAACCCAATACCATGACACTTGAGTGTGATAATCAGTATTTTCAAATAACTGAGGGACTTTGGAAGGGGCAAAATCTTTATCAGTTATACAAAGAGGCATACACTCCCTGGGAATGGCATGAGGACCTGTTTAATACTGCTAGAGAAGAAGGTTTAATCTGTTTCTCTACTCCTTTCGATAGAACTGCGGTTGATTTCCTTGAACAGTTTAATCCCCCGGCTTATAAAATCGCGTCTTTTGAATTAGTTGATATTCCATTGATTAGATATACAGCTTCAAAGAACCGTACCATGATAATGTCCACGGGTATGGCAAAATTTCATGAAATTGAAGAGGCAGTAGATGCTTGCAGAGAGGTTGGGAACAATGATATATTCTTGCTGAAGTGCACATCTTCTTATCCCGCCCCGCTCTCCGAACTTAATTTAGCTACGATTCCGGATCTTAAAAAACAGTTTAATGTTGAGGTAGGACTTTCCGATCATACAAAAGGAATTATTGCACCCATTGTTGCTGCAGCTTTAGGAGCAAGAATTATAGAAAAGCATTTCATAATGAACAAAGAAATTGGCGGACCCGACGCTGCATTTTCTTTGGATGAAAAAGAATTTGCTGAGATGGTTGATGCTGTTCGTAAAACAGAATCGGTTTATGGTAAGGTAACATATGAATTGACCGAAAAGGTTAAATTGAACAGGATTTTTTCGCGATCTCTGTTTATTGTGGAGGATGTAAAAGCAGGTGAGGTTTTTACAGAGGAAAATATAAAATCCATCCGGCCCAATTATGGTGTAGAACCCAAATTTATCAGCGACATCATCGGGAAAAAAGCAAAAAAAGATATTACCAAAGGAACTCCATTTACCTGGGATCTAATTTAATAGCTCAAATGGACCATAAGATAGATGTTTTAAATGTTGAAATAACATCCAATGCTTCGAGGGATAGGATAATGGTCTCACTGGTTTGTAATTACTTGAGATTTTGTGGTTATAAAGTAGTCGAGGGGCACATACTTAGTGGCAGGAGACTGCTGAATAAGTACAAACCTAAAGTTTTATTTATCTCCAGTTCGATCGGAGCCATGCAAAAACTCAACATAGTCAAATATGCAAAATCGAAAGATATTAAAGTAGTTAGTCTTACGTCAGAAGGAAATTTTAAAGATGATTCAAAATCAATTGAACAGTTTGTATGGGGGTGGAATAAAGACAAGACCATGCATGAGGATTGCACTATTTACTGGACAGAAAGAACCAGGAATTTAGCACTGGGGAAATATCCTTTCCTTAGTGATAAAATCAAAGTATCGGGTGCTACCGGCTTTGACATATATAAGATCAAACCACCTGTCAATAAGCGGACTTTCTTAAAAAAATATAACAAAGATTATTCGAAAGTTATAGGTGTTGGTTGCTGGGATTTTAATGTAGTCTACGAATACGATCACAGATTTACAGCATTTACCAAAAATCTTACCCGACAGCAAATTGACAGATTCAGAAAGGATGGTGCCGATTTTAATTCCATCCTAATTGAGGTTATAAAAGCATTTCCAGATGTATTGTTCTTGCTCAAAGAACATCCTTTGAATGTTTATGGTGGTTTGGGTTCAGCGATTCAGAATACCGATAAGTTTGATAATGTTTTAATTCTCAAAGATGAGGAAGCAATTTACGATTGTATTTCAGTATCCGATTTTTGGCTAACATATGAATCTACAACAGCCGTTGAAGCCTGGTTGATGGATAAAAAAACCGCATTGTTGAATCCCAGCGGAACGGATTTCCCCCGGGCAAATGTATATACCGGTTCTCCTAATTATCAAAATAAAGAACAATTGATTAACGCCATCAGTATATTTTATACTGATCGGGATTTACCAGGTTATCACAAACTTGAACATGAAAGAAAAAGAATTATAGTAGATACAATCCAATGGGATGATGGGCATAATCATGTTAGGGCAGGAAACATCATAATCGATATCCTCGGGAATGCTGGCGATTTTGATATAAAAAAAGATTCTTTGGGGGTTTTATATAAAAGGTTAAAACTTGCAATTCTAAAGAAAATTGCCCCAACTTTAAGATTCATTCCCTTCTTTGAAAATTACACAAAAATGATCCGTAGATTTGATTATAAAGAATTGTATAAAGTCACAAAAGAACTGGAAAAAATCCAGTTTGAGTATTATTCAAAGAATCATTTAACAAAAGAAAAGTTAGGATCATATCGAGGTACATGATAATTTATATGATTAATTATTGGCATAATCCTCAATGAATAAATCACAGGGTTCTTTATGTTAAATGATTTAAAAGTAACATCGAAACACACCTTTGTGTATGCTTTGGGCAATATTGCCGCAAAAGCAATAGGCATTATCCTCATTCCCCTGTATACTGATCCTAAATTTATATCTCAAACCGATTTTGGTGAATTAGCTATCCTTGAGGCTACTGCACAAATATTAACCGGCATATTGGCCATGGCAATGACCAGCAGTATTCAGAGGTGGTACTGGGACAATGCATTGATAAAAGAACAAAAGAGTATTTTCTTTTCATCTCTGGCTTTTCTTGTTACACTCAATATTCCTGTATTATTATTATTAACGCTAAATGCTGGCTGGTTTTCGCAGTTGATATTTCATACTCCTGACTATTCTTACCTGCTAAAACTTACGTTCGCAACTGCGGGAATCAGAATGCTTAACAACCAGATAAAGATCGTAATCAAATTGCGCAGCAAGCCAGTACTGTTTTCGTCGGTTGAAATTGTGAAGCTGACCTCAACATTATTATTGACAATTTTTTTTGTAGTTCAAAGAGGAAAAGGTTTGGATGGAATATGGGAAGCAACCTTAATAGGTGAGCTTATTGCCCTTGTTCTAATGTTGCGTTTCACTATTCATAACATCATCCTAAGAATTAATACCCAAATTCTTAAGGAAATGCTAACATATGGTTACCCTTTAATGCTTTCGGCAGCATCAGCAGTTATACTTTCTACTACCGATAGATATATGATCCATTTTTTAGTAGGCCCACAGGAAACCGCAATATATTCCCTGGGATTTAGATTTGCAAACGCACTTCAGTTGGTACTTTCAATCTCAATAATGTCAGCGCTTACACCGCTCAGGATGAAAAAAATAAATGACCCCGACAACCATAGATTTTATGCCAAGACCCTGACTTATGTATCGTTTGCATTTGTCTTCTGTTTACTAATACTTTCCCTGTTCTCA
>SMTZ1_10007697_pt1 | contig 10785 bp, 10 predicted proteins | sample DeeMarSWOR136_30_FD_25667 | JGI IMG/M metagenome (IMG submission 25667) | reverse complement strand
GCACCACGCTCCAAGCCTATAACGATCCCGCTTTCCAGCAAATCCTCTACCGATCGCTGCGACAATTGGCCAGACAACCCGTGGGTGATCGAACGTTGGGGGTAGGGCTTTTAGGTTACTCCCCGTTCGTAGGAAAGGAACATGGTCTCGGGGTTGAAGCCGCAGCCGGACTGGCGCTGAGGGCTGTCTGTGACGTGAAGCAGGGACAGTTAGAGCAGGCACAACGGGACTTCCCTGCCCTGACGACACATGAATCTGCGAATGCGCTTGCAAAGGACCCGGATATTGATCTCGTCATCATCTCCACCCCACCCAACACCCATGCCGATTTGTCGCTGCGCATGATGGCAGCGGGCAAGCATGTACTGTGCGAGAAACCCCTGGCGCTGAATCAGGAAGAAACGGCCGCCATGGTGAAGATGGCCGACAAACAGCGCGTTCACTTGAGCTGTCACCAGAACCGACGCTGGGATGTGGACTATCTCGCCATCAAGCAAGCGCTCGCTGACGGACTGATTGGTGACCTCTTTTACATGGAGATCTTTGTCGGAGGTTTCTCACATCCCTGCGGATACTGGCATTCTCACGAGGCGATCTCGGGAGGCACGGCGTATGACTGGGGGGGACATTATCTGGATTGGGTGGTGAGCTTGATACCAGACCGGGTCGAGGCAGTTGTTGGCACGCGTCACAAACGTGTCTGGCACGACGTCACCAACGCTGATCAGGAGCGCATACAGTTACGTTTTGCAGGGGGGCAGGAGGCGGAGTTTCTTCATTCCGACATCGCGGCTGTGCGCAAGCCAAAATGGTACTTGCTCGGTACGGAGGGTGCCATCGTGGGCCACTGGCGGGATGTAACCTCGTATGACATTGATCCCGTCCTATATTTCCACCAGCACGACATTCCTGCAACCGAAATGACCCCAGACTTGACCCTGCACCGGCGGCACCCTTCCGGCGAGATCGTTGCGCAAAAACTTGCACTGCCGAAACGGCAACACTATCTCTTATACGAAAATCTGGCCGACCACCTACTGACGGGGGAGCCAATCGCCGCTCCACTGGAGGAATCGGTGTTAGTAGTGACAATTTTGGAAGCTGCGGCACGGTCGGCAGCCAACGGCGGCACGGTAGAGGTGTTGGATGGCTGAACGAATCAGGTGGGGTGTGTTGGGTAATGCCATGATTGCCCGCGTCTGCGTCATCCCGGCGATTCAGAAGTCCCGAAACAGTACGGTTCATGCTCTGGCAACACGGTCTCCCGAGATATCTACCCATAATAAGATACTGCACATCTACGAGAGCTATGAGGCCGTGCTGGAAGATCCTACTATTGACGTGGTTTACATTCCCCTTCCCAACCATCTGCACCGCTCGTGGACGCTACGAGCGCTCAGGGCGGGCAAACATGTCTTGTGCGAAAAGCCGCTAGCCTGCAATGCCGAAGAGGCCCAGCAAATGGCAGATGCGGCCGCTGATGCCGGCCTGTTGTTGATGGAGGCCTTCATGTATCGCTTCCACCCGCGGACCCAGCAGATCAAGCAGATGGTCGCCGATGGTGCAATTGGTACTCCCTGTCTGGTACGATCTGCCTTTTGCTACCACATGGAAGAGGATCTGTTGGCAAGCGGTGAGTGTGCCCGCCTGGACCCCGAAATGGGCGGTGGAGCACTGCTAGATGTGGGGTGTTACAGCGTCAGTGTAACTCGCTGGCTACTGGGTGCAGAACCGACACAGCTGCAGGGGCAGGCTGTCTATCATCCCTGTGGGGTGGATACTCATTTTGTTGGTTTGCTCCGATTTCCTGACAATAGGCTGGCGACGCTGGAGGCCAGCTTCATATCTGCGTTGCAGCAGACATACACTGTCGTCGGCAGCGCAGGTGCCATCGATTTGCCGCACGATGCCTTCATCCCCTGGGAAAAGGATACTGTCTTCACGGTACGCGGTAAAGATGAGGAGGAGGGACAGCAGCACGTTACACCGGGGGTGGATGAGTATCAGCTCATGGTGGAGCATTTTAGCGATGCGGTTCTTGGGGAGACGCCACTGGCGTTTTCGCCGGCCGAGAGTGTCCGGAATATGCGGGTGCTGGATGCACTGAAAGAGGCAGCTTACACCGGCAAGACTGTGAATCTATGAAAAAGATGGCTTTGTCATCGCGAACGCAACTGTTCATCTAGATCGTCGACCAACACAGCGGTGGTGAACGGCTACTTCTTCAACAAGTCCTTACTCTTACCGACACCTCCTGCGGCCAGGTCCAATTCTTTCGCCATTTCCTCACCTCGATCGCATGCTTCGGTTCCCACGTACAAATGTTCATGAAGTACATGGTTACACACGTCCTCTATTTTATAGTATAGTAGGTCAGAATCGTTTCGAAACCGGCCGTTGGGTGACGGCATTTCTGGCTCTCGACTTTTCGTGTCACTGCGGGTCGAGAGGTTACGCTCCGGAGCGAGTTCTGTTCCTGCGGAGGCAGTAGGTTCAAGAAGATCTTCATGGCAGTGGCTGCATAATCGTAGGTATAATCAGCATATTGTGGTTTCTTCAGGTTTTTTCAGCGTTGGCAGGCTTTTTTGTCTGGATGCCTGTGAGTCGCGACACAAGGCCTCAATGCCTATGCAGATGAACGTTGTGAGCACCAATAAGGAAGATTGCGCGTCCCACAGCTGGTAGGGGAGGTGCTGACAAATTCATACTCGCAAGGAGGAAAATGCAATGGAACGAGGTTTCGGAAAGAAAGTGGGTTTAGGCTTTGCTGTGGTGGTGGTAGTGATACTCGTGGCGGGGGGCTTCGCTCTCTATCAGTTGAGCATGTCCAGTGCCGCCCTGAGAGATGTGTCGGAACACGAGATGACCGCGGCGTTGGCTGCGTTTGGCATCCGCGCCAACTTCGACGAGATGGTCTGGGCCTCAAAAAACTTACTGTTGCGCGGCACGGATCAGGCGACCCTCAACAAGGAGATAGAGAATTTCAACTACAAGAAGACCCGACTGGAGAGTATCTGGCAGCCCATGCTTGAGAAGCAACTGACAGGACCGGACATCACCGACGAACAAAGACGGTTCTACGATGATTTCAAACGCCACTACGTTGAGTTCAAAGATGCCTGGCAACAGGCCCTACCCGTCTACCAGTCTCAAGGCCAGGCGGCAGCGGATGAGATCATGCGGGACAAGGGAAGGGCAGGTATTGAGCCCCTCATAACCCTGGTTCGGTCACTGCGCGAGGCTGCTTTCAACGATATGCAAGCCGCTGCTACCCGAACGCGCACTGCCGTCGCCGTCATGCTCGCCGCATTCGTTGTTGCTATGGTGATAGCAGTTATCGCGATTGTTTACATTGTAAAGCAGTTGACCTCAGCCCTTGAGGAAGCCGTTAAGATCAGACGCAGCGACTAGTACTCTTTCTCTGGCTGAAACTCGGGGGGAACTAGCAGGACTGCCCCGCTTCAAAGAAGATGTAATTCGGTAGACGCAGATGATGTTCGGAAGGAGAAAAAAATGTACGAATCAATGGCTACATTGATACTGGCCATCGTAGGGGGCCTTTTGTTCTTGTGTATCGTGCTCTATGGCGTCTACATTACCTTTTATCCTATCGTCAAGACACTCGGAGGTCTCCGAGAGGCCATGAAAGATCACGAGGCTCGCAAAGAGGCCGAAGAAGAGGAAAAAACGGAACAAGAGAAGGAAAACAGGCTCCCGCCTGCAGCCCATTAAGAAGAGGAAACACGTCATCCCTTCCAGGAGAGAGTGCACCATGCAGTATCCTGACATTAAGACACAACTGCCAGGCCCGAAGGCAACCGCGTTGGTCGAGGTAGACCACACCTTTGTTTCGCCCTCATACACCCGGGTCTATCCCCTTGTGGCTGAAAAGGCCCGAGGAGTCTGGCTTGAGGACGTGGACGGCAACGTATTTCTCGACTTCACCGCAGGCATCGCCGTGTGTGCAACGGGTCACTGCCATCCCAGGGTAGTGGAAGCGATCAAAGAGCAGGCTGATCGACTCTTGCACATGTCGGGTACCGACTTCTACTACACGCCCCAGATCGTGTTAGCCCAGAAACTGGCGTCTCTCGCGCCTGGATCTGGAGGCAAGAAGGTCTACTTCGGGAACTCAGGAGCGGAGTCAGTCGAAGCTGCCTTTAAACTGGCCCGTTGGCATACGAAGCGGGAGTTGAATATCGCGTTCTTCGGGGCGTTTCATGGTCGCACCATGGGAGCACTGTCTCTCACGGCAAGCAAAACGGTGCAAAAAAAGAACTACTATCCTGTCGTGCCGGGAATTACCCATATTCCCTACGCCTACTGCTATCGGTGTCCGTACAATCTCTGCTACCCCGAGTGTGGCCTGGAGTGTGTACACTGGATCGAAGACACCCTGTTCCGAACAACAATGCCCCCCGAACAGGTGGCCGCCATCTTTGTGGAGCCCATTCAGGGAGAAGGGGGCTACATCGTTCCGCCGCCCGACTTCCACGAGGAGCTGTACAAGATTGCGAAGAAGTATGACATCCTCTACGTTGTTGATGAAGTGCAGTCCGGTATGGGGCGTACCGGTAAGATGTTTGCCATGGAACACTTCGGAGTGGCTCCGGACATCATGGCCCTGGCCAAAGGAATTGCCTCTGGATTACCCCTGGGTGCCATGGTAGCTCGCGCCGATATTATGAACTGGGAAGCGGGTTCCCATGCGTCAACTTTCGGAGGCAATCCAGTCGCCTGTCAGGCAGCTCTAACCACCATCCAGTTAGTCGAAGAGCAACTCATGGACAACGCTACAGTCCAGGGAGCACGTCTGACGTCCGGACTGCGGGAACTGCAAAAGTCCCATGAATGTATAGGAGATGTCCGCGGTAAGGGGCTCATGGTGGGCGCCGAGTTGGTACAGGATCGTGACACAAAAGAGCGGGCCACAGAGTGGCGCAACGAAATCATACAAAAAGCATTTCACAAGGGTTTGTTGCTCCTGGGATGCGGCGAGAATACCATACGTTTCTGTCCTGCGCTTACGGTTGATGCAGAGGAAGTTGATGTATGTCTGTCCATATTTGAACAGGTCATACGGGAGGTAGCCGGATAGGAGTCAGCGCCCATCTATGTGTTGGTGTCCCTCGCCCAGTTTCTCGCCATTATCATCTGTGGAGAGAGAGTAGGGGTGTTGCGCAAATGTAGACTTTGACTGTGCTGGGTGAAGAAAGGCATCCGTGGCGGCAGCACAGCCGCACAAGCCGCCAGAATGGATAACGCATGGAAGCCACATTAAAGACACTAGGTCTCTCGCGTGATCAACCAGGGGCGGGCACTGGTTCCTGGCTTGACTGCGGAGGCGAAGTCTTGGAGTCGGTCTCCCCCATCGATGGAAAGACTATCGGAACAATTCGCTGTGCCAACAGGGACGACTACGAACGTGTGATCGAACGGGCCACTGAGGCATTCAAGGAATGGCGAATGACCCCCGCCCCCAAAAGAGGCGAGATCGTGCGTCAGATCGGCAACGCACTGCGTCATCAGAAGAAGGACCTTGGCACCCTGGTATGCCTCGAGGTAGGGAAGATTCGGGCTGAAGGGGAAGGAGAGGTCCAGGAGATGATCGACATCGCTGACTTCTCTGTTGGCCAATCCCGAATGCTCTATGGCTTGACCATGCACAGCGAACGCTCCAGACACCGAATGTATGAGCAGTGGCACCCTCTTGGGCCCGTCGGGGTTATCACCGCGTTCAATTTTCCTGTAGCCGTTGCCGCATGGAATGCACTGATTGCCCTTGTGTGCGGAGACACTGTGGTATGGAAACCCTCTTCCAAAGTAGCCATGTGTGCCATTGCAGTCATGAACATTTGCTGGCAAGTAATGAAGGAAAACGGACTTCCTGAAGGTATTCTGAATGTTGTCATTGGGAACCGAAACGATGTGGGAGAAGCCTTGATACAGGATCGCCGTGTACCCCTCGTTTCCGCGACAGGCAGTGTGCGTATGGGGCGACATGTCGGTCGGTCGGTCGCGGCCCGGCTGGGACGAACGATCCTGGAGCTTGGTGGCAATAATGCGATTGTCGTTACCCCCAGCGCGGACCTTGAGCTTGCGGTGCGAGCCATCGTCTTCGGGGCTGTCGGAACCGCTGGCCAGCGGTGTACTACCACGAGACGGATCATAGTACAGAAGAATATCTATAAGGCTCTTGGGGAGGCCTTGATCAAAGCATACGAACAGGTTCAGATCGGAAATCCCCTTGAAGAGGGCACGCTCATGGGGCCGCTGATCGACCGCGAGGCCGTCGAGGTCATGCAACATGCGCTGCGGCAAGTTAAAGAGCAAGGAGGGAAGATTTTCTACGGCGGTGATGTCCTGTCGGGGGGGCTATTCAATACAGGCACGTATGTGACGCCCTGTATATGTGAAGCCAGAGCCGATTTCCCGATTGTGCAGGAGGAGACCTTCGCCCCGATTCTCTATCTTATCCAGTACGAACACATAGAAGAGGCAATCGAGTACCACAACGCAGTCCCCCAGGGCCTTTCCTCCGGTATCTTCAGCAATGACGTCCGCGAAACGGAGCTTTTTTTAAGTCATATAGGGAGTGACTGTGGGATTGCCAATGTCAACATAGGTACCTCCGGGGCGGAGATCGGCGGAGCATTTGGGGGCGAGAAGGACACTGGCGGCGGCCGGGAATCGGGCTCCGACGCATGGAAGGCGTACATGCGCCGCCAGACCTGCACCATCAACTGGTCAAAAGAGCTGCCGCTGGCCCAGGGAATCCGTTTTGAAATCAATTGAATGCAGAATCTGCCAATCTCTTGCGCTATGTCTCTGAATGTGGCTCGATTCTAGGGCATCAACAATAGAAGGAACGGTTTCACAAAGCCCCGCCCCCTTTCATCATGTAACGCAGTGAGATCTGGGTAGTGATGTTTATTGTTTGGACGTCAAATATCTCTTGTGAACGCGAGTAGCCACTGATAGGAGGATATCATTCCAGCTCTTTCTTACGCTTGGGCGGGCAGCTAACATGTGGTAATATTGAGGCATGGTTTCGGGCGGAACTGCGACGGTTAGAGAAGTTCGGTGTCAGTGCCGACTTTCCTGTGAAAGACAACTGCCAAGCGTTGTGTTGAAACCATTCTGAGTGTTGATCGCTGGATGCTAGAGGCTCCCTGAAAAGCACCATTCGCCAATGGAAAGGCCGTTCACTATTACGTTCTCGAGCGACGTAAGGGCAGATGCCATTCGGATCCATCGTTCGCAGGAGTTGCCCCGTGCTCTTCGAAGTATTGGTTTGCACCATCCGTGTCGTACGCTTGTACTGATTGGAGGAGCATCTGGGCTCAAGGACGTTGAACTGGCCCGCGTCCGCCCACTGTTTGTCGACGTATTGGCGCCGCTGGTTGAGGATTTGAAAGCGTCCGTGGTGGACGGTGGCACCGACTTCGGGGTCATGCGGCTGATGGGATGGGCTCGGGCTCAGACCCGTGCAAGGTTCCCGTTAATCGGTGTGAGCGCGGCCCGTATGATTAGCCTTCCCGGAACCATTCCCTCGCGCCTCGACGCTGCTCCGCTTGAACCGCACCACAGCCACTTTGTGTTGGTTCCCGGTTCCAACTGGGGCGATGATTCGCCCTGGCTGTCCCGCGTGGCCACAATCCTGTCCGGAACAAACCCCTCGGTGACGCTGTTAGTCAATGGCGGGGAAATCGCCCGGAAGGACATGTCGCAGAGTGTCAAAAACGGTCGTCCTGTGGTGGTTGTGGGCGGCACCGGGCGGCTGGCAGACGAAATCGCGGCTGCCGGGGACCAACTCCCTCTGCTAAGCGTGGTTGACCTCAGGGATGGTATGGAAAAAGTGGCCGCCGTGGTGTCCTCTTTGCTGAAGGGAGATCAGGATGAACAAGTTTGATGAGTACAAATTCTTTGCAGGAGCGACCCAGCACCTGTCGGAACGGCGTCAGGCCGCCACCCAGACGTATCTCACAGTCAATACTGGCATTTTCGCTGTGCTAGCTTTCCTGGTCAAGGATGCGGGCTTTCGAGGTTGGAACCTGGTGCTCGTCGGTGTGCCCCTTTTCCTTGTAGGAATCCTGGCTTGCTCCATCTGGTACAGAATCATCACACAGTACAAGGCCCTCATTGGTTGGCGCTACGATCAGCTGATGGCCATTGAGCAGACCATTCCAGCGAGCCACCAAATGTATTCGAAGGAATGGACCGATTTCTTTCAACCCCGACAGGGGAAGGAGCGCTTTGGCTTTTCCCGGCTGGAGGTCTGGCTTCCGCGCCTTTTCCTAGGACTGTACGTCCTCTACGCAACAGGGCTGGTCCTGGCGACCGCACTAGGCTGGTGGTGAGACTGAGACTGACGAAGGGTCCACTGTTGCGTACACAGGACTTACAGAATGGTCTTTGACCAGAAACTCTGGTCGTCAGGTCAATGGATGAAACAAATTAGGCTCTGCCGGGCTAGATGCCCAGCCTCTCTCCCACCACGACCACATTGAGGTGTCCCCGCTTCCGCTCGGCCACTCCCTCGATGATAGTAGTGTAGCGGCACAGCCTCCAAGGATGGTTGCAGTCTGAGCAGACACCCGTCTGGGCGCAGGGGAGATCCAGATATTCGGTCCGATGATGTTTGGTAGCATGCCGTATGGCGTTCTGCGGGGCGCAGATCTCACGGACCCTTCTGATCGCATCCTCCACGTCTTTCACGATCTTATTGGCACCCACAACGATGATCACCTTTTTGGGCCCGTAGATCATCGCCGCTACCCTGTTGCCGTTACCATCGATGTTCACCAGCTTCCCATCCAGGGTGACAGCGTTGGTGCCGATCACGTAAACATCGGAAAAAAACACCTTTCTCTTAAGCTCATCTCTCTCCTCTTCGTCCACTACGAAATGTCCATCGTCATCCCGGACAAAAGGGTTGATGATCTCATTCCCCCCCCTTTTCCTGAGCGCAGAAATGACCCCAACCTGAAGCAGGGTAACCGAGTCTGCTGTCCCGATGGTGGCTCCCTCAGGGATCATATCCATAACCATGGAGAGAGCTTCTTCCTTGCTTGCAGCGTAATAGGCGTTCGCTCCCCGCCTCTTCAGGTTCTCCACAGCTCTTTTTGCCCGCCCCTCATAGAAGGTCCCTTCCTCCTGCTGAGTGTTGAAGTCTTCCTTCATTCCAACTCTCCTTTCTTACTGTGGGGAAATAAGGCGTCAGAACAACGACGCAGAAACAAAGATGTCCTGCTCTTGACTATTTCACCATCAGCGGCGAAAAATGTTTTCGTTATGCCAGGCTATGAAATCCTTGGCCGGGTGAAGTGCTTTTTTCGAGGGGAGATGGAGCGTCCTGCCGTGCATGGTGTAATAATCTTGGCCACTTTCGAAATCTTCTCGAATCCGGCGGCTCACTTCAAAGTGACAATCGGGCGTAATGGTGACGTACCCGCTGTTGAACAACTTGTGGACATCTGCTCGAAACAGAATACCGTTCGTCACGCTGTGAGGCCCGCCCTCGGTCACGGGCTTGATGTGCGTGGCCTCCAGGGTTGGCAAGGCACGCTCTTTGGTCACCGCACATCTGCGACCATACGCATCCGTGACCACAAGGCGAAAACTTGCCTGGCCCAGCCGAGGCGTAACCCGAATGGGCAATTCATATCGGACAGCCTCCTCGGCAGCTTTTAGGGCCTCCGAATACAAATCGGCTGTCGCTTGAAGGCGTACTTCGACATCCTCCCAAAGCTTTTTTCCTGAGCCGGTAGTAAGATCATAGCCTTTGCCGTGCCCGATGTGTGGTCTCCAGTCGTCGGGCACCGGGATCCAGCCATGGCGATGAAAGAAGAAGGGGTGTTCCAGAAGGATACAGGCGATTTGATGGTCTCGAGTTGGTGGGGACTGTTCGCGGCGATATCTTGCGATACGAGTCCGCATCTGCGACAGCGAATTGGCGCCATTTTTTTCACCAAAAATATCCCAGACGAAGCTTACTGGTAACGCAGTGCTGTGGGCAAAAAAGCCACCACCCACGATAACGTCGTGCGGGCTGTGCAGTTTAAACAGGAAGGGCTCTCCCGGTTTCAGGGCACGGAAAGACCGACCGCCGCTGGCCTGCCAGAAGTTCAGCTCATCGATATCTGGCATGCTCGAGACATGACTGAACCAGTCGAAGTCCGTAAGAGCTACGAAGGCCTTCAAGCAGCCCTCCGCTGAGACACCTTGTTACGTGTCAAAGCCGATGATCAACCCTCGGTAATGTGAAGAAAAAACAAACCCTACTTGATCATGCGGAACCTTTAATGTCAAGTACAGTCTCCGACTTCGCACTTCGATTGGCAAATACTGTCAAGTATCTTACTAGCAGAGATCATTTCTTTTTGTTCACTCAGTACTAAGTCCTGAGGGAACAAATTCGTAACCGAATTTATGTATCGAAGGACTTAGACAACGATAGCTAATCATGAGGATCTGAACATTCTCATCTATTACTATCGGCCCTGGCGAGAATCATTGTCAGTAAGAAACTCTCAAGCAGCGTGGGGAAGCCAGGGTTCTTTCTTGAAAAAGGTGCTTCTGTCAGCGCCGGGCATTGGGTCTTGATAGGATAGCGGGAGAGAGTCATTTTGTAAGTAGCCGAAATTACTTAACTAGTTGATTTTCTTATGACTTGGCTGTATAAACAATATAATGAAAAGAGACAAAATACAAGGTTACATGTCACAAAAGTGTCACGAATCTTAACGAGCAAGTTTGGAGGTGTTTATGCAAGTACCATGGTCG
>SMTZ1_10007695_pt1 | contig 10786 bp, 7 predicted proteins | sample DeeMarSWOR136_30_FD_25667 | JGI IMG/M metagenome (IMG submission 25667) | reverse complement strand
ACCGTATCAGATCAAAATGGATACAAACGCCTAAGCTGCAATATCCAATTCTGGAAAGTCCTCTCGGCTTCAGCGCCGGTATCGCCCAATACCCTGAGAATGCTGAAACGGCAGATGGCCTGGTATTCCTGGCCGACACTGCCCTCTACCATGCCAAGAGAGAGGGAGGATATAGAGCTACACTGGTATCTGACCTGAGCACACTTCCACCGGACGCCCTGAGCACGGCAACGCTGGACCAAGTCTATGCCCTGGCGGCTACGGTAGACGCCAAAGACCCTTATACGTACGGGCACTCAACGAGGGTCGCTGCCATGGCAGAAAAGATAGCCAAAGCTATCGGGTTATCCAGAAAGGAAATAGCAGACCTGTACGCTGCTTCTCTGCTGCACGATATCGGCAAGGTGGGTGTTCCCGACTTGATTCTGACTAAACCTGGTACACTGTCAAAAGATGAATGGAGAACCGTTAGGAAGCACGCTGCTGAAGGGGCGAGAATAGTTGGCTATGTTAAGGAACTGCGAGCGTCGGTGCCCATGATCCGGCACCACCATGAGTGGTATAACGGCAGCGGATACCCTGATGGATTGAAGGGTGACGAGATACCGCTTGGGGCCAGAATCATAAGTGTGGCTGATGCCTATGATACCATGACTACGCCGCGTCTTTATAGAGCTGTCGTATCTCATCAAGAGGCACGTGAAGAGCTCAGACAGAATTCGGGGACTCAATTTGACCCTGATTTGGTTGAGGCGCTCTGCCTGGCTATGGATGAGACCAACGAGCAGGACTAGACACAATTGTCCATGCTGCGCAGCTGAGAACCAATGCCCTTTACTCGTATTGCGCCTGGCAAGTCAGGGAAATATAATTCTAGCCGAAATCCAAACCCTTGCTTAGAAAGGATGTAGTGTATTGGATAATCTAGCCATAATCAACAAAGTCAAAGATGAGCATCAGATCCTCAGAGGACACATGAAGCTTGTTGGAGATTCGATAAGTGATCAGGAAGCTATAAGCAGTTTGACGGGAGCACGCGCTGACTGGATTCCTGGCCGACCGGAGATCATAGCAGAAAAGCAAAAGAGGCTGCAACGAGCGCTAAGCTTTCTTGACGATGGTCTTAAAAATCACTTCGCCTTTGAGGAAAGGGTTCTGCCACCATTGCTGGGCGAATTATTCATGCGAGCCATCGCACTTGAACATTGGGAAATAAGTAAAGGAATCGATGAAGCCAAATCACTGGCGACTGACATAAAGCTTGAGGGATTGAACCGGGATGAATTGCTGTCCAAAGAGTCGCATATACAACAAGTAATCAGTAACATAGGCCAACTAGTTGAAGACCATGCTGCCAGGGAGGAAGTAATTCTGGGGATGGCAGAAAGAGCACTGCGGGAGAAGTAGCGAATAAAGAGCTAAGGGGTTTTGAAGGAGGCAATATGGGCAATTTCGTTCAAGTGGGCAAGACCAATGAACTCGAAGGTGGCACCATGAAGGAGGTCTCAGCTCAGGAGCGTGAGATCCTGCTAGCCAGGGTTGGGAATACATACTATGCGGCTGACAACCGCTGCCCTCATATGGGAGGGAAGTTATCGCAGGGCAAGCTGGAAGGGACTATCGTCACTTGCCCCCGGCATGGCTCTCAGTTTGACCTTACTGACGGTCGAGTACTCCAGTGGTTGAAGGCATCAGGCCTGATTGCGGCAGTAGGCAAAGCAATCAAGCCACCACGACCGCTCACTATATACAGTGTAAAGGTCGAAGATGACAGAATCTTGATAGAAATCTGAATCCTGACGAAATCAAAGCCATACAGGACAAAGACAGAAAGGGAGAGGGGGAAAGTTTGACGGAAATCTTTAGGGGAAGTGATGGATGGAGATAGAGAAGGAACAGAAGGCTATTCGGGCCAAGCTGTGCTTGTTAGCGAGGAGGATGAGGCTACACGAGTGGACTTTCTTAGGGGAAAAGGAAGCCGAAGAATTGGAAATAGAAGAGATGAAGATAGATTCAGAGGATTATAATTCGACGGCAGATGAGCCTTGTGGAGAGTTATGATTGCCGTTTTTCGCATAAATGACAAGACTTACCCGATATTGACGGTGATGCCCGGCCAGAGTGTACCAAATCGCTACGACGTATGGAGGCTTGAGTCGCTATCCGCTGCGGTTTATTCCGGGGGACTTGTTATCGCTACTGCTGCAGAATCTTAAAACCTCGGCGAAATTGTTAATCCGCTCCAGATTATTGGTCTCCAGGGTGCCATCATAAGTGAGGTTAATCCAGGGTTTCTTGTATTTGGCGCTGAACTTCTCCGACATAGCTGCAACGATCCCTCCGGGCATACAACCATGTGGCATTACTGAGATCACGCCGGCAAACTCAGGATTCTCCATCCAGTCAATGCCGCTTCCGATGCTAATAACCGCCTCACCACCGCACTTTGGCGAGAGGTATTGGCACGAGAACGCTAGTATCTCCTTTGAGGAAGGTTCCCGCGGATTAATAAGACTATTGAAATTGACAGCCACTGAGTGCTCATCGTGGTCTTGCAACAACTTTCTGATATAACCGCGAACCACCTTTTTCAGTTGCCTGTCCATGATACCATCTTCAATATTCCGATGCGTCATATACTTGAGCCACTCCCCAATTGGAGAAACGACAACTTCGAGCCCAGCCTTCTCGCACTCCTTTACCAAGTCGCAGTTACTGAATCTGTTGGAACGCAGGAAGATCTCGCCGTTGATCCCAACAAGTGGCTTTCTGGGTTTGTCTGGGTCGATCAAAGCGTGAAATTCAGCGGAGGCTCCCCTCAGGACATCAGCAAAGTCCTCCTTTCGGCGAACGCTATGGGCAATCTTGGCAGTATATTCGCCGAAAAGTTCCTCTGCGGCCCCGGCTGACTTTTCGTAGGGGCGGGTGCGCCAGAGGAGCCTCTGGAGGTAATCCATGGCCACAATGCCCTTCCAAGCTAGGCGCTCGAAGGCTGTGCCCAGGCCCAGGTCACGATAGGCATTGTTTGATACAGTGGTCCGTATTGGAAAATCGTAACCGAGTTCCCTGATTATCCTAACCTGCTCTATAGCGTATTTCCCGAAACGGCATGGTCCGAAAGCGCTGGCCATGAATCCCTCAATGGCCTTCAGATCAACCTCATCATGATCGTTCTCATATAAAAACATCATAAAGTCGCCGAGGGTTACGCGGTAGGGCAGGCATTCCGTGCCCAAGGTTACCTTGGTGCTGTAGAGAAAGGATTGTTCCGTTGACTCGGGAAGCACGGTTGCTTTAATCCCAAAGGCTTGCATAGCTGCGGCTAATACCTCAGCGTGGGGGGCCATACGGGGCATGATAAGAGTCTGCCCTGAATTGACCGTGGTAGGCGCTGACCGGTAGGCATTATCACTCCAGCCAAGGGTTTCTTTTCCGGTGCGGGTGAATCCGCTAATTGTATCAACGAAGGCCTCGAGCCGGGTAACCAGGCCTGCCTCGGCAGCATGCTCGTCGATCTCCAGTTGACCTAAGGGCTTGCCCCCCATGATATCTTCAACAATTTTGATTATGAAGGAGTTCGGACCGCACCCAAAATTTGTTAACACGAGCCCATAAAGCAATGGATCTGGTGCCGTTATAGCGGCGCCGGCTATGTGCTTGCCTTCGGAGAACCAGTAGGGGCGGTCTGAGTATTTGTAGACGTTTACTGAAGCAAGCGGCAGGTAATCGAGAGGTATGGGTACTACGCCTAGCTGTGCCAGTTTTTCTGCTATGCCAAGGTTTGCCCCCGAATCCTGCGACATATAGGACCTAGAAAAAAGCACCACGCCTAATTGGTTATTTTCACGAATTTGCTGGAGTAGATTCTTCCCAAGTTCCAACTGCGCTGCTTCAAATTCCCGTTGCGCCTTAATAGCAGCAATGGCAGCCATTCTTCCCTGTTTCTTGCTGAACCCCATCTCTACCGCAATATCTACAAAGCTATTTATCACAGCAGAGTCACCCCTGCTAAAGTCAATCGTTGGCACGAGTAACCGTTTGTCAAGGCCGAGAACCTGGCGTATGATATATGGAGCTGTCTGAACTAGAGGGCACGTATATTTTTGGTTCTCATCCCCCTCTTTAACACCCATTCGGATGAAACTGGGATAGAGAATATATTCAACATTGTTGAGACTTGCCGCATGACCATGTAGCAGCTTAATAGGGAAACAACTGTCAGTATAGCTCAACTCAACAGCTTGCTCCATGATTTGTTTGGTAGTCTTACTCGAAATGACAACCTTTGCGCCAAGCGCATTAAGGAAGGTTATTAGCAATGGCGCATAGTCATACACCATTAGCGCCCTAGGGATCCCTACTGAAGGCCCTGTGCCAGCGCCTTCCCTGTATTCTCTAAATAACAACTTCTCGCGTTCATCGAAGGCAGTTTCTATTTTTTCCTGTTTAACAGTGCTGTCAAAAAGATCGCACCTGCTGCCGTAGAATGTAGGCTTTTCACCAGGTATCTCCATCCGGCTTATAGTACAGTTATTGTCGCATATCTTGCAGACGAAGGTTGAAAGGGTACAATCGCTGTCAATGACTTTTTGAAATCCCTTAAACTTGGTGCCTCTACTGGACATTTCCTCCTTTGCCAGCAGTGCCGCACCTATGGCACCACTGACTTCTTTATGCTCTGGCACGATGATTGTCTTTCCCTGGAGCGCCTGTTTGAAGGCGGAGACGATGGCATCATTGTAAAACACTGCCCCAGTCAGTATCACCTTATCGCCTAATTTCCTTGTGCCGACGACCTTGGAAAGGTAATTCCCGGCAATCGAGTTGGCAAGACTGGCTGTTATCACCTCTAGTGTCACACCTTCCTGTTGGGCTGAGGCCACAGCCTGTCCCATAAAGGCGGCGCATCTCGATCCCAGATCGATGGTATGCGGCGCCCGGAATGCCAGCGCGGCGAAATCACCGTTCTTCACCGAAATACCCAATTGTTCCGCCAGCTCATCAATGAAGCTTCCTGTTCCCGCAGCGCATGCCTTATTCATCTGGTAATCAACGACCACACCATTTCGCTTGATGACCAGCTTAGAGTCCTGTCCCCCAACCTCAATGATATCCGCATCGAGGTCTATATCCGCGGCAGCTCTTGTCTGAGCGGTGATCTCATTCCTTATTAGGTCGGCACCGATAAAGCCGCCCACCAAATACCTCCCTGAACCGGTAACGCCCACTCCAGCTATCCTGGCGTTATCCCCGACATCTCGGAGCAGGTTCTTAAAAACTTCCGTGACAGCTTCAATAGGTTTTCCCGCAGTCATGAGATAATTCTTGGCCATGACCGTTATACCGGACTCATCAAGGATAACTGCCTTCGTGCTGGTAGAGCCAACATCAACTCCGAGGTAACCGGCAAACGGTTCGTCTATTTTAGGGGCTACCCAGCTATCCTGCTGAGTAACTTTCGCTAGCTGCGGCGTTTCGAAATAGCGTTGCTTGGCATCCGCTTCCGGCAGCACCACAACGCGCGAACTCTTCCCGGATTCCCGGGCAAGCAAAGCGGAACCTAAAGCCTCAATATGAAGGTAATTTTCGGGGACAATTACATTTACTTGGCGCCCACTCCTTGAAGAGAGCACTTCATTAAGGGAATCTACTATGGCACTATTGGCAGCAACGCCACCGACGAAATAGATGGGTTCTCCAAGAACTCCCTTGGTGAGAGAGGCGACCCCTCGAGCGATGCTGTCACAGAGTCCACAGAGCATTACCCCAAGCGGAACGCCCTTCTGCTGAAGATGGATAAGATCGGTCTTGGCAAAAACACTGCACCTAGCAGCGATTCTGGGCGGGCTATCTTCAAACCGCTGCGCTAGGTGGGTAAAATCCTCCATGCTGATGCCAATTCGATACGCCTGTTGCTCAAGGAATCTTCCCGTGCCCGCTGCACAAAGCGGGTTTGATGCCACCTTCCACGGCTTTTTCAGTCCATCCTCCAGCCCAATGACCAGCGAGGTCTGGCCACCAATTTGGATAATGGTTTTTGCATCCGGGTAGGAGTTAAGAAGACCTGAAGAGATCGAAAGCGAGCTGCTATATGTTGACCAGTTCAGCTCTCGGGGTATCACCGCCCTGCCTGAGCCAGATACACCCGCAGTGGCAATTTCTTCAAGGTTATACTTTTTACTCAGCCTTGAAATAAGTGAAGCGACTGCAGCCTGAGGACTGGCGGTTATTTTCTCGGTATCGAACTCGGCGACCGTGCCATTCTCCTTGGTGAGTGCCAGTTTGGCATTAACCGAGCCTATGTCAAAACCAAGGGAATACCCCATGTTGCCAGATTATAACATATCTATAATGCCATTGCAACAGGCCATATTTTTTCGAGCCGAAGTGTCAAATTGGATTGAAAAGCCCCACCTCATAGGCTATAATCGATGTGACATTTTTTCGTTCTATCTCAGCTGTTCAAAGAGGCTGAGAAAGCGAGGTTTAGTGCAACCTAGCTTCTGAGCAGGGTGAATAAAGAGGATCTATGTTTAGAAATCATAGCTGCGGGGAGCTATCCAAAAAGCATGTCGGTGAGTTGGTGACCCTTGCTGGTTGGGTGCATCGGAGGAGGGATCATGGCGGGTTGGTGTTCATCGACCTGAGGGACCGCGCTGGTCTAGTGCAGGTGGTGTTCAATCCTGGGGTATCAGAGGAGGGGTATAGGGTCGCTGAAAAGCTGCGCCATGAGTATGTGGTGAATGTTACTGGCGAGGTGGCGAAACGCCCCCCAGGAACGGAGAACCCAAAACTCGCTACAGGGGAGATCGAGGTAATTGCGCAGCAGGCCCAAATCCTCAACTCCTCAAAGACACCGCCATTTTATATCAATGAAGAAGTCGAGGTGGACGAAAATCTCCGTCTCCGATATCGTTATCTCGATCTGCGCCGCGAGAGGATGAAAGAGAACATAATCCTACGGCATCGTGTGATCAAATTCATGCGCGATTTTCTGGATGAGAGGGGCTTTATCGAGATCGAGACCCCAATCTTGATCAAGAGTACCCCTGAAGGTGCACGGGACTACTTGGTGCCCAGCCGAGTTCACCCCGGCAGGTTCTATGCCCTGCCCCAGTCTCCACAGCAGCTCAAGCAGCTACTTATGGTGGCTGGCTTTGAGAAATACTTCCAGATCGCTCGGTGCTTTCGAGATGAGGACCAGCGCGCTGACCGCCAGCCGGAGTTTACCCAACTCGACCTGGAGATGAGCTTTGTTAACGAGGAGGACATCCTCGTTCTAATGGAGGAGCTTTTCTCCTCCTTGGTGGAAAATGTCAAGCCAACCATGCGAGTGCTGAAACCATTCCCCCGTCTCTTCTACAACGATGCCATGGAGCGCTATGGGTCAGATAAGCCCGATCTGCGCTACGGACTAGAGATCAGGGACCTCTCGGATATTGCAGGCCATTCCGATTTTGCCGTGTTTCGCGCCGCTCTACAAGAAGGGGGGGTGGTGAGAGGTATCTGCGCGCCGGACTGTGCCAATTACTCCCGTCGCCAGCTTGATGAGCTAGCTGCGTTTGTACAAGCCCGCGGGGCCAAGGGGCTAGTCAACCTACCAATTGGCGAGGAGCAGGTGAGGTCTGTCGCTGCTAAGTTCCTAACAAGGGAACAGATCGATGAGATGGCTATGCGCTTCGGGGCTAAAGTTGGAGACCTCCTTCTTATTGTTGCCGGGAAAACCAGGATGGTTGAGGAGGCGCTTGGAGCATTGCGCCAGGAGATCGCTCTTCGCCTTGAACTTGCTGATCCTAATTTTCTCGCCTTTTGCTTCATCGTCGGCTATCCCCTTTTGGAGAGGGGTGTAGGGGGGAGGTGGGAGCCGATGCATCACCCCTTTACTGCCCCCAGGGATAGTGATATTCCCCTCCTGGACACCGCTCCTGAGAAAGTGTACGCCAAGCATTACGACCTGGTATGCAATGGGTGCGAGCTTTCTAGCGGCAGCATCAGGATCCATAACAGAGAGCTTCAGGAGAAGATTTTTAAACTACTAGGTTACCGTGAGGAGGAAGTGAAGCAGCGTTTTGGACACCTACTTGAGGCCTTTGAATATGGTGCCCCACCCCATGGCGGCATCGCCCCCGGGATCGATCGGGTGGTAATGCTCCTTGCCGGGGAGGAGACCATCAGGGAGGTGATCCCCTTCCCCAAGAACCAGAGTGCCATGGACATGATGTTCGATGCCCCCTCCCCGGTCTCCGAGGAGCAGCTTAAGGACCTCCACCTCAAATTGAGGCTCGACTAGGTGAATTAACTCTGGAGCAATAGTAAATTTGAGATGACAATTAAGAGCAGGCTTGGCATTGCCCTTGTGGCAGTGTTCTTTATTTCCTCATCAGCTGCCCTAAGTTGCAGTGGGACGCCTGGAGGTGATGGTTTAACTCTTTATGGCTCCGAGCCCACTACATTGGACCCTGCCCTTTGCGCAGATGCGACCTCGGCGAGCTATATTGTGGAGATATTCAGCGGTCTTGTAACCCTAGATGATGACCTTAGGGTCATCGGGGATATTGCTGAAAGTTATAACATTGGCCCCGATGGCGTGACCTATACCTTCTATCTCCGCGATGGGGTTAAATTCCACAATGGCAAAGCGGTAACAGCAAATGATTTTAAGTATTCTATAGAGCGTGCCGCCGATCCCGGGACAGGTTCCCCAGTAGCGGAGGCCTATCTCGGCGACATCGTTGGTGTGAAGGAGAAGTTACGAGGCGAGGTAGATGAGGTTAGCGGGGTTAAAGTAATCGACGATGCAATACTCCAGATCACCATCGACGCCCCCAAGGCCTACTTCCTCGCCAAGCTAACCCATCCCATCGCATTCGTGGTAGACGAGGAGAATGTCAATTCGGGGACGAACTGGTGGCAGCACCCTAATGGAACTGGTCCCTTCAAACTTAGAGAGTGGCGAGAGGAAGACTGGATCGTTCTGGAGCGCAACGAATACTTCTACAGAGAAGTTGCTAAGCTAGAGGAGGTAATCTTCATCCTCAGAGGCGACTCGATGATGATGTACGAGAATGGCGAGATTGATATAACTCAAATAGGCATCGCCAACATCGAGAGAGTGCTCGATCCTACAAACCCCCTGAACGAAGAGCTGTTTATTATCCCTGAGCTTTCGGTGCAGTACATCGCTTTCAACACCGCCATGCCCCCTTTCGATGACGAAAGGGTACGCCAGGCTTTCTGCCACGCTGTAGATAAGGATAAGATCATAGAGATATTGCTAAAAAGCATTGTATCGCGCGCCGATGGTATTCTCCCGCCTGGCATGCCCGGCTATAATGAGGAACTAAAAGGCCTAGACTACGATGTGGAGAAGGCACAACAGCTTATCGCTGAATCAAGCTATGGTGATGGCCTACCGTCCATCGTCCTCACTGTGCCCGGCAGCTGTGCCGGAGTATCCTCCGTGGATATTGCGATCGCATCGATGTGGCAGGAGAATCTTGGGGTAGCGGTGGAGGTCGAATTGGTAGACTTTGATACTTTTATCGATGAAGTGAGAGAGCAAAGGTTTCAAGTGTTTCGGATTGGCTGGCTCGCCGACTATCCTGATGCTGAGAATTTCCTGGATCTCCTGTTTTACAGCGAGAGTGTGGAGAACCATACCGCCTACGGCAATCCCGATGTGGATCAGTTGCTGGAGAGGGCACGGGTGGAAGGCGATTTATATGCCAGGCTAGCTATATATCAAGAGGTAGAGCAGACAATCGTCGATGATGCCCCCTGGCTCCCTCTGTGGTTTGACCAAAGCTACCACCTGGTTAAGCCCTATGTGAAAGGCTTCTCTCCAGCACCTATGGTTATCCCTCACTTAAAGGACATATATATCGAGAGGTGAGCTTCTTGGACGAGGGCTCATTTTCATGCTATAATCTCTTGGAGGGAAGATGAAGGTATCGACGGAGAGAATTGAAAATAGTCAAGTGGTTCTCGATGTTGAAGCTGAGACTGAAGAGGTGGAGCGCGCCCTAGAGGAAGCTTATCACCGTTTGGTGAAGCGGGCTGATGTCCCCGGCTTTCGACGGGGAAAGGCACCCAGGGCTATGCTGGAGCGTTATATCGGTAGGGAAACGCTCCTCGAGGAGGCACTGGAGCGCTTGGTCCCCCAGCTCTTAAGTCAGGCTATCGAGGAGCAAGGGATCGATGCCATCGCTCAGCCCGAAATCCAGATCACACAAACGGATCCCGTGACCTTTAAGGCCACTGTCCCAGTTCGCCCTACCGTGGAACTAGGAAACTATCGTGAACTCAGCATAGCTCCAGAGCCGGTTGAGGTCGCTGATGAGGAGGTAGATAAGGTTATCGAGCAAATTCGTTACCAGCATGCCCCCTGGGAGCCAGCGGAGAGACCAATTAAATTCGGCGATCTGGTGACCATCGATGTAAAGGGTAGCGTGGCGGAAGATTCTCTATTGGATAGAAAGGACCTTCAATTTCAGGTGCTCCAGGGCTTGCCCTTCCCCGTGCCCGGCTTTGCTGAAAAATTGGACGGGTTGGAGAAAGGACAAGAGAAGGAGTTCACCATCTCTTTGCCCGCTGACTATGGTGTTAGCGAGCTTGCGGGTAAGGAATGCCTGTTCAAGGTGCTGGCAAGCGAGATCAAAGAGAAAAAGCTCCCTGAGCTTAACGATGAATTTGCCAAAAGCATTGGTGATGACATCGAAACCTTTGGTGCGCTCCGTGAGCGCATTGCCTCAAATCTGCGACTTATGGCTGAGGAGGGTGCTAGGAG
>SMTZ1_10007694_pt1 | contig 10786 bp, 13 predicted proteins | sample DeeMarSWOR136_30_FD_25667 | JGI IMG/M metagenome (IMG submission 25667) | reverse complement strand
AGCCGCCTTCAGCATCTCCCAGGCCCGATCGCGTGCCGCCTCGGCCCGCTCCAGGTCGATGTCCTCCGTTTCCTCCACGGCGTCCGCCAGCAGAGTGGCCACATTGCCCGAGACTTCGAGAAAACCGGAAGTGACCGCCAGAAAATGGGTTTTCTCATCGGTATCGCGGAATTCAATCTTACCCGGATGCAGCGCCGTAATCAACGGCGCATGGTTCGACAGCACCCCCAGATAACCTTCCGTGCCGGGCACTATCAGCGATTTGATGTCGGCTTCGAAGAAGACCTTCTCCGGCGTGACTATGCTCAACCGAAACATCGTCATCAGCCCTTCGCCTGCTCGAATCGCTGCAACACTTCGTCCAGACCGGCGGCCATGTAGAAGTGCTGCTCGGGAATGTGATCGACATTACCGCCGATCAACTCGGCGAAGCCCTTTACCGAGTCTTCAACCTTCACGTACACACCGGGCCGGCCGGTGAACGCCTCGGCCACGAAGAACGGCTGCGACAGGAAACGCTGAATCTTGCGCGCCCGCTGCACCGTCAACTTGTCGTCGTCGGACAGCTCGTCGATACCGAGGATGGCGATAATGTCCTGAAGGTCTTTATAACGCTGGAGAATCCGCTGGACCTCGCGGGCCACCCGATAGTGTTCCTCGCCGACCACCTGGGGATCGAGAATCCGGGAAGTCGAGTCAAGCGGGTCGACCGCGGGGTAAATACCCAGCTCGGAGATCTGACGCGACAGCACGGTGGTGGCGTCGAGGTGCGAAAAGGTGGTCGCGGGGGCGGGGTCGGTCAGGTCGTCGGCCGGTACGTAAATGGCCTGCACCGAGGTAATCGAACCGGCCCGCGTGGAACAGATGCGCTCCTGGAGACCGCCCATCTCGGTGCCGAGCGTCGGCTGGTAACCGACCGCCGAGGGCATGCGGCCCAACAGCGCGGATACTTCGGAACCGGCCTGCACGAAACGGAAGATGTTGTCAATGAACAGCAGCACGTCCTGGTGCTGTTCGTCGCGGAAATACTCCGCCATGGTCAGGGCCGACAGGCCGACCCGAAGACGCGCGCCGGGCGGCTCGTTCATCTGGCCGAACACCAGCGCGGTTTTGGCAATGACTCCCGATTCGGTCATTTCCAACCAGAGGTCGTTACCTTCACGGGTCCGCTCGCCCACACCGGAGAAGATCGAGTAACCGCCGTGCTCGGTGGCGATGTTGTGAATCAACTCCTGAATTATCACGGTCTTGCCGACACCGGCGCCGCCGAACATACCGACTTTGCCGCCTTTCGGGTACGGCTCAAGCAGGTCGATCACCTTGATGCCGGTCTCGAACATCTCGATCTGCGTGACCTGATCCTCAAACGGCGGGGCCTCACGGTGAATCGGCAGGCGCGGGCAGTCCTTTGGAATCGGCTCGCCCGGATCGAGCGTGTCACCCATCAGGTTGAACAGGCGACCCAGCGTCCGTTCGCCGACCGGAACGGTAATCGGGCTGCCGGTGTCCTGCGCCTGCATGCCGCGCACCAGGCCGTCGGTGGTGGCCAGACCGACACAGCGCACGAGGTTGTCGCCGATATGCATGGCGACCTCGACCGTCAGCGTTCGCTTCTGTTGCGGCACCGGGATCCGGATTGCGTTGAGAATGTCGGGCAGGGAATCGGCGGCAAACTCGCAGTCCACGGTGTTGCCGATCACCTGTACCACTTTGCCGATGTTTTCAGCCATCTGTCATACTCCAGTATATCAAAACACTCACTTTGTCACGTTCGTGGCCGCCCGGCTCAACCGGCCAGCGCTTCCGCGCCGCTGACCACCTCCAGCAGTTCCTTGGTAATCTGCGCCTGGCGCGCCTTGTTGTACTCCAGGGTCAGGGTATTGGTCATCTCGCCGGCGTTCCGGGTGGCGTTGCCCATGGCCATCATGCGGCTGCCGTGCTCCGAAGCGAACGACTCCAGCAGCGCGGTGATCATCTTCGTGTTGGCGTAGCTCGGCATCAACTGTGCGTAAATCTGATCCGAGCTCGGCTCGAAGATATAATCGCTCGCGTGAGCCTCCTCCCCGCCGTGCTCCGGCCGGGGCACCGGGAGGTATTTCTCTACGCCGGGGCGATAGCGCACCAGCGACATGAACCGGGTGAACGCCAGGTGAATCTCGTCGGTCTCGCCGGATACAAACCGGTTGGTCAGCCAGGCAGCGATCTCGCGGGCCCGGCTATAGTCGATTAACCCGCCCCAGTCGCCGTAATACTGAACGACATTGCCTTGGCGCCGACGAAAGTAGTCGCGCGCCCGTTTCCCGACCACCACCAGCTCCAGTTCGGCGTCCTGATGTTCCTTCACCCACCGCTCACACATACGGAGCACGTTGGAGTTGAACGAGCCGCACAGGCCGCGGTCGGAGACGATCACCACCAGAGTGCGTTTTTTGACCGGCCGTTCCTCGAAATACGGATGAGCGATCTCGCTGGCCGACCCGGCCGCCAGATGGCTCAGCATCTCGTCGAGTTTCAGCGCGTACGGTTTGGCCTGCTCGACCCGCTGTTGCGCCCGGCGCAGCTTGGCGGCGGCCACCATCTCCATCGCCTTGGTGATGCGCCGGGTCGAGATGACCGTCCGGATTCTTTTCTTTACTTCACGAAGTGTTGCCATCAGTATGCTTTATACACAAGTTCTACTTTCTTGCTTTCGCAGTGCTATGGAACAACCGCGCTGAACCGACTAGTAACTCCACCGACAGTACCTACAGCAACCTGCCTATCAGAACGTATAGCCAACCGTTGCTTGTATGTCGCCATTCTTAAGCCTAATGCCATGACCGTGAGTGGTCCAGTAAATCTCGCCTTCATCGAAATAGCCAACATAACTGAATGCCCCGATCAAACCGTATACATAGCGGATGTCGAGTATCAGCATGCCGGTCGATCCCATGCCGACATTCATACCGCCGCCAAAAGTGACTCCAAGATCAACCTGCTTTGTATTCTCAATGTCGCCCTCCTCAAAATCATCCGTACGATAAGGGGGCACATTCTCGAATTCGATTTTCGAGGAAAGGTTCAAGGCCGCTACCGGGCCGACAAAGAGATTAGGTTTCAGCCGACCTTGTCCTGGAATATTGTACTTCAAAAGGACAGGGACTTCAAGGTAGGCGGTCTTCACCTTCATAACCATATCAAAGCCGGTCGCCTCAACGTCCGGAAACTCGACTCTGCAACCCTTCATTACATACATCACTTCAGGCTGGAGCATAAAACCGGCCCGACCAAGAGCCATTTGGACAAACACACCACCGGAGAAGCCGAGTTGGCGTTTGGGGAGAATCGGCGTCTCGTAAATGCACTCCACACTGAACCAATCGCCTCTTAGGCTAGACAGACCAGCCCCAGCCCTAAATCCAAACTTGACCTGCGGCTGGCCCGCAAACGTCGCCAAGGGCGGCAACGAGATCACCATTATCAGGCCGGCGCTAAGTATCGCCCTTCGTCTTCGGCACGCAAATGCCTTCACTGCTTGAACTGCTCCTTGAACTTCGTCACCGCTTCCTTCAGCTTGGCCTCCGAAGCCTCACTGATGATCTTATCCTTGGCCAGCGTGTGCTCGATATCAGGGTACTTCTCGTCACAGAACTTGAAGAACTCGTCCTCGAACCTGAGGATGTCACCGGTCGGCACGTCGTCGAGATAGCCGTTCGACCCGCACCAGATGACCATGCACTGGCGGGCCACCGGAATCGGGACATACTGTCCCTGCTTCAGCAGCTCGACCATCTTCTCACCGCGGTTGAGCTGCTTGCGGGTGCCCTCGTCCAGATCGGATGCAAACATGGTGAACGCCGCCAGCTCGCGGTACTGGGCCAGGTCGAGCTTCAGCTTGCCGGCCACCTGGCGCATCATCTTGACCTGGGCGTTGCCGCCAACGCGCGAGACCGAAATACCGACGTTGATGGCCGGACGAACCCCGGCGAAGAAAAGCTCGCTCTCTAGAAAGATCTGACCGTCGGTAATCGAAATCACGTTCGTCGGGATGTAGGCCGAGACGTCACCCGCCTGCGTCTCTATGACCGGCAGGGCGGTCAGCGAGCCTCCGCCCCTGGCATCGGACAGCTTGGCCGCTCTCTCGAGAAGGCGGGAGTGGCAGTAGAAAATGTCGCCCGGGTAGGCTTCGCGTCCCGGCGGACGGCGGAGCAGGAGCGACAACTGGCGGTAGGCCTGGGCCTGCTTGGTCAGGTCGTCGTAGACGCACAGCACGTGCTTGCCGGCGTCGCGGAACTCCTCACCCATGGCGCAACCCGCGTACGGCGCGATATACTGAAGCGGAGCCGGGTCAACGGCGGTAGCGCTGACTACAATAGTATACTCCATCGCGCCATGACGGCGGAGCGCTTCGACGACTTGCGCCACCGTGGACTGCTTTTGTCCGACCGCCACGTATATACAAATGACGTCAGTATTCTTTTGGTTGATGATGGTGTCGAGCGCCAGCGCTGTCTTGCCGGTCTGGCGGTCACCGATAATCAACTCGCGCTGGCCGCGGCCGATCGGAATCATCGAATCGATCGCCTTGAGCCCGGTCTGGAGCGGTTCTTTCACCGGCTGGCGTTCCACGACGTTGGGGGCAATACCCTCGATCACGCGGAACTTGTCCGTGGCAATCGGTCCTTTGCCGTCGATCGGTTGACCCAGCGGGTTGACCACTCGCCCGATCAGGGCGTCGCCCACCGGCACCGAGGCCACCCGGCCGGTGCGCTTGACCGTGTCGCCTTCGTGCACCAGGCTGGATTCGCCGAAGATGGCGGCGCCGACGTTGTCCTCTTCGAGGTTCAGCACCAGACCCACCACGTCATTCGGGAACTGGATCAACTCCGACATCTGGGCGTCCTGAAGACCCCAGATGCGCGCGATACCGTCGCCGATCTGGAGGACCGTACCGACCGACTCCATTTCGAGCCTGGTGTCGTACTTCTCAAGCTCTTTTCGTATAACTGATGATACTTCTTCCGGATTGAGTCCCATTTACTCAACTCCTGTATAACAACACATCACTCTTTCCCAAACCAACGTCTCACACGCACCGTTCTGAACGGACCGTGGAGGAATTGTCATGTCATCGGCCGGCACTTCACGTCTGACCGGCTGTCATTCGTCACGCGATCGCCTAATGGACCTTTATCCTGCCAAGCTGCTCCTCGAGCTGGTCCAGCCCGTATCTTACCGAGCCGTCGACAATCTCATCGCCGACCACCACGACGGCACCGCCGATGACACCGGGATTGATCTTCTTCTCCAGCTCGATCTTCTTGCCGGTCTTGGTCGTGAGGGCCGCCACCAGACGGCTCTCTTCCCCGGCGGCCAGCGGCACGGCGGTGGTCACGGTCGCCCGAAGGATACCCTTGTGCAGCTCAACCACGTGATTGAACGCGTCGATTACCTCGATGAGGTACATGGCCCGGCGTTTGCGCACCAGCACAATGAGGAACTCGAGAAAGAGCTGCTCCATGCGTCCGCCGAACACTGTGCGAAGCAGCTTCAGCTTCTGGTCCTCTTCGATCTTGGGCGAACCGAGGAACTTCAGAAGCGAGACGTCCCTCTGGATGGCCGCCTTCAGGCCGCTGAACTGCTCATAAGCCTCCTCGACCAAGCCGCGTCGGCCGGCCGACAGGAACAGCGCCGTCGAGTACTTCTTGGCGACTTGCTGGGCAATCATTCAGCCTACGCCCTCCCGAGTTCGTCGATATACCGCCCGATCAACTGGCGGTGTTTGGGATCATCCATCTTCTCGTGGACGACCTTCTCGGCCGCCGTCATGGTCATGGCGATCATTTCATCGCGCAACTGCACTTTGGCCTTGTCGATATCACGCTGCAGGTCGGATTTGGCCTTCTCATGGAGCGCCCGGACTTCCTCCATCGCCTGGTTCTTGATGTCCGCCGCGAGGCCCTTGCCTTCATTGACGGCCTCGACCAGTTTCGCGCGGCGTTCGCTGTCGATCTCCCTCATCTTGGCCTCGTAGTCAGCCGTCACCTTGGCGACCTCGGCCTTGCGGTTTTCGATCTCATCGAACTCGCCGGCGATCTTGTTGCGGCGTTCTTCCATGAGGGCCAGCAGCGGCCCCCAGGCGAAACGCTTGAGGATCCAGACGAAGATCAGGAACCCGAGGGCATGCGTGAGAATTTGCTGTAATTCGAAATTCATAGCACTACCTGGTTAGGGTTCAGAGTCTCGTTTCTCGGACAGCTGACCGAGGCACGAACTCACCCGCCGATCTTGCCGCTGGCCAGAATGTAAACGATAAACACGTAAATGGTCAGGGCCTCGATGAACGCGGCACCGATGATCATGGCGGTCTGAATCTTGCCGGCCGCCTCGGGCTGCCGACCCATCGCCTCCATCGCCGAACCAACCGCCCGACCGATACCCAGACCGGAACCGATAGCGGCCAGTCCAACGGCGAGCGGAGCCGCCAATCCCAACATTGCCTGATAATCCATCACATCCTCCTAATGAGCATCTGACAAAACGTTACTATTGTTATTTCTCTCTTTCATCTACTTCAATCCGCATGCTCTTCATGCGGCAGCATCAGCAAAATATAGATCGTCGAAAGCAGGGTGAACACGAGCGCCTGGATGGTCGACAGCAGCAGACCCAGGAAGTAGAACGGTATCTGCAGCGGCACCCCGACCGGTGAAAATGCCAATATCGCGATACCTAACCCCACGAACACCGCTACCAGGGTATCTTCTCCCGTGATGTTACCGAAAAGACGCAGGGCCAGCGAGAACGGCTTGGCCAATTCGCCGATGATGTGCAGCGGGAAAATCAGTGGCACCATGCACCAGCTGATCACATCCCTGGGGCTGCCGGCCATGTGATGCACGTAACCGAGAACACCCAACCGTGTCACCCCGGTGTACTGCGCGTAGAGGAAAGTCAGGATGGCCAGCGATGCCGTGATGTTAAGGCTCGTTGACGGCGAGTGACCCAGCGGCACCATACCGATCCAGTTCATCAGCAGTATGTAGAAAAACAGCGAGCCGAGATACGGCACGTATCTTTTCGCATCCTTGCCGAGAATCGACTCGATGAAGTTGTACATCCCTTCAACCATCATTTCGACCAGGGTCTGTAAACGGCCGGGAATCATCTGGCGCTTGGCATAGACCCGAGCCGCGAAAACCGACAGGAAGACACCGATGGCGAAGGCGAAGATCACGTTAACCCAGTGCTCGGCGACGCTATCCGGTCCGAACAGAATCTTCACCAGATTGGGCAGGTGCGGCGCGCCGCCGCCGTGGGCATCACCGCCCGCCTGCTCTCCGCCGCCGGAGGCCAGGGCAAGCATCGGTACTATCCAGGTCGGAGCGACCAGAGCGATCTTGTGCAGAATCAGCAATATCACGCGATACTCCCGACTTTGTCGTCTTTACCGGGCCGGTCGCTGGCCCGCATCATCGAAATGCCCACCCCGCGCAGGATGATTATCAGCAGCAGGCTGGAAAAACCACAGAGCAAATACAGAGGATCGAACTGCGGCACCCGGGTGAGCGCGTAGCCGGACAGATACAGAAGCGGGAATTTGAAGATCGCCAGCCCGAGCGCCTTGCGCTTGTCGATCTTTTCCGGGCGCACCGTGGCTCTGACCAGGGCCGAGATAAAAATCAGGTTGACCATCCCCCAGATACCGCCGGAGAAAACCGCCAGGGCCGGAAAAACCCCAAGGTAATAGATGCCGAACGGCAGGAAGATCAGCAGGACAATGCCCGTGGTTCTGAGCGTGCGGTCGATGAACTCCAGTCCCACCTATTCGCCATCCTTCTCTTCGTCCATGGCCTGGGCTCGTCGCACCATGATGTACAACTCGCGGGCGGCGGCGCCAAGACCCAGCGCGAGGCCTGCCAACATCAAATAAGGTTCCGTTCCAAGTTTGGCGTCGGCCCAGCGTCCCAGGAAGAAACCGACCAAAATCGACGCTGCCAGCAGCGTCGGCACCGTTATGTAAAGACCGGTGGCTCCGTACCGACCGCTCCGCTTCTTGCGGGGCGGTTGACCTTCCAGAGACATATGTAACCCTTTGGGGCGTCAGCCAATCCGGCCAATATATCTGCGAAGGTGGTCCTGTCAACCCCAATTAAGCACTTTTTTTCACAAACACGCAAAAAAGGTCTTTCCGCGCTCGCTCCACGCGCGACAGACGACCGAAGCAAAGCCCTATCCCACAACTATCGATGCTGTATAATCTTGCACTGAATCGGACGGATTTTAGGCTTGCCAGACCGGCGCTCAGGATATATAAGTTAGGCCGAACCTGTGGAGACAAACATGAAGACAGTTACATGCTTTTTCCTGCTGGCTCTGATAGCCGCCGGTTGCGGCTCGCAGAACGAGGAAAAGTCTGAGACGACCGATACCACAATTCAGTCGCAGGCCGCCGACGAGCAACTCTTCACGGACGCTGCCAGGAATCTGGTGGCCCAGTATGGGAATGAGCTTCAGACCACTCTTTTCGCCGCGCTCAATGATTATGGCCCGTCGTATGGCGTTCGGGTCTGCCAGACGCGGGCCCAGGAAATCGCCGCGGCTCACTCGGTCGGGGACTGGATAGTCAAACGGGTCAGTGAGAAATGGCGCACCATTGAGGATCGGCCCGACACCGCTGAGCAGAGGGTGCTGGCCGTGTTTGCCGACCCGATGACCGCCGACGACTACCTGGTTCGCTGGTCGGGTCCGGACTCCGCGCGGATGTTCCACTATTATCAGAAGATCTTGGTCCGCCAAGTCTGTCTGCAGTGCCACGGCGACCTTCAGACGGTTGATCTCGATCTGTGGAAAGAGGTCAAGATCGCTTACCCGTGGGACAAGGCGACCGGCTACAAAGAAGGCGACCTGCGCGGCATGTTCGTGGTCAACGCGCCTTATCCACAAGGCCAGGAGATTGCCCGCTTACTGGCCGACGGCGCCACGGTGGCCGAACTGGCGCCACCGGCTGACTCAGCAGCAGTGGACTCTACATTGACCGATACCGTGCTGGAGGATACGCTCTGATTCGGGTCCAAACCGGGGAAACCGTGCAAGCCCGGGGTGATTAAGAGGCAGCCGTGGAATACCACATAATTGCCGACATCATTCTGGTGGTCCACCTCGGGTGGATTATTTTCATGTTGTACGGCTTCGTGCTCACCGTACGAGCGTTCTGGCGACCCGCTTTTTGGGACCGGTGGCTGTTTCGGAGTATTCATCTGGGCGGTATCGTTTTTGTCGCGGGCCTGGAGATTCTCGGCAAGTACTGTCCGTTGACGCTATGGGAGAATGCCCTGCGGCACCGCTACAACCCGGCCAATGATTACCCGGGTAACTTCATTCTGGGGTACATTGATAAACTCATCTACCCGGACGTCAGTCCGCTGGTCTATCTTCTCCCCACCTATGGCATTGCAATCTTTACGCTGGTGATGTTTCTGGTGAAGCGACCGGCGAAGTTTCGACGCCGCTAGTCAATAGCCAGTTCCGGAGTGAGAATCCAACGGAGCACCCACTTCTCCGGCTTCTCCTTTTTCAAGCAGACAATACCGGAATTGGTGAATGCCACCACCGGCTTCTCAGGATCGCCGCAGACCAACGCTGACACCAGTTTCGACAGATGCGGAAGATGCCCCACCAGGACGACATCGTCTTCCATCAGGCTGAGCCGCTCGACCCAGATGGCCGGGTTGGCGTTGGGCTCGAGGTCCTTGACCGGTACCACCCCCTGCATGGTCTGAATCTCCAAGGCAATCAACTCGGCGGTCTGCTGAGCCCGAAGTTTGCCGCTGTGCGTCACGGCGAGAACTTCGATCCCCTCTTGTTTAGCGGCGTGCGCCGCAACTTTGATGGTGTCGGCGCGGCCCTTATCGCTGAGCGGGCGCTCCGGATCGATGCTCTCATCGACCGCCTCGCCGTGCTGGACGAGATAGAGGTTCATGGCCGTTGCTCCTGTCTTCCGGCTCAGAACTGGTAACCGGCGCTCACGCGGAAAGTCTCGTCGAAAGCATCGTCATGCAACAGGGCGAAGTCAAATGATATCTTGCGGTAGAGTATCCCGACCCCGGCGGTAAACCGGCCGATGTCAAACCCGGCCCGGCCGAACAGCATTCCCCGCCAGTCCAGCTCGCCGCCGAAGTGGGTGTCCAGCGAGAGCGGGCCGCTCCTGTACTGGGCAGCCGCCTTGATGTTCTCGAACTTTATATCACCGGACGCCATCAGGCGACTGGTGAAGTCGTTGTACCGATGAGCCAGCATGAGGCCCGGCTTCAGGGTGGGATAGATTGACTCCGTGGAGCCGTCGTAGCGAATGAAACCGGTCGTGAGATCGCTGACCACCAGCCCGAAACTGGTGCACTCGCACGGCTGGTAGATCACCCCCGCGTCGGCCGTCAGCCCCCACCCCGACTCCACCCCAAGGTCGCGATAGATGATCTTGCCGGTGATACCGACATGGATGTCGGCCATGATTTCGCGCGAGACCGCCGCCGAGAAGAGCCAGTCGCCATGGGATTCTTCGCGGACCACATACGGCCGGTCGAACTGATCCAGCTCGGTGACTTTGATCCCCCCGCCACCGAGATAATAGACGTAGAAGCCGAAAGCACTGAACAGGCCGCGTGAGCTATCGCTCCGCCCGCGGGCGTCGACATAGGCCAGGAAATCGTGATTCAGCAGCGAGCCAAAAGTCTCGGCGTGCATGGCCGTGAAATAGCGGCTGTCGAGCAGGTTCATCCCGGCCGGGTTCCAATAAGGGGCGGTGCCG
>SMTZ1_10007693_pt1 | contig 10786 bp, 9 predicted proteins | sample DeeMarSWOR136_30_FD_25667 | JGI IMG/M metagenome (IMG submission 25667) | reverse complement strand
CTGGATGCCCTCAATCGCGATGGATTTATGGCCCTCTACATCAACTTCGACACAGGCAAGTTCGACATTAAACCTGAATCGCAACCGATCATAGACCAGATCGCTCAATTGATGAAGATCAACCCTGAATTGAAGCTGAGCGTCGAAGGGCACACCGACAATGTTGGCACCCCGCAAAACAACAAAGTTCTGTCTGAAAACCGGGCTAGAGCTGTGATGAACGCCGTCGTAAGCTCGGGCGTCGCTGCCTCCCGTCTTACAGCAGTCGGATGGGGACAAGAAAGGCCTATTGCAGATAACCGTGCGGAAGAAGGACGCGCCAAAAACAGACGGGTCGAGATCGTAAAAAAATAGCCAAAATGTAAACGAGGTACTGAATTAGCTCACCAACTTCGGCTTCAAGAACTGGAAAGAATGATTTGATTCACGCGTGCCGGACAGTTCCGATTTTGATACTTCACATCTTTTGCGGTGCACAGGCAACAACGATAAGGAGATGAACACGATGAAGAGCTTTTATCTGAACAAGATATTTCGACAGAGATCTATCCCGATCAATTGCTTTGTGCTTTTCGCCTCGATCCTCGCGTTCGCCTCTGTGCGTACGACTGAGCGTCCGATCACAGACGCCGAAGTGGAACGTTACCTCCCCCATCTCCGTGCCGATGCGGCCGCAATGGAGAGCGCAATACAAAGGGGCCTCAAGATGTCCGCGGTTATCAAATCAAAAGTCGCGGAGGATGAGAAATTCTATGCCGATATCGAATCCGGCAAGATAGACGTCCTTGAGTGGATTCGGGCCCACACCGAGTACGCGCTGATCCCGCCTGGGGCAGTCTACAGCGCTGAGTGCTCGCGTACGGTCACAGGTGATTCGGCGATTCCAACGGCGGTCTTCACATTAGGGAAGGAGCCCCCCTACCGCGACCTCCTGCGCCGCTCCACAGCGGGCGACTCCGAAGCCCTCGCAGAGTACCAACGCCTCAGAGGCGAAGAGGAGATCAGCGTGCGGAACGCAGCAGCACAGGTAATATACGACCTCGTAGCGAAGACAGTCTCATTCTACAAGGATCACAATTTCGTCGAGGCCGAGAGCATAGATCGGCCGGTCATCGTTACGTGGCTCGTACCGCCCGACCAGAATGTATTCGTGACTATCTGGGATGTGAATCCCTACCCAGGAGTGCTCCCCCGCAACATATTGTCTACCTGCCCCGCACTCCCCACCGGTCCGATGATCGAGATCGAGTTAAAAAGGGGACCGGAGGAGGAAGCGCCAATTGCCGCCGAAGCCGAAGAATTGCCCGACCCCGAGTACGAGCGCGTGAAGGAGGCTCTAATCATGGCCAGAATCGACGCAGCCGATACATCCGCTCTGACGATCGAGATCCCGCCTGATACTCCGCCCGCAGTGAAGGCGGAGCTGGCAGCACTGCAGGCTGAGTATGCGGTGCGGCTGGCGAACGTGGCAGTCTACAGGCGCCACGAGGCCGTGCTGGCGCCCATCCTCGAGTCGTTCTTGAGGACGCCGGATCAATAGCCGCGGAGCCTGCCGCTGGTGAAGTATCCGCTTAAGACGATGAACGGAAGAATAAAAACAGCCCCTCTATGAAATGTTCAAGATTTTAATGGCGGCATGCAAAGAAACGAATAACTAATATTAACGTAATAATTCGTGTGACATTCTCTCTTGGGCGGCCTGGACGCCGCCCTCGAGCCCCCGAAGCGGAGGGGGGCCCCATCGGTTTATCCGATGGGGGGAACCGCCGGGACTGGTTCCCCGGGGTTCGGGGTTCAGACCGCATAGAGATTGTAACCTTATTTATTGCGTTTATATTAATTCTTTAAAACTTCCCCAAGAACGAGGCTTTAAAGAAAAAACATCCCTTAGTCTCGAGGAAGCTGTCAGCATCGCTGTCTGGTCCCAATCTCTTATAGGCTTGCATATTTAAGACTTTGATAATATGATTTTAAAACCTAAGGATCTCACTCCAATCAGTTTAGGCTATGAATATAAGAGAAAAGAAAGAATTAGAAGTCACCGTCGATAAGCGCCATGTAGTTTCCATCGGTGAACGCCTCTACACCGAAAGTGTTGAGCTGCTGCGGGAACTCGTGAATAACGCGTATGACGCAGACGCGACAGAAGTTTATGTTGACATCAGCCCCGAACGAATAATCGTCAGAGATAACGGCACGGGCATGGATCTGGAAGGACTTGAACAGTACTTTATCATCGGTTCCGATGAAAAAGTCATCCATTCCCGCTCGCCAAAATTCGGAAGAGTAAGAATCGGGCTGTTCGGTATCGGTAAATTCGCATCCTTGGCTGCGGCCTCCCGTTTTGAAGTCTTGACCCAGCATAAAGATTTTGCAGCCAGAGTCATCTTTGACAAAAAAGCTTGGGAAGAAGCAAGGGACACGTGGCATCTTCCCTGCGAGATCCTTGATCCGGATCCAGATAGAGGCGAGGGAACCACCGTCATCCTCTCTCAACTTTCCAAATCCTTTGACATCGAAGATGTCGAGAGAAAACTCATGGAGGGAGTTCCGCTTAAAGCGCCAGATTTTATCGTCTATTTGAACAAACGACGGCTTTATCCAAGGAGTATAATCGGCCAGAAGATTCCCATCATGGAGGGGACTAAATACGGGCTGGTATCCGGAGAAATCGTCATCACCCCAAAATCCAAGGCCTCCATGAAGGATCTGGGCATCGATATCAAAGTCAAAGGGGTGACAGTCAAAAAAGACCTGTTTGGGATGGAAACTTGGGGAAAGGTCATATCCAGGATTAAAGGCGAGATCAATGCTGACTTTTTGCCCATAACTTCAGACCGCACGAATTTTGTCATCGATTCAGATGAATACCAGGAATTTCTCAAGGTTATGGGAAGGATTGTCAGCATCATCAAGAAAATATTGGGGAAGGAAGCCAACCGCAGAGAAGAGAGGAAGGCCGGCCGCGTGGTCAAGGAAGCCCTCCAGAGAATCCACAAAGCACTGGCTCAGAACCCCGATCTCTCCCCCTTCGGCCCTATTCCTTACGGGGAGGAAGGAGAAGTTGGCGGAGGAGCTGTGACTGAAGGACCGAAGAAGAAGGATGAAAAAGACGCAGAAATAAAGCTCAAAAGTGAAACAGAAAAAATGGAAGCCGTAAAGACGAAAAAAAAGAGGCGCCATCCCCTGGTGAAAAGAATCACGCCCAATGCGATCGTCCGCAGGATGAGGATGGGAACGGAGAGTGTCTCTGTCTGTCTTGATTTTTTCGGAGAATCAGGCCCTGAGTGTTTTTCAGAAGGAAACGTTGTCTACATAAACAGAGACCATCCTCTGTATATAAGAGAATCCAGGAAAGCAGTCGCATATACGATGTATGTGGCTCGCCTCATAACTCAGGAAATCTCCTTGATGAAAGCGACGAAGAGCCCAAGAGTGGCCTTCAACCGTCAGAGCAGGCTCCTCAAAGACGCCTTTGCCGAAGACTGATATTTCGTGTGATATTCTACCTCTTACAACAAAATGGATTTCAGAGAATTTTTTTATCGATAGGATCATCCGCCACCTCAAGCTCAGCTTCCAGGCCGAACGGCCTCCACCTTCCCATGTGGCCCATCAGGAACTTCTTATGGCAGCCGAGGAGAGAGGGGAGTATTTCTGAGAGTTTCCCTGCCCGCTTCTTGCTGATTCGAGGGCTGAGTCTATCTTAAACGGGATGGTTTGGAGGTTTTGGGGGATTGTATCTTTTCTCCAGTCGTTGACTCTGTTGTTTTGGGCGCGATAATCTCATCCCAGGATATCAGGGGATGGACATCATTAAAAATGGCGAGGGATTTCGATCAAAGACAAAAACGAATTTCCTTTATTTCTGGCTAGCAAAAAAAAAGCAAATCCGTTGATTCCTTGTGCTCCTGAGTTGTTTGATTTTAACGGCTTACATTCCAAGTTAAAAAAGCGCGAAATATCGCTTTTTATATTGTTCCGTATGTTTTGATATTTTTTCCATTTTTTTGCCTCAGAATTCCCGGATCAGGGCAAACCAAGTTCTTTGCATAAAGTCAGTACAGGAAGCACCCTTACGTCATTTTTCTCATAGTCTTTCTGTCCTCGATGAACCTGATAGAATTTGGGGATTTGGACTCGTTCCTTGAAATAATGAATCGATGGGCTGATATCTTTTTCTCCAGTTTTGCATTCCACAGCAAACTCTGGTTTCCCATTCTTGACCACGACAAAATCGATCTCCCGTTTGTCTGTGTCCCGGAGAAACCGGAGCTCCATCCGGTATCCTTCAGTGTCTTCGATGAATTGACAGTACTTGAGCAGCTGGGAGGCGATAAAATTTTCAAATCTTGGGCCGTCCTCCTCTATCAGGGACCAATCCCACATATAAAGTTTTTGTTCCTTTTTCACTGCCCTTACTTTTGGGGGGCCGAAGGGTGGAATACGGAAACAATAATACATTCTTTCAAATATCCTCAGCCAGCGTTCGACTGTCTCATGGGCAACCTGCAGAAGCTCTTTCAAGTTTTTGACGGATAGCGGCGAGCCCACCCGATGGGGAAGCTCTGATGCAAGAAGCTCGAGAAGGCTGATTTCTTTCACTGTTTCCAGATCTCTGATATCGTCATATATCACTCGCTGCAGCCTTTCTCTCTGCCATCTGCGCCAGAATTTTTCTTCCGACTTAAAAAGCGGCTCTGGAAAGCCTCCGAATTTCAGGAGAAGATCCAGAACGTCTTCTGTCAGCACAGAGGCCAACTCTCTGAGAGAAAACGGATGCAGACGGTAATAATGGTATCTTCCCTGCAGGGAATCTCCTCCCTTGCTGTAATAATCCAGCCTGGCTGAACCAGTGATCAAAAAAGACATCTCTTCTCTTTTCTTATCGAAAAAACCTTTGACAAGATTGCGCCATCGGGCAAATTTGTGAATTTCGTCCAGGATGACTATTCGCTCGTTAGGAGGAAGTTCCCCCCGAAGCAATTTTGATCTATCGGAAACATCATCCCAGTTGAAATAGGCTGGGGATTTTGTATTGGGCTCAGGCAAGAAGCTTAATGCTAATGTAGTCTTTCCCACCTGTCTAGGGCCGCCGATAAAAACCATCTTAGATTTAAGGTCCGATGTTACAGGCTTTTTAATGTACCGGTCATGAATTTTGCTCATAGTAAAATCAATATAACACGATTTTAGTCATGAGTAAAGTAGAGTTGACATGAAAATTGCCCAAAAAAACAGGACTATCAGAAGATTCCGATCATGGAGGGGACGAAGTACGGGCTGGTATCCGGGGAAATCGTCATCACTCCAAAATCCAAGGCCTCCATGAAGGATCTGGGCATCGATATAAAAGTCAAAGGGGTGACAGTCAAAAAAGATCTTTTTGGGATGGAAACCTGGGGAAAAGTCATCTCCAGGGTTAAAGGCGAGATCAATGCTGACTTTTTGCCCATAACTTCAGACCGGACGAATTTTATCATTGATTCGGCTGAATACCAGGAATTTCTCAAAGTTATGGGAAAGATTATCAGCATCATCAAGAAAATATTGGGGAAGGAAGCCAACCGCAGAGAGGAGAGGAAGGCCGGCCGCGTGGTCAAGGAAGCCCTTAAGAAAGTCCATAAAGCCTTGGCTCAGAATCCCGATCTCTCTCCCTTCGGCCCTATTCCTTACGGGGAAGAGGACGAACTTGGCGGAGGCGCCGTTGCTGAAGGATCGAAAAGGAAAGATGAAAAAGGCATAGAAATAAAGCTCAAAAGTGAAACAGAAAAAATGGAAGCCATGAAGAAGAAAAAGAAGAGGCGCCATCCCCTGGTTAAAAGGATCACGCCCAATGCCATAGTCCGCAGGCTGAGGATGGGAACGGAGAGTGTCTCAGTGTGTCTTGATTTTTTCGGAGAATCAGGCCCCGAATGTTTTTCAGAAGGGAACGTCGTCTACATAAACCGAGACCATCCTCTGTATCTAAGAGAATCCAGGAAAGTCGCCACTTATACGATGTATGTGGCTCGCCTCATAACTCAGGAAATCTCCTTGATGAAAGCGACCAAAAGTCCCCGAGTGGCTTTCAACCGTCAGAGCAAGCTCCTCAAAGATGCCTTTGCCGAAAACTGATTCCATTCCGATGTTCTACTTCTCACGACAACATGGATTTCATAATTTTTTCATCAATAGGATCATCCGCCATCTCAAGCTCAGCTTCCAGGCCGAACGAGTTAGGTCGGGTCGGGCCTCCACCATCCCATGTGGCCCATCAAGAACTTCTCATGGCAGCCGAGGAGAGAGGGGAGTATTCCTGAGGGCCTTTACTCCCTGCTACGTTTCAGCAAAACTCGGACAGATGAGGGCATTTCTTAAGCTACAGATTATGTGTAATAATCTTAAGCGAGGAGAAATGCATGGCAACCAAGAAAGAATCCAAAACCTCACCATAGCATTCTTGTTATTTACCTCCCTTTTCAAATGGCAGCCATGGGCCAGCCTTCTCCACCTTCCGCTTTTTATTCTCTGGGCTCCCATTATTGCCACAGTGCTAACAAGAATTCCTAAAATCACAGTATCAAATCTTATTGCTCTAATTCTCATTTTGGCCGCTCTTCCGTGGCTTTTATCTAATGATTCTCGACCAATTCTTGGTAAAAAGAATATTTTCACAGTGAATAGAATCGATCAGTATTTTAACCGCCGTCAAGAACTCAGAGAATCATACATTGCCTCAGCAGACTATTTAAACTCACGAAAATGCAAGCGAATCGGACTCCATATGGATTGGGATGACAGGGAATATCCCTTTTGGGTCCTCCTCGAAAAAAACGAAAAATGCAGAATTCGCATTGATCATATTGATGTCAGAAACAGGTCAAGCGTAAAATATAAATTATCCCCTTTCAATGAGTTTCGTTCTTGCACAGTCATTTCAATTGGAAATGCCCCTAAGAAGAAGCTTGTTACAGAAGACGATGTCTTAAAATATGGTCAATGGAGGGAGTGAATATTTTTGTAAGGCAGTAAGGTCATTTATGTTGATTAAGAAGCGGGAATCGAAGATACGTAGCATTCATGATGTTTTTTCATCCAAGACGTTTGATGTTCTTTCAATCTTAACCTTATCCCTATTTGCCTTTTTTCTATCTTTCAAGTCAGGAGAGAGAGGTTTTTTCCCTCTTGATTATTCATTTTTTTTTGATGGCGCTTATAGAATGTTCTCAGGACAAATACCGTACAAAGATTTTCTTACTCCATATAACCTTACAGGCTTATCCATTCAGGCGTTTTTCTTCAAGCTCTTTGGCGTTAATTATTTCGCCTTTCTCCTCTGTGGAGCGTCCATCAACGTCATCGCAACACTCCTAAGCATTTTCCTTCTTAGATTACTTTTCCCATCTCACAGGTTTCTCTCCTACTCTGCAGGATTGCTCACAGCCGCATGGTTTGTCTCTCCTTCTAGCATACTATGGCATGGACAGGCAGCCTTCTTTTTTTCCCTTCTATCAATAGTGGTGATTGTATATGCTGCTCGTAAAAAACGATTTTCCACGTTAAGTCAGCGGAGCCTTTTCTTTATTTCTGGATGTCTTGTTTTTCTTTCTTTCCTGAGCAAGCAGAGTGCAGCACTTCTGCTTTTCCCCTTGTATTTTCTCCTGCTGATTGCCGCTACTGCCCCTCGATGGAAAGATACCTTTTTCAATTGTATTTCCTTCATCTCTGGATTCCTTGTGAGTGTCGTGCTCTTTACATTATGGACATGGCAGTATTCAGATCTAGAGATGCTTTATCGTTATTTTTTATTGATCCCTGCAAAATTTGGCCTTACCGAGAGAATCAATTTTGAAAGTCAAATATTAAAAAAAATCTTTTTAAAAAAAATCTTTTTTAGTAGAGGAACCATAGCTAAAATACTTTTGTATTTTACATTGCCTTTCTCATTAATAGCCATTTCCACAATTTTCAATTACCTAAGGCATTTCAAAAGGCTTAAGAATGAATGGAGGTTTCCGTTTATATCAGCCATACTCTGTCTATATTTCATATATTCACAGAACTTGTATATTTCCTTTTTGAAAAATCAACCTGAAATTGCATATGTTTTTTTGGGGATTATTTTTGCTACCTCTGTGGGCGTATTTTTACATTTGTTTCATTCGTTCTTACTTCGACGAGACCATTATCAACAGACGTTTTTGTTTATCCAAAATTCTGTGAAAAGAGCAATCATCCTTTTCTTAGCGTTATCCATTTTTTTATTTACATATTTCGGCATTAAAGTTTCGTGGTCCCGTTATGTTCACGACATCTTCAAAAACGCTAAATTCTCTGAATATATAGACATAGAAAAGCTCAAATGCCTGAAATGGGGGAAACCAACTCTTGTTGGAGGAGTCGATGTCACCTCAGATGATGTCATGCAACTCTATGATTATCTGAAGATACAAAACAAAAACTTCTTCATATTTCCTGATTTCACTTTTTTCTATGGAATTCTTGAGGTCCCCTCTCCCCAACCCCTTGTTGCCTTTTATGAGGAGTTGACTTTCTCTTTACCTCCCAGTGAAGATCTTGATGCGTGGATAGTCAAAGATTTAAGAAAAAATAAAGTTGAAATTGTAATAATAGAGGAAAGAAGATTTGGATCCAAATACAAATATAAAAAATTGGATAATTTTACACGATTAAAAGCGTTTGTAAACGAGAATTTCGTAAAATCCAAAACTATCGGAATTTTTAATATTTATGAGAAGAAAAAGATTACCTGATTGACTGACAAAAACAAAAAACATCGGGATAGGGGAAAGTTTCACAGCTTCGCCCTCCCACACCACCGTGCGTACGGATCCGTACACGGCGGTTCATGTCATCTTGATAAAGAGTCATAATGACGGGAAAGGGAAAGGAGACCTCGTTCGGTAAAGAAACTGTTCGGCATGGCCACCTTAACGGGTTTCATATTCGATATAACCCAGGGGCCTTTGCGGGAGAAGGCCACAGACAGAGAGCTCTTTTCGCTGACACCAAGATTACTCAACCCTCTGTACCGCGCGCTGCATTTCTTAATCCACTGGTTCATAACAAAACATCGCATCCTGCGGCGAATCCATCAGTCGAGCTCTTCAAGCACATAAGAAGCTTCAATCAGCCTGTAATAACCGAGCCACCCTCTCAGGTAGGTATTCAGTTCCTCAATAACTTGAGCCACGGCGATTCTCCTAGCCCTGCGTGTTATCCGTTTGATACGGTACTTTACGTTCTTTAGAGATTCTTTTGAGAGCTTAATTTTCAGTTCGTAGCTTGTAGGAGTGAAACTGAATCCCAAGAACTTTCTTTCCTGGGGTTTGGCCACCGCACTCTTCTGGTGATTGATTTTGAGCTTCAGCTTCTTTGCCAGGAAGTTTTCAACGGAATCCATCACTCTTTTACCGGCTCGTTCAGACCGGACGTAGACATTACAGTCATCAGCGTAGCGGCAAAACTTATGACCCCGTCTTTCCAATTCCCTGTCCAGTTCGTCCAAAAGGATATTACTGAGCAAGGGCGAGAGAGGGCCACCTTGTGGTGCACCTTGATAGCGTTCCTGAACAACACCATGCACCATAATCCCAGCCTGCAGGAAAAGGCGTATCAACCGCAGTATTCGCTTATCGGCTATCCTCTTGGCGATCCTTCCCATGAGAATGTCATGGTTTATCCGGTCGAAACATTTCTCAAGGTCGATATCCACAACCCATTCATATCCTTCTCCTATGTACTCCTTTGCCTGTCTCACTGCTTGGTGTGCATTTCGTCCGGGTCTAAAACCATAACTGTAATCTGAGAATGTGGGATCGTATACCGGGTTTAGAACTTGAAGAAGTGCTTGCTGGATGAATCGGTCTAGAACGGAAGGAATCCCGAGTTTTCTGGTACCTCCTGGCTTTGGCAGAAGTACCTGCTTGACCGGCTGCGGCTTGTACTCTCCCTGTAGAAGCTTTTCCCGGATATCCGGCCAGTGAATCTTTAGATAACCTTTGAGTTCATCCACTGTCAAACCGTCTACGCCGGGGCTTCCCTTGTTCGCACAAACACGTTTCAATGCCCTTATACGGTTCTCTCTTCGGACCACCTCCTCCATCATTACAGTCTTTACGGGTTCGGTTCTCTCGGATGCCGCCGACACTTGACGCACCTTTCCCCCTTCTCCGCAGGCTTCACCTTTGGAGCTTGAAGGTCGGTCCCATTTAAACTGGAGTTGCTGTGCCGCCATGACGTCGAATCCTCAAGTCCTTGCCACCGATGACACGTTCGGCCCTTCAGACTGGCCCGCAGTCCCAATACGGCCTCTGCTGACTTCTGCAGAACCATCTGAATCCCTTACGGAATCCATAGTCCCTTCCGGACAGCTCTGCAGCCCTCCCCGGGTAAGGATAACGGCCTCCACTCCACATCCGCCGCATTTACCAAAGTACCGATTGATGGCTTCGGGCTTTGTTCTGTCACGTGAACTCACCCCAGTACCCCAGCCTCCTATGCGGTTCTTATTCATCGGATCAGAGCTTTGCCTCCGGCTTCCTTCAGACCCCACCTCGCGGTGGACGCCCTTGCTTTCGGCTAGCAGTTTCTGCCATCAAGACCTGCAGGGGACTTTAACCCCCAAGCCGTTACCCATGCCGGGCACACGTGAAGCCTCCCCGTGGCTAGCCACGGGGCATTAAAAGTGTAATTCTAACTGCTCCGGACTTTTTCTCTTCATGTCTGTGATAGCCAATATAGTTCTTTATCGTTTCTCTGGTTACTTTGTCGCCAACGGTTC
>SMTZ1_10016318_pt1 | contig 10790 bp, 7 predicted proteins | sample DeeMarSWOR136_30_FD_25667 | JGI IMG/M metagenome (IMG submission 25667) | reverse complement strand
ACCGAGTAAAGGCGGTTCCCGAAGTCGCCTTTGTTATTGTCCTTTACATAGGCGCTACACTTGAGATTGGACAACGTGGCGAGAAGCCTCTCCAACTTGGATTCATCGACCCGTCCTTCCTCTTGCCCTTCCGCAATCCACGCTTCTTTGGGGGCTGTCGATTCTCCTGTTTGGTTGGTTTTCACTTCTACCGGAACGTTCTGGCGTATGAGGCTCAGCGACGTGTCACGGTCGCTGATTTGAACCCGCTGTATTTCCGCGCTCTTGAACTCGAGAACGGACTGATCTCGAAGATCGTCCAGCGTTTGGTCAAATCTTGCTCTGAAATTGGCCCGGGCATGATAAACCCTGTGGTCCCCCGCTATTTTTACGAAGGTATGGCTGAAAGAAGGCGCCGCTTTCCCGATCTCGAACGCCCGCTCCAGGCTTTCCCCTGCCCATGCTTTCACCGTGATTCTCTTTCCCTCATTCAGATCGTACCGATCATAGCTCTTGGACTCCGACACCAGAGCCGTCAAAGTCAGCCCGCTGATGATATCCAACATGGATTCCACCTTGCCCTTGTCGGCTGAATAACCCCCTGGAGATAGGATCCATTGATCGTCTTTCCTCTCGAGTACAATGGTCGCATCCGGCTTGAAGATTTCAATCTTGGAGACGTCTGCCTCCGGCATCTCCGGTATGGTCGGCAGCGTATAGTGGGCCCTATCCTGCTGGTGTAAGACCAGATAAAAAGAGAGCCCAATGATGATCACAGCAAGGATGACGGCCTCTTTCTTGATCTTCATGCGCCTCCTCCTAAGTCCTACGATTCATAAATTTGCTAACGAGTTTATTCCCTCAGGACTTAGTGCTGAGTGAGCGAAACTTTCGTATAGTCTTAAGGAAATACGTTGCCGCATTTGCGAATCGAAGCACTACTTCTCGAACATCATCTGGATGCGTCGCTTTCTGGAGTGCCGCCGGAACCAAACCCCTAGACCAAAAAACACCACCAACACAGGCAGCCCCGCAATGTTAAACGATTTGATGAAAGTTCTGATGCCGGATCCTGTGTCGAGCAGGGGGTTGAATCGCTGCACTTTGCTTCGCATAACCGCCACATCTTCACGACCGTTGAGATAATCAATAAGGTTGAGGATGAAGGTGGCATTCGGGCTTCTGCCTTGAGCATCCATCATGTTGTCTTTCAAGACCTCAGAGGACGCGATGAGAAATATCCTTCCCCGTTTCCCTTTAGAAAGAAATTCGCCTTCACCCTTGATTTCCGAAAGATCCACATCCGCCTTTTCCTCTCCTTCCTCAGACTTTTCTTCTGCTCCGCGGTTCTCCCGATCTGCAGGCTTTTCCGCTATCTCCTTGCCCTGGAAATAGCTGCTAAATTCCCCTTCCAGAATGTAGGCAAGGGGCTGCGCTTTGTATGCATCCGCCGATTCAGGCGGTCGAATCAACATGGGGTTGAGGTTTATTCGCCCTGTCATCTCCCACGATTTCTCCGATGAGCTGAACAATCGGGTCGCCTCGACACTCGTCTCAGCCATGCGTTTGCCGGCAAGCTCCAGAGGAGAGATTTTATACACAACCAGGCCTTTGATCGTCTTCATAAAGTCAGGGGCGTTGTTGATCTGCTCACTTTTGATCAAGGGTGCGAAATAAATCGATCGCTCGCCGCCGCCGAGTTGGGCAGGCATTCTCTGCTTGAAACAGCTCTCATCCATCACATAAGCAGCCTTCATGCGGATCCCATAATGGTCCAGCAGTTTCTCGAGACCTGTTTCCAAAAGAACGATCCTCACCCCCTGCGGGTTTTGTCCCGATGGCGTGACTTCCTGGAATCTGTCCAGGAACAAAGCCAGGCTCTTGCCTCTCATGAGGAACTGGTCGATTTGGAACAATTCATAGTCGTTGAAAGGCTCTTCAGGGCCCCCAATGATGAGACAGTTGAAGCTGTCCGGAATACTCTCTTCCTTGAGCTTGACAGGTTTTACCGTGTACCCTTCGGAGACAAGGGCAGGGAAATTTTTCAGCGGTTCCTCCTCTTGTTGCTTACCGGGATTGGGAGGGGAGATGCCCGTCAACACCAGGGTTCCATGATCCGCCAGGTAGCCGATGTCCTCATTGATATGAATCAGGGATTCCACATTTTCCGTTATGGTCTCTTCCAGGCTGTTCATATCCACAAGTTCATACTGGGTTCCAATAAAAGGGACCCTCAAGACACGGAGCAAAGGTATGGTGATCCTGTTTTCGCCGTAGGCCATGACAAGACCAATATTCCCCTCGCCCGCCTGGATCTTGCCGCCCTCAAGGGCGGGCCACTTCAGATTCATCACGTTGTAAGATTTGGCCTCTTCGCGGAGACCCTCATCCTTGGAAGGATCCAAATATTGGAAGGCCAGCTTTCCATAATGCTTGTCGTTCAGTTTCTGGACGATACTTTCCAGCTTTTCCGGAAGTTGGGGAAGTTGATTCAAGCGCATGTAGGGAGCCACCGCTTCCAGGGAAGAAGAAAAAAACAGTTGAATCTGAATCTTTTCGTCTAAACCGAGAAGAGCGCTGATCTTGTTGTTCAGCTTCTGGATGGCCATGGTCAGCTTGTATTCCAGCCCCTCTGTGGATGTGATGGTGGGAATGCGCTCTCAAGACCAGGCCCATGTAAGCCTTTCGGAACTTGACTTCATCTTTTTCAATCGCTTGGATCTGGACTGGGAAAATGCCGTAGTTTCTGGCCAGCTTCTGGTTTTCCCGAGTCTCTTCAGTGATGTCCCCCTCCTCCGGGCTGACGTCATAAAAACGATAGTTGAAATACCGATTCCCATATTGGCCATACTCGCCCAGAAGGTCATGCAGGTAGCGCTCTGTGTTGTTGTAGGGTGCAGGCAAGTTCTTAGTAAAAAAGACCTTGATCGTGAGAGGCTCTGAAAGGGTAGAGACCACCTCCTGACTTGCCTCGGAGATGGAGTAGAGCTTGTCCTTCGTGAGATCGACTCTCGCGAAGAGGGTCAGGCTCACCATGTTGACCAGGACAACCACAACCGCGTAAGCCAAAAACTTGATGGTTCTTGATGAAGTCGCCCTTAAACCCATGTTCCCTCCTCAGTAAGACTTTTACTCTTTGAAAATAATTGCAACTCCCTCCCGGAGAAGCCTTTTTAATAGATCAGTTCAGCAAGCGGTCCCTGTCTCTTTCTGAAAGAGCATATCCCAAAAGGAATTTCTCGGGACCTCACCCTGGTCTGAGATTTGAGGGTTTACAGCGCAGAAGCCCTGGCAGAATGGGCGGTTCCGACATCCACTTGATCGCTTTAAACCCTCAAAGATCAGACCAGTGCCTCCAAAGGTCACGGAGATGTTCTTGAAGAAAGAGATAGGGATTGCGCACATCCCCTTTCAAAAGAGTCCTTTTTATAGAGCTAAATTGATGCCCTCCTCTTAATGCTTTGCTTCCATGGCAAGATGCGTTGCATAAAGACCCACAAATATGACACTCAAAAAGTAGAGAATGTCCCTGGAATCAAGAACGCCTTTTGCAATGTTCTCGAAGTGAAAATCCGCGCCAAGATATTCAAAAACACCCAGCAGGCTTGCAGGTAGAAAGAAGAGCATCTTGTCAATCAGGGTCAGAACAAAACAAATCGCCATGCTGCCGATGAAGGCAATGATTTGGTTTCGTGTCAGGGATGAGACGAAAAGACCGATGGCTGAAAAGGAGGCACCAAGGAAAATGGCGCCCATATACCCTCCTGCAACAGGCCCCCAGTCGAGCTGGCCCAAAAAGGAAATGAAGATGGGATAGGCCAGGGTTGGAAGCAGCATAGCCGCCACAAAGACAACACTGGCCATGAATTTCCCCAGAATCACATCCCGATAAGTCACCGGCATGGTAAGCAATGTCTCATAAGAGCCGACATTAAGCTCCTCTGCGAACAAGCGCATAGTAATCGCCGGGATGACGAATGAAAATGTAATGGGAAGAAGGGAAAAGAAGTTTCTCATGCTTGCCTGATTAAAAAGAAAAAAGGTGGAAAAGAAGAACCACCCGGTCACAACCAGAAAGATGGATATCACGATGTAGGCAATGGGTGATACAAAGTAGGTCCCAAATTCCTTCCTGAAAACGTGAACAACCTGATGCATATCAACTCTCCACAGTGAGTCTCTGAAATACCCTCTCCAGGGTCTGTCTCTCCTGGTAAAACTCGAGGAGGACCCAGTTCGTTTGCTTGATCTTTTCGTAGATGGCCCCCCGAAGGTCGTCAGCGGACCGACAGGTGATTCTCACTTGAAGGGCCTCTCCTTCATCATCGTCTGCCAGGATACCCGCAACGCCTTCCACAGAGCCCAATTCCTTTACCACAGCCTCTTTTTCCGCGTTTTGAAGGGAAACGGTAATGAGGTATTCGCCGCTGGCGGTTTGCTTGAGGCTTTCCATGGTGCCGTCAGCCACGATCTTTCCCTGGTTGATGATGACCACCCGATCGCAGGTGGCCTCCGCCTCGCTCAAAATGTGGGTGGAAAGGACAATAGTCTTTTCTTTTCCGATCTTTTTGATGATCTCCCGGATCTCAATGATCTGGTTGGGATCCAGGCCGGAGGTTGGCTCGTCAAAGACCAGAATTTCTGGGTCGTTCATCATGGCATGGGCCAGGCCGACCCTTTGCTTGTATCCTTTGGAGAGCTCCCCGATCGGCTTGTGCATGACCTCATTGAGCCCGCACAGGTCGGCCATGTACCGAATCCGCGGGTGCTTTTCCTTTTTCTTCAGATCCCGGATGTCGGCCACGTAGTCGAGGTAATCATACACCAGCATGTCGTGGTAGAGCGGCGCCGACTCGGGCAAGTAGCCCAGCATTTTCCGAATTTCCAGTGAATGGGTCTCAATGGTGTAGTCCTTCACACGGATACTGCCTTCATTCGGCCGTAGAAAACCGGTGAGCATGCGCAGCGTGGTCGTTTTCCCCGCCCCGTTGGGTCCCAGAAGCCCGAGGATTTCACCCTTCTGGATGTCGATGTTGATGTGATCCACCGCGCAAAGATCCCCGAAATACTTCGTCAGATTCTCAACATGAATCATACGCCACTCCTACACCAAGTTCTGGCAGGCTTCTTCATGAACGCCTCGTTTCTCCACTTCCCGCTATCAACCAGCTCCTCATCCCTCATATCATGGGAGTGGCTGGGGATGGGGGACAAAATTCCTCCCCTTTCGTAAAGGGGAGACAGAGGGGATTTGCCCTTTGCCCTCCACAGTCCAGTGTCCCCAGACACCAAAATTCCCCTATCCTCAGACAGCGAAATCCGAATTGTAACTTTTCTCAGCCGCTGAGAGTGAAGATTCCGCTACGCAAAGGGGGGGAATGGTTCTCCCTTTCTTGCCCGCCTCAGGCGGACGCAAGGGGACCCAGAAGGAATTTTATCAACCTATAAATGTACAAAAAATGCTCTCATCATGTCAAGAGCGTGGGCAGGTTGCCTTCGATGTGACAACTGAAGGAAAGATGTTTGGTGTCGAGTCGGAGCCTCAGGCGACGGAGCAATCGCCCCAACGTTCACACGGAAGCAAAAACCATGCATTTTTACCCAAAACTGGTACGACCAGAAATGGGTAAAAGAAGAATCTGGAATATTGGGGCATAAGTACCTCTGATCCCCGCCAGCAAGGCATTTTTACTGCTACTCCAATATTCCTTCTTCTTTATTGCTGTGTTACACGAAAGACCTCTTCGATGGTGGTGATTCCCGCCAGTACCTTTGCGGCGCCGTCCTGACGCAAGGTGACCATGCCCTGCTCAACGGCGGTGCGCTTTACGGCATTCGCATCGGACGTTTTCAGGATCAGGTTCTTCACCGTGTCGTTCAGCATCATCATCTCGAAAATTCCGGTTCTGCCCCGATACCCTGTCTTGAGGCAGGAATTACATCCCACACCCCGATAAATGGTTTTTCCGCTGATCATCTCCGAGACGATCCCAATGTTCTGAAGGGATTCTTCATCAGGGCTGTACGGCTCTTTGCACGAAGGACAGAGGGTGCGCACCAGTCTCTGGGCCAAAATGGCCATCACCGAGGAGGTGACCAGAAAAGGTTCGATGCCCATGTCGATGAGGCGGGTCACGGCACTGGCCGAGTCGTTGGTGTGAAGGGTGGAGAACACCAGATGCCCCGTCAACGCGGATTGAATGGCGATCTCGGCTGTCTCCAGATCCCGTATTTCACCCACCAGGATCACGTCAGGGTCCTGACGGACAATGGAGCGCAGTCCATTGGCGAAGGTCAACTCTATCTTGGGGTTCACCTGAATTTGACCCACCCCTTCGAGCTGGTATTCAATGGGGTCTTCAATGGTGATGATGTTGACGTCCGTTGTATTGATGGTAGAAAGGGCGGCATATAGGGTCGTGGTCTTTCCACTTCCGGTAGGACCCGTCACCAGAACAATCCCATAAGGAGAGTGGATGAGCCGGTCAAACGCCTTCAGCCTTTCCCGCGGCATGCCCAGGTCAGATACCTGGAGCAGAATGCTTGTCTTGTCAAGGAGTCGCAGCACCACCCGTTCGCCAAAAGCAGTGGGTATGGTGGAGACGCGAATGTCAATGTTCTTGTCGCCAATCTTGACCTCGATCCGCCCATCCTGGGGCAGCCTCTTTTCAGCGATGTTCATCTTCGCCATGATCTTGATCCGCGAGGTCAACGCGGACTGTATATGCTTGGGCGGAGAAAGCATGTCATACAGGAGGCCGTCCACGCGGTAACGGATCTTCAATCTGGTCTGAGCGGGCTCTATGTGGATATCACTGGCCCGGCCCTTCACAGCCTGGGAGAGCATCAGGTTCACCAGCTTGATGATGGGCGCATCGCTGGTATCATCCAGAAGGTCTCCCGTCTCCTGGATTTCCGAGATGATCAAATCCGTATCTTCTTCATGAAGACCCTCAATGACCTGCTCTGCGGACGTATCCCGCATATCGTAGGCAAAGTTGATTGCCGAAATGATCGCCCCGTGGGGTGCAAGAACCACTTCTGTTCCGTCCAGACCGAGGAGCAAGCGGAGATCATCCATAGGCTGGAAAAGAAGCGGGTCATTGACGGCCAAAATCGTCTTCTCCGCCGTCACAATAGGAACCATCTTATATTTCTTGAGGAACTGAATGGGGACCTGTTCCGTGAATTCGATCGCCAGGCCTTCCGAGGGCAAGGTGGGCAAAAAGGAGATGTCAAACTGCAGGCTCAAGGCCTGGAGAAGATCCGCTTCGGAAACAGCCTTGAGTCGGATCAGGATTTCCCCAATGCGGCCACCCTTCTCTTCCTGGATCTCGAGCGCCTGCTTAAGCGTCTCTTCAGAGAGACCGCACGTTTCTCTGAGTATTTCACCGATGAGTCGATGGCCCATGTTTACTGACTCTTCCCTGTCTCATATTCGGTCATTCTACAAGGTTTTTGATTGCCGACTTAGTGGACAAAACGTATAAGACGCTCGCGGTACTAATCCTCCTTCTTCTTCTGCTTCTGCTCCTGCTCCTCCAATCGTCGCTTGTACATCTTGATGCCCCCCTCTCTGATCTTGTCCATCTCTTCTTTCTTTTCTTGATAAACCTTTTCTGCCTCGAGAGGGGTTTCAACGATGTGGGGGGTCAGGAATATATAGAGGTTGGTTCTTTCCTGGCTGTCTGAAACCGACTTGAAAAGCCAACCCACCCCGGGAATCGTGCCCAGGCAAGGGGTCATGGTCACCCCTTCAGTCAGGGTTCTGTCGATGAGCCCGCCGATCACGATCGTGTTGCCGTCTTTGATCACCACCGTGGTCTTGGCCACCCGTTTCAATGTGGTGGGCAGCCCCAGCGCGGACTCTTCCTCAATCACCTGGCTCACCTCCTGGGCAATCTTCAGCCGCACGAACCTTTCCTGGTTGATTTGGGGGGTGATATTGAGGGTGACGCCCACATCCCGATACTCGAAGGTGGAGAACTCCCTGCCCGTCACATCGGTCGAAGTCTCCACCCTTGTCTGAAAAGGGATGTTTTTGGCCACCACGATTTCCGCCTCCTCATTGTCCGTGGTCATGATCTGAGGCGTCGACAGGATATGTACGCCCGACTCGGTCTGGACAGCCTTGATCACCGCGGTTATGCTCGAAAACTCCAACCCACCGATGCTGATGGTGTCCCCGAGAACGCCTAAAGAAAAGCCGCTGGACAGGGGCACGATCGTGTCCCCTTTCCTGAAGGTGCCGAAAGCGGCCACCTCCCTGCCGTCATGACTCCCAATCGGCTCTCCAGCCTGCCATTCGACACCCAGTTCGAAGTCCTTGCTCACATCCACTTCCATGAGCAGGGCTTCGATATAAACCATGCGCCTCGCGATATCCAGCTTGTTGATGACCTCTTCCAGCACCAAGAAATCGTCTCGGCTGGCCGTGATAACGAGAGAATTGGTCGATTTGTCCGCAACAATCTGCACTTCCTTGGATACGATAGGGGCTTTTCCCTTCTCCGCGCCTTTGGCTTCCCCGGAGGGGATGGCGGTCAAAACCTTGGAAAGCTCCTCCGCGTTGGCATGCTGGAGATAGTAAACGCGGATGTCCCCTTCACCCCGGGGCGTTTCCCTATCCAGAATGTCTATGAGCTGTCTCATTCTGATCGTATCATCTTCTGAGGCAAGGACAATCAAGGCATTGGTCCTCTCATCCGAGACAATTTTCAAAGCAGCCTCCGCAGCGGCCCCTTTTCTCGCGGTCGTTGTCCTTCTCTGAAACAACTCGTTGAGTGATTTCCCCATGACCGAGGCCGTCGCATATTGCAAGGGGATCACCGATATCTCCTCACCGATCCCCTCGACATCAATCGCCTCGACGATCTTGAGAAGACGCCCGATATTGGACTTCACGTCGGTCACGATCAACATGCCTGTCGGCGGATAGGGCACGATCACGCTGCTTTTGGAAATCAGGGGAGCAAACAGCTTGCTCAGGTCGCCGGGATCTGCGTACCTCAGAGGTATGAGTTGGGTCACCACCTTGTCTTCCGGACTGATCCTCTCAAGTCGAAGGCGCGTCTCGATATCCTTGGATCGGGCTGAGACGGCCGGCACGATCTTGGTAATATTCCCAGCAGGCACCGTGGTAAAACCATTCACTTCGAGTACGGATTCAAAAACCTTGTAAGCCTCCTCCACCGTGATCTTTGTGGGAGAAATAATGGTGACCTTTCCCTTGACCCTTTGGTCGATCACGAAATTCTTTCCCGTCAGTTCACTGATAAACTTCACAAAGAGCGCAATATCCACATCATCAAAGTCAATGGTGACGTAGCGAATATCCTCTGCCTCTGTCTCTGTTCCGGCCCCTTTTTCCTGACCAGTCACCGCTCTTTCCTGACCGGCCGGAGTCGGCCTCCGGGGCAGTGTTCGCCGGGGACGCGTTTTCGGCGCAGGTTGCGCTTTCTCTTCACCGCCCACTTCAGTAACGCCCTCCTGACCGGCGACGCGCGCACCATGAACAACAAAAGGCATCGTAAACAGCCACAACCCTACCCACAGACAACAGAAGACAGATCGCATCTTTTTATGTCTCATAGCTATCCTAATCGGGGGTCCTCGCCATACCCTGAAGAACCTCAGCCTCGCCCACAATCGCTTCAAACTCAGGCAGTTTTCGAAGGTTCTCCAGGTCCTTGTCTTTTTTCGCCCACGCTTTCGCAGAGCCCTCGAGGGACACCGCCCTTTTCAGGTGAGCCATGCCCAGGTCCAGTTCACCTCTAAGTGCGTATAGACATGCCAAATTGTAGTGAGGATCAGCGCTATCCGGTCTCAATCGGATGACCTTCAAAAAGTTCTCTTGCGCGTAGTCTCTTCTTTGCAACAAGATGACACCCAGGTTATTGAGAGCCTCCACATGGCCTGGATCTGTTTTCAGCGTTTCTTCATAGAGTTTACCAGCCTCTTTCAGTCTGCCCATATCGTGAAATTGTCTCGCCTCATCGTAAATCCCTTTCGCGGGATTCTCTCGTATGGCCGGAGGCGGGAGGGTCGGTTTTCGAGGCTCGGTATCCGGTTTTGCCGCAACTTCATAGGAAGGAACATACACCCGTGAGTAGACGACAAAACCCAAAAGGGCCAAAACAACGCCGAAAAGGGGAATCAAAGCCATTTTTCGAGCAAAAGCCTTCTTCCTTTTCGGGACAGCCGCCGCGATCTCGCTGTATTTCAGAGCGCGGGCGTCTTTTTCTTTTTGGGCCTTTTTCAAGGCTTCATTGATATGGCTCATGAACAAAGCCCCGATACTGGATCCTAGATCCTGGTCGCTGGATGCTGGCTGGCTTGCCCATGCCGCATCAAGTGTCCAGGATTCCGTATCAAGAACGATCTTCGATGTTATTCTGTGTATTGTATCACACGCCCCGGTCTACGACAAAGCTGTGGCGCTCTTTCTTCTTTTATCGCGTATCCAGTATCTCTCTTTTACTCCATCATCTGATACAACAGGGACATGGTTTGGTGACCCACGATACCATCGGCTTTCAAGTCGAAATCCATTTGGAATCTCCGAACCGCCTGAAAGGTATTGTCCTAATAGGCCCCTGTCTCTTCAGTGAGATAGCCCCTTTGCACAAGGACTCTCTGGACCATCTGAACTTCAGGGGATTGCTTGCCCTTTCTCAGGTATAACCTCCGACTTTCAATCGGGTAAATACAGGACACCTCCCAACCCCAGTGTTTCAGAATGAGCTCCCGACTGACGTACCGGTCTTTGCCGTCACCATCTACGGCAATGGCGCCATCCCGGGTCACCTCCC
>SMTZ1_10012420_pt1 | contig 10790 bp, 9 predicted proteins | sample DeeMarSWOR136_30_FD_25667 | JGI IMG/M metagenome (IMG submission 25667) | reverse complement strand
CATCCCAGAGTACGCTCAGTTGCTCGAGATCACTCAGCGCGAACTGAGCGCCTACGTGGTCGGCGGCGAGGGTACGGCCGAGGAGACCATGAACAAGATCGCCGAAGAGCACGATCGGATCCTCAGGGAGGCCGGCTACATCACCGCAGAGGCACCGCCTGCTGCGCCCGCGGTTGAGGAGATAAACATCCTCTGGGCTCAGTGGGACCCCGCCGACTACCTGCAGGTGATCGGGAACATGTACGAGGAAGAGACCGGCGTCAAGGTGAACATCATCCAGGAGCCGTGGGGCACCTTCTATGATCGCGCCTTCACCGAGTTCGCGGCTGGCGGCGATGCCTTTGACGGCATCGTGGGCGACAGCCAGTGGCTTGGCCAGGGCGCGGACCAGGGACACTACATCGAGCTGACCGACTTCCTGGTGGGCGAGGGCATCGCCGACACGGTGACTGAGGCCACCTTGACCTACTACGGCGAGTATCCGACCGCTTCCGGCCACTACTGGGCCTTCCCCACCGAGGGTGATGCCGACGGCTGGGCCTACCGCAAGGACCTGTTCGAGGATCCCGACGAGATGGCGGCCTTCGAGGCGGAGTACGGCTATCCTCTGGCCGTGCCGGATACCTATGATCAGCTTCTCGACATCGCCAAGTTCTTCACCCGCCCCGACGATGGTCTCTACGGCGTAGCCATCTACACCCAGAAGGACTATGACGCCATCACCATGGGCGTCGAGAACACCTTCTTCACCTACGGCGCGCGCTGGCAGAACCCGGAGACCTTCGAGGTCTTGGGCTACACCAACTCGGACAAGGCGGTCGAGGGGCTCGAGATGTACAGGGAGCTCTACGATTGCTGCCAGGTCCCCGGACTCTCCAATGCCTTCTACAATGAGACCAACCAGGCGCTGATCAACGGCCAGGCGGTGATGGCCATGAACTACTTCGCCTTCTTCCCCGCCCTGGCCAGCCCGGCCGTCAGCCCCTACGCTGAGGTCACAGGCTTCTTCCCCAACCCCGGCGGCCCCTACGGCGACAGGCACGCGGCCTTGGGTGGTCAGGGTCTGAGCATCGTCTCCTACGTCAGCCCCGAGCGCCAGGAGGGGATGAAGGACTTTATCCGCTGGTTTGCGCAGGAGGAGGTTCAGGCCGAGTGGGCGGCGCTGGGCGGCTACACCTGCAACAAGAACGTGCTGAAAACTGACGAGTTCCTGAACGCCACGCCTTTCAACCCCGCTTTCGCCGAGACCATGACCTTCGTCATGGACTTCTGGAACATCCCAGAGTACGCTCAGTTGCTCGAGGTCACTCAGCGCGAACTGAGCGCCCACGTGGTCGGCGGCGAGGGTACGGCTGAGGAGACCATGAACAAGATCGCCGAAGAGCACGACAAGATCCTTAGGGAGGCCGGCTACATCAAGTAGTAGCCTAGCCTGCGCAGATCATCAACTGGAGGGGAGGCGGTGTAGTCACCGCCTCCCCATCCACTGAATGCAGGAAGGGGTACCCTATGATACGAACCAAACGCGGCGAGAGCACGCGGCCCCGGCGCCGTCGTCAGCTCAGCGACGCCACAATTCGCTGGCTTTTTGTCTTGCCGACACTGGCTCTGCTGATTGCCTTCGGCATCTACCCGTTTCTTCGCAGCCTGTACATCAGCTTTACCGAGTTTTCCGTGGTCGTCCATGAGCCTCCGGTCTACGTTGGACTTCGGAACTACATTGACATCTTGACCGACGAGCAGTTGTGGATCTACTTCGGCGTCACAGGCCGCTATGCTGTGGTTACAGTAGCTCTGGAGACGGTCGTCGGCTTTGGGCTGGCGATGTTGGTGCGCGAGCGCTTCCGGGGCAGCGGGTTCATCACCACGCTTATGCTGGTGCCCATGATGCTCTCTCCAGTGGTGGTGGGGATGTTCTGGAGGCTGAGTTTCGACCCAGGCTTTGGCATCTTCAACTACCTGATAGGTTATGGCCGTACCGGACCCGACTGGCTGGCCAGCCCGAGGCTGGCCTTCTGGGCTGTAGTGATCGTGGATATATGGATGTGGAGCCCCTTCGTGATGCTGTTGTGCCTATCCGGCCTGAGCGCTATCCCTGAGTACTTGTATGAGGCCGCGGCGATTGACCGCGCCAGTCCTCCCTGAGTACTTGTATGAGGCCGCGGCGATTGACCGCGCCAGTCCGTGGTTCCAGTTCTGGCGCATCACGCTGCCGCAGGTGGCTCCGCTGCTCTTGGTCGCCGTGCTGTTTCGCGTCGTCGAGGCCATCAAGGCCTTCGACCTGGTGTGGGTATTGACAAAGGGCGGACCAGGGGATGCGACCGAACTGGTGGCGATCAACCTCTACCGTCAGGCCTTCCGCTAGCCTACATCATTTGGATGATCATCATCGGCGTAAGCAGCATCCTAATCACAGCTATCAACAGAGTCAGGGGGGACTGAGCTATGGCCAGACTTCGACGAGCTCAGACTTCGACGAGCTCAGCCGAGTCGTCGAGTCGTGTGGATAAAATCGGTCGCCGCGCGCCGATCGTGCATTCGGTCCGCGTGGATAAAGTCAGTCGCGGCGCGCAGATCCTGCGTTTCATCCGAGCGACAGTCGTTGTGGTGATCACCTTGATTATGCTCATCCCGGTGTTCTGGATGGTCCTGACGACCTTCAAAAGCCACCCGGACGCGATAGCCGTGCCGCCGAAGGTGTTCTTCAAACCCAGGCTGGTGGACAGCTTTGTCTTCCTGGTCACGGACCGCTTTTTGCTGCCGAGAGGCAAGTTGGCCCAGTATCCCGACGAGTGCAAAGAGTCCTGGACCGAGTGTGTTCGCAACAAGTGCTCAGAGCCGAGATCAGGAAAAGAGCTCGCCTGGTACGAGTGTGTCGCGCTCGAGAGTGGGCAGTTGGTCACCGGCCCAGGCAAATATGGTGAGTATGTGATAAACTCGTTGATCATCGCGGGCTGCTCGACGGCAGCGGCTGTGGTGCTGGGCTTGCTCTCTGGTTATGCCTACAGCCGCTTTGATATGCCAGTCAAGGATTTCCAGCTCTTCTTTATTCTCAGCCAACGTTTTCTGCCGGCGGTGGTGATCACGATCCCGATCTTCCTGATGTATAAAGATCTGCACTTGCAGGACACGCATCTTGGGATGATCATCCTCTACACGGTGGTTAACCTCTCACTCTCGGTCTGGCTGCTGAGGTCGTTCATTGACGAGATCCCGCGTGAGTACGAGGAGGCGGCGATGGTGGATGGCTATACCCGCTTGCAGGCCATCCGCAAGATTGTGCTGCCCAATGCCCTTACCGGCATCGCCGCCACGACGGTCTTCTGCCTGATCTTTGCCTGGAATGAGTATGCCTTCGCGCTCATGCTGACCTCCGACGTCGCCCGGACTGCACCGGCGTTCATCCCGACGATGATAGGCAGAGGCGTGGTTGAGTGGACATCCATCGCCGCTGGCTCGTTGGTGTTCCTGATCCCGGTTGTGATCGTCACGTTCGCACTGCGTAAATATCTGCTGCGCGGTGTCACGTTCGGAGCGATCCGCCAGTGAGAGGTCGAAGAAAATGGCTACAATAGAACTGCGCCAAGTTGAAAAGAAGTTCGGTGACCTGCACGCCGTCAAGCCGATGGACCTGACCATCAACGACGGCGAGTTCATGGTGCTGCTCGGCCCCTCGGGGTGCGGCAAGACGACCACCCTGCGCATGATCTCGGGGCTGGAGGCAGTCACCGGGGGGCAAATCCTGATTGACGGGCGGGACGTGACCTGGGCGCATCCCAGCGATCGCGATATCGCCCTCGTCTTCCAGTTCTTCGCCCTCTACCCTCACCTGTCGGCGTGGCAGAATATCGCCTTCCCGCTTCAAGCCGAGGGTGAATCGCGTGCCAACATCGAGAAGCGTGTGAGTGAGGTCGCGCGCATGCTGGGAATCAAGCACTTGCTGCATCTTCGGCCCAAGGCATTGAGCGGTGGTGACAAACAGCGCGTCGGGCTGGCGCGGGCGCTGGTGCGACGCCCCGCGGCGTTCCTGATGGACGAGCCGATCGGTGCGCTCGACGCCGATGCCCGCGAGACGATGCGCGCCGAGATCAAGCAGTTCCACTTGACCCAGAATGCCACCACGGTCTACGTGACCCATGACCAGATCGAGGCCATGGCCCTGGGGGATCGCATCGTGGTGATGTCTATGGGGGTGGTGCAGCAGGTGGGCACGCCAGCGGAGGTGTACTACGACCCGGCCAAGCTGTTCGTGGCTCGCTTCATCGGCAGTCCGGGCATGAACCTGGTGACCGGTGGTTATGCCGACGGCGTTGTGCACCTGCCGGGATCGAACCCTTACCCCGTGCCCCCTGCCTGGAACACGGCTCTGCAGCGTGAGATGGGCAGCGAAGGCGACGTGATCGTGGGCTTTCGCCCGGAGGCTGGACGGGTAACTGGCACTGGGCCGTTGGTAGCAGAGGTCTATGCTACTGAGCTGCATGGGGCGTATACCGTGCTGCACTTGAGCCTCAATGGCACAGTGGTCCACATCCGCGCTGATCGGGGGATCGACTATCCGATTGGTACGGCAGTACGCTTCGACCTCGATCCAGAGATGGTGCGCTTCTTCGACCCACAGACGGAAGCCGCCCTTCGACTGCCCTTCGACGGGGCTCAGGACAAGACTCAGGACACCGCCCTTCGACGGGCTCAGGACACCGCGCTGACAGGGAGGGAGCACTAATGGCTGACGTGACCCTGCAGAACATCACTAAGCGTTTCAAGACCGTCACAGCCCTAAAGGGCGTCTCCTTCGACATCAAGGACGGGGAGTTCTTCGTGCTGCTCGGCCCAACCGGTGCCGGTAAGACCACCACGCTGCGGGTGATCTCCGGGCTGGAGCGCCAGGACGAGGGCAGCGTGCTGTTCGACGGCCAGCCGGTGGATCACCTCACACCGGCGGATCGAGACGTGGCCTTTGTCTTCGAGCAATACTCCCTCTATCCGACCATGACGGTGTATGAGAATCTGGCCTTCCCATTGCGTTCACCCTTGCGGCGCATGTCCGAACAGGTGATCCGTCAGCGGGTGGAAGAGACAGCCGAGAAACTGCGCATCAGTCCCCTGTTGGAGCGCACGACAGCGCATCTTTCGGGTGGCGAGATGCAGCGGGTGTCTCTGGGCCGGGCGCTGGTGCGTGACCCGCGGATCTTTCTGATGGACGAGCCGCTCTCGAACCTGGATGCCAAACTGCGTGAGGCGTTGCGAGTCGAACTCCAGCACGTCCAGAAGACCGAGGACAGCACCACGCTCTTTGTGACCCACGACCAGATCGAGGCCCTCACGATGGGCGACCGCATCGCCGTACTGAACAAGGGCCGCATCGTGCAGATCGGCACGCCCGAAGACATCTACGATCGGCCGGCGACGACGTTTGTGGCCCAACTTGTCGGCACGCCCAGGATCAACCTGCATGAGGCTGTCCGTGAGGACAGCACGTTGTACGTTACCAACAGTACGATCCACCTACCGATACCTGCGGGTGACGACCTGCCGCCCACGTTCTTGCTGGGTGTGCGCCCCGAGGATGTGCAGATCCACAGCGAGGGCGGTTTCCTGGGCCAGATCGCGCTGATCGAGCCGCTTGGTGTACAAACGATCCTCCACGTCAAAACGGGCGAGCAGACCCTGCTAAGTCTAGTACCAGGGATGACCGACCTACGGGTTGGCGAAGAGGTGCGGTTCAATGTCGTGCGCGAACGGCTGCACTATTTCCAACCAGACGGGACACGTATCGGCGTAAAACGTAAAGTGTAACAAAAAAACAGTAGGAGGGACAAAATGGCAAAGGTCGCGATCATAGGCGCAGGAAGCATCGTCTTCTGCAAGACATTGATGCTGGACATCTTGGCAACGGACGGCTTAGAGGATACTGAATTCGCGCTCATGGCCCCCAGCACCACACGGACCTCACAGGTAGAGGCGTTCGCCAAGCGGGTTATTGAGGCCAATGGCCTGCCTGCGACGGTCTGGAAGACAACCGACCGCAGGGAAGCAGTCAGGGACGCCGATTACGTGATCACGACGTTTCAGGTGGGAGGGATCAAAGGCTTCGAGTATGACGTCAAGATCCCGCTGAAATACGGCGTTGACCAGTGTATCGGGGACACCCTGGGCCCCGGGGGTGTCTTCCGCGCCTTGAGGAGCATCCCCGTGATGGTCGACCTGGCCAGGGATATGGAGGAACTCTGCCCCGAGGCGTATGTGCTCCAGTACGTGAACCCCATGGCTATGGTCTGCTGGGCGCTGGGCACGACGAAAGTGAAATTCGTCGGCCTCTGCCATGGTGTGCAGACTACCATGGATCTCATTTCGGGCTACGTCGGGGTTCCTAAGGACGAAATTGACTTCCTGTGCGCTGGCATCAACCACATGGGGTGGTTTCTCAAGCTGGAACACAACGGCAAGGACTTGTACCCCATTCTCAGGGAGAGGTTCGAAGAGCCTGAGTACTATGTCAACGAAAAAGTCCGCGGTGAGGTCTTTAGGCATTTCGGCTATTTCATGACCGAATCCACTGGCCATCTCGCTGAGTATGTCCCCTGGTTCAGAAGCAGCCAGGAGGCCCTTGATCTTTACTGCGACGAGCCCGATTTCGGCGGTGAGACCGGGGCATACTATAACTGGTGCAAGGGTGTCGCCGACAAATACGCCGAGCGGGATATTCTGGCTGATGAGCCCTCTGAACTACCCTCCAGGAGCATCGAATACGGGTCATACGTGATCGAAGCGCTGGAGACCGGCCGCACCTTCAAGCTCAACGGCAACGTGATCAACGGTGGAATGATCACCAACCTGCCGGCTGACTGCTGCGCTGAGGGTCCAATATACGTGGACAGAACCAGCCTCCACAAAACGGTGGTCGGCGACCTGCCGCCCCAGTGTGCTGCCTTGAACCTGACGAACATCCATGTCCAAAGGCTGGCCGTCGAGGCCGCCATCACCGGAGACACGGAACACATTGTCCACGCCTGCGCCCTGGACCCGCTGACCGGTGCTGTGCTCACCCTCAAAGAGATCCGGGAGATGGCCAGCGAGATGCTTGAGACACAGAGGGCGTGGCTGCCTCAGTTCGAAGGCAAAACGATCAGGCCTACACCTACCATCAGCATACCCGAGGATGTCAAGAGGGCCGAGGTTCCGGTGGATCCTGCTCTGGCTATCATGGCAAGGTTCGGCGAACTGGCCGAATAGAATGGAGAATGGAGTTATGAAATTTGGCGTTGTTGCCTGGGTTTGGGTCGCGCCTGTGACGACCGAGAGCCTGGCACAAGTGGTGCCGCACGCGGCCGAGATGGGCTTTGACCTGATCGAGGTGCCTATCGAGGCCCCTGGTAATATTGACTATGCACGCGCTGCCGACATGATCCGGGACCATAATCTGGGCGTGAGTGTCTGCGCTGTGATAGGGTCTGACCGCGATCTGATCCACCCTGAAAAGGAGATTCGGGATAACGGCGTCGCTTACGTGCGGCACTGCATCGAGGCCGCACAGACGCTCGGCGGCACCAACGTGGTGGGGCCCCTTTACTCCGCGGTGGGACGGGTCTGGCAGGCCACCCCTGAGGAGCGCGAGCAGGACTTGGAACTGCTGGAGCAACAGTTGCGCGGGTTGGCAGAGTACGCCGCCGATCACGGGGTCGTGCTGTGTGTCGAACCGCTCAACCGCTTCGAAACCAGCTTCATCAACCTTGCCTCACAGGTGGTCGAAGTGGTAGACAGGGTGGACCATCCGGCCTGCCAGGCCATGCTGGACACCTTCCACATGAACATTGAGGAGCAGTCGCTGGGAGACGCGATCCGTACTGTCGGCCCACGGCTGCGCCACCTCCACTCCTGCGAGAACGACCGTGGCACGCCGGGCAAGGGCCACGTGCCGTGGTCGGATGTTGCCGCCGCCCTGCGTGATGTCAACTACGACGGCCCGGTGGTGATCGAGACGTTCAGCGCCCAGATAGAGAGCATCGCTCGCGCGGCGGCAATCTGGCGTCCGCTGGCACCCAGCCAGGATGCACTGGCCCAGGATGGCCTGGCGTTTCTGCAGCAGCTCTTGGCCTGAGCCACCCTTGCGAAGGTTACGAATAGTCCTGGCAATGAGGTGATTGCCGGTCAGCAAAGGCACTTCTAGTTCTAAAGGCTGTTGCAAACCTTCGCAAGGATTCCATGAGAGGAGCGAAACGATGGACAAGCTTGGCAGAGGCTGGATTGTGTACGGCGATGACGTGGAGTCACTGGTCTTTGACTGGGGCACGCTCAAGTTTCTGAGCGAGCCTGAAGTCACCGGGGCGGAGCGCTTTAGCTTCGGGATGGTTGTGCTGGCCCCAGGAAAGGGTCACGAGAGCCACAACCACCCTGGTGTGGAGGAGATCATCTTCGTCATGTCGGGGGAGGGGGAGCAGATGGTGGACAACCAGCCTCCGGTCCACGTGCGGCCTGGCGCTAGCATCTTCATCCCACCCGACGTTGACCACTCGACCATCAACACGGGCTGGGAACCGATGCGACTGCTCGTTATTTATGCGCCGCCTGGCTCTGAGCGTGGGCTGCGCGACATACCAGGCTGCCAGGTGCTGTCGCCTGGGCAAGTGCCCCAATGATCCTGGCGTGGGCTTCAGAACCGCCCTATGCTTGGTGCAGTTACTAAACTTGGGTTGAGGCAGATACCTGGAGATCCACCTGGTTTGTGTGAACATCTCAGGAGGTTAGATGCAGCTATGACGAGATGCGAGCACTTTGAGCGAAGAAAGCAGCAGGACATGAGCTACAGAAAACGGTGGCAACTGTGGCTTGGCTTAACGCTAGTCGTGTTGTTATTGGCTGGGTGCAGCGGTGCCCAAGCCACCACATATTCTCATAACAAACGGTCTGAAGAAACAATAACATCTAGGATGTCGTTTGCTCGACCTATAATAGCGCGGGCGAAGCACTGAAGGAGATATGTAAAGGATGGCGACGGACAAGAAACGAGAGATCGTTGAGAACGCTCTGGCCAAAGGCAATGGAATCCTCAGGCTGGAACCCGCCTGGGTAGCCAGGGATTTCCTGCCACCAGGACGTCGCTTGGGGCTCAGGGAAGAGGAGTACGACGTCGGCGAGCGGGGGTGGATCTCGGAGCGGTGGCTGGGCTCCACGACAAAGGCCGATAACATGATCGGGCCACCCGACGAAGGGCTTAGCTATATCGCCCTGGAAGGTGACGAGAGGATCACCCTCAAGGAGGCTGTAGAGGTCGCGGGTTCGGCTATCATGGGCGAAGAGTATGCTAAAGCTCATAAAGGGCTGGGACGCCTGGCCAAAATCTACGACTTTGCCGCCCGGATACCTTACCACCTGCACCAACGCAAGGAAGAAGCGGCTCTCGTCGGGCGCAACCCCAAAGAGGAAGCCTACTACTTCCCGGAGGACGTACCGCTAGGACCGCACCCGGAAACCTTCTTCGGCGTGCATCCCTCCATTGCCGAGCGGAAGGAATACGAGGTGCTGCTGCCCTACCTGGTGGGGTGGAAAGACGACCTGATCCTGAGACATTCCAGGGCTTACCTCTTAGTGCCCGGCGAGGGGTTCCACCTGCCCTCTGGGGTGTTGCACGCGCCGGGTACAGCGCTCACCATCGAATTGCAAGAGGATTCCGACGTTTTTGCCATGCTCCAGGCGTTGGTGGCCGGCAAGATCATCTCCAAAGAGCTGCTGTACAAGGATGTGCGCCAGAAAGACCGCGAGAAGCACGGAGAGCGGGCCATTCTGGGTCACATAGACTGGGAGGTGAGTGGAGACCCTTATTTCTACGAGAACCGGCACATATCGCCGCAACTGATCGAAGAGACAAAGCAAGGAGGCGGCGAGGAACACTGGATCTACTACAACACCACCAAGTTCAGTGGCAAAAGGTTGGTGGTGAAGCCAGGCCAGCGTTTCACTAGTGTGGACAAGGGCGTCTACAACATCCTGGTGTGGCGGGGCGGGGGGCGTTACGACGGCCACCAGATAGAAGCAGGCAATTTCGGGTTCGACGAACTCCTAGTATCTCACGCCAAGGCGACCGAGCCTATCGCGGTCGAGAACACCGGCTCCGAAGACCTGATGATCTTCAAGTTCTGCGGGCCGGACATCAATCTCGATGTTCCAATGATTCCGCAGTACAGTCCTGGTTAAACTCTAAAAGAATAATGAAAAAAAGGAGGTTATCATGGGCAAAAAGAAAGTTTCCGTTGGCGCTTGGGCGTACATCTGGGGAGGGTATGCCGAGGATCCCATCCCGCTGACGACAGTGGTGAAACACCTGCAGGAGATGGAGTTCGACGGCATCGAAATGGGCGCGTTTGCGCCTCACCTCTCGCTGGAGGACGCCAAGGATCGGAAGAAGCGGCTGGAAGTTAAGAAGCTGCTGGACGATCACGGGCTGGGCGTTTCCGCGTTGGCGGCCGAATTCGGTGAGGTGCCACCGGCGTTGGCGAAGCCCGCTGACTACATAGACGTGCTTATGCAGCACCTGGACATCTGCCACGACCTGGGCACCAACAAGCTACGTACGGACACCATCAGCCCGCCAACCGAGATCCCCGGTGGGATGGACTACGAGACCTGCTTCTGGCGGGTGGCCCAGATCTGGCGCCGAGCGGCTGAGGTCTCCGCCAACGAGGGCGTTATGTTCGTCTGGGAGTTCGAGCCAGGCTTCCTCTTCAATAAACCCAGCGAGGTGGTCCGCATGGTCTATGCCGTGGACCATCCGAACTTTACCGTGCTCTTCGATT
>SMTZ1_10009266_pt1 | contig 10790 bp, 7 predicted proteins | sample DeeMarSWOR136_30_FD_25667 | JGI IMG/M metagenome (IMG submission 25667) | reverse complement strand
TCACAATAGCGGCTATGAACCAGAACGGCTCCATTATTCTCACAATTATGAATGTGTTTGCCCCGATGGCATGAAATAAAAGGCCTGTAAAACCGGCGATGAAACCTATCGCGATACCTTCTTCAAATGGATCAATTGACTTTTTTAATATGTCATATGTCTGTCCGTAAATCATAGTTATCAAAAAGAGGAATGAAATCAGTCCGAGGAATCCGGTCTCGGTAATTACCCTCAAATATTGCGCATCCACGAATCTGTATCCGGTCACCCCGTAGCCCAGTATCGGATGATTTATCCAATCCTTGGACGCGATCTTCCAGCTTGTTACGCGTGCTGATGTGGATGTATCCAGCTTTACACCTCCTATCTCCACCACGTCCGTGCGATTTTGACCCTGGGTAAACGTGTAAGATATCCTATCCTTGGCTATCTCCGGCATTATGAAGGGAAGGCTTAGACATAACAGAGCGATTGCCGCTAGCACCCATCTCCTTTTTCTGGAAAGATAGACAAACACAAACAGGGATGGAATGGCTGCCATATAGGATGTTCTGGATTGGGTGTAGAACAACGGGATAATAAAAAGGATTATCAGTAAGGCGTAAATGGCCTGATATCTAAAAGAAGGGCTGGTAAGGAACAGACCGAGGGTTATGGATATCATAAAGACCAGGTACCCTCCGAGAGTGTTAGGTTCTCCGGATGTGCCCTCAAAAGGGGCGGTAACCCTTCCCCCCAGCGGGATCTGAGATATTCCTATGAAGGAGACGATCGCGCATGTTATTAGCATAGCCCAGAGATAATTTTTTGCCTGTCTTTTATTTTCCAGAAGATTGACGGCCATAAAATAGATGATCACGTACTCAAAATATTTCAGTACGAAAAAAAAACCTGTCTTCAAGTCAACCCTTCCGAATAATGACCCGAATAGTGTGGAACTGAGGCATATTATTAGATAATAGGCGATCGGCTTGAGACATCTTGGCCAGCCAACTGAATCCGATAGTAAGCAATATGAAGTCATCAAGCCTCAGGGCCACTCCCCGTTGCAGCGTAGCCCCCTCTGTGCTTCCTACAATAAACTCGGGACTTAAGAGCATGGAAAATATGAGTATGTAAAGGGCGATATTCGTGCTGACAAAGCTGGCAATGAAAATGACAAAGCCGACCATAAGGGCGATGGTGGAGGCGGTAGGAATACGCGGTATTGAGATGGCAATGGAAATGAGGATCAATAGTATGATTATAAGCGGGATAATCAGTTGAAGTGTGCCTTGACCGGAATTGCTTAAATGTGTCCGTTCCGTGAGATATTTCAACCTGCCTAGCGTATCAAGCCTCCATATAATAATGACAATGGATTCTTTTGCCCATCCCACTCCAATCCTTGATCCCTGTACGTCTTGAATCCGTATCATCGATCAAATGATTTGAAGATGAGCTATAAAATATTATTGGGGGCAGGATTTGGTTCTCAGCTTTACTATCGTTTGACGACCCGGCTAGGGATACCGCGGGATTGAAGTTCCTTATTCTCTTCCTCAGCCCCCTCCTCGGTTATAAATGCGCCGACAAATAGAGAAGATCTGCCTGCTTGATCAATGATGGTGTAAGGCGAATATCCAAGTTCCTCAATCTTCCGAGTCATATTTTCGAGTTCATCCTCAGTATCATAGGTCCCGATTAGATTTGCATAGGCCGTATTCTTGATCTCGGTGTCTGTGAAGTTGTATTTATTTACAACAACCTGCGCCTGTTCCTGATCCTTGAAATATCCTGCATATATCCGGTACCAGATACCCTTCTCCTTGAAATCTATCCTGACCCAGTAAACAGGTAAGCCCTCACGCCTGTATTGGTCGATTTCTGCTTCCACCTTTTCTTTGGAGATAGAAGAACCGAAATAGATGGAAAATGGGAATGATCCGGAGAGATAATCCGCATCAGTCATTGAATTGTCGTCATCACGGGCTGTCATGTTATCGGTTTTAACGATTGCTATTGCCTCCTCATGCTCAACACCCGTCTCTGGCTCAATATTTTCAACAGACAAGGATGTCATAGGACGGATTTCATCATGTTTAGCGGTCTCGCTTGGTGTCTTTTCGCCTCCAGAAGGTATGATAGCAGGCCGGCTATCCTGCATGACCGGATTTATTATTCCGGTTCGCCAGAGGATGCCCAGTGCAATTAAAAGAGATGCAAAGATCATGAGCCCCAATCTCAGAATAGCGCCCCTTCCCTTCTTATCCTCCTGATCTGCCTTTTCCGCAGTAGAGGGCAACCGGCTCATGACGGATGATTCGCGATCCCCTCCTTTTCTTCCGAAAGGCCAGAAGGATTTTATGCCTCTATGTGACTTTTCTCTATCTCCTTCTTTGCCATAGTAGGAGTAGTATTTATAATATTTGTAATCCGGAAAATCAGGGCTGATATCGGGCTTCATGCCGTTAAGGATTATACCGATAATATTGCACTTGACCTGTTGCAATTGGGTAGCTGTCCTCTTCAACAGGCCTTTGGATACGACACCTACCCGATAGACGATAAGCACGCCGTCCATCTTTTGCCCGAGTATTGCGGCATCGGCCGCTGAAAGCACTGGGGTTGAGTCAAAGATTAAAATATCATACTGCTTTTTTGCCTCTTCTATAAAGGTCATAAAACGGTCTGATTCAATAAGTTCGGCAGGATTAGGAGGTATGGTTCCGCTGGTGATGATATTCAGGTTATCCATTCCTGGGGTCATAATGACATCATCCAAGGATATTTTGCCCATTATTATGATATCAGTGATAGTCTTGACCGTATGACTCCACGGATAATCACCAAGTATGATTTCTGTAAGCCCCGGTGTTTCCTCCAGGCCAAATACCATTCCCAACATTGGTTTTCGAAGGTCTGAACCCACCAGAAGCGTTTTAAGCCCTGACTGAGCAAGGCTTATAGCCAGGTTCGCAGAAACCATGGTTTTTCCCTCCTGAGGGGAGGTGCTCGTAATGGCTATAGTCTTGATGTTTTTATCACCTTCACTGAACTGAATGTTGGTCCTCAGGGCCCTGAAACTTTCTGCAATCATGGTCTTGGGTGCGAAGTGTGAGGCGAGATTAACCATCTTTTTTAAGACGGATTCATCCATCTCGCCTGGGATTTTATCCTTCAAACTCACAATGATATCTTTATATTCCGCATGGGGAATAACACCCAGGACCTTGGCCCCCAGAGTCTCCTCCACATCCTCTATGGCGCCCAGAGATGTGTCAAATGTCTCAACAATAAAGGCGAAAACCAGGCCAAGCACAATACCGATAACAATGCCCATCGCCCCAGTGGCCATTGTCTTAGGAGGATTGATCGGTGTGGACGACAACAGCGCCGGTTTGACGATGACAACCTCTTCAGGCTTTTCAGCCTGTGTGATCAGGGCTTCCTGATTTTTCTGCTCAAGAAGTGCGGTCATGTTCCTGTTAGAATCAACATCTCTCTTCAGACGGTCGTATTCCAGCTTTTTTTCCATCAGGAGATTGGTTTTGGAATCAATATCGCGTGTCTCTTTTTCGAGATCCGCAATCTTTCTATCCGCTGCGACAATCTGCTGTTTAAGCAGAGCGAGTATCTTTCTGGCGGTTTCGGTTATTTTCTGCCCGATTGCTATGACTTCCGGATGCTGAGAGGTATAGTTTTCCAGAATAGAGTCTCTCTTTAATAAGAGTTCTATAAGTCTGTCATTTGAGGCCTGATACTGAGGAGTTGCCCTTGACGAATAGAAGTTAACCTCCGATGAAGACGGGTCCTGAATGAACTTTTCCACCCTTGTCGAAATGGCCTTGAAATCACTTTTATTCTCATTCTGCTGGCGGATCTCGTCAGTGAGCTCTTTTTTCCTTAACAGGAGATTTTCGCTCTGCATATCTATGGAGATGAGCTGGTTGGCTTGACTGTATCTGTTGAAATTTTCCTCGGACAGTTTGAGTTTATTACGCACGGATGCCAGTTGATCCTCAATATACTTTATGGCGTCAATGGTCCGTTTGCCCTGTTGCTCGGCGTGCATTCTTTTATAGGTGTAGGCCAGTTCATTGGCCATTTTCTGAGCGAAGGCTGGATCGGGATCGGTAACGCTGATATTTAGGATGTTTGTATAGTTTTCCCTTTCGACTTTCACCTTCCCTTTAATTCGTTCTACAGCGGTGATCGCAGCCGGTTCCACGCCGGTAGATTTACTTGGAATAAGCCCCATGGCTTTGGCAACTTCCAGCAGGACGGAAAAGCCGTTGATGATGGAAATCTGTGTCTCGATGTCATCGCCTTCGGACCATGAAAGGGTCTTTTTGTAAAGGCCCTCAAGGGTTGTCTCCTTTTCAAACTTGATACTGCAGACAGATGTATACAGGGGAGTGGGGGCTTGAAAGATTGCGAAGATCGTGCTGAACAGGCCTAAGATGACGGCGGTAGTTATTACTATGAATTTCCTTTTTTTGAGAATCCGCCAGTATTCTCTGAGATTTATGTCATATTGCGCCAAGATATCCTCTTGTTTTTTCCGTCATTTGTTACTTGAGTTGATAAGATCTCCAAAAAAATATTCGCCTGTTATTCTTTGTGGATAAAGTAGAAAATCAAGCATTGGGGTCATGTGGGAGATCCACTCGTTTATATCCCCTATCAATATCCTCGGCACATATACAAGATCACCATCCTGGAGTTCTATGTTCTGGGCCATATCAGCCTTCCTGAGCATGGCCTTCACATCTGACATCATAACCAGAGGCCCGTCTTCCCGTGTGCCGTATCCCCTTACAATAAGGGTGTTCTCCTCTTTTGCCAGAGATGTGATACTCCCGGCAAGTGAGATAGCCCCAAGGAGATCACGAGCGTCTTTTAGGGAGTAAATGCCCTGGGATTTTACCTCGCCCAGTACCAATACCCTTTCACCAAACACCGGCAGTTCAGGAACATCCACAACATCACCATCATCAAGTATGACATTGCGGCTATCATCGCCTTTTTCAAGGATATCATAGAGATTAATCGCGTATTTCTTCCCCTGTCTGATGAGGGTGACATTTTTTATATCAGCGTCCACCGTATATCCCCCCGCCTTTGCTATTAGGTCCATCAATGTGGTTTTACCCTTAAGGAAGATCCTGCCGCTACCAGCATAACCACCGGCGGCGGTAGTCCTAAGCGAGGCAACCTCACCAAGCACTGTGACGCTCTTGCTGTTAAATTCCTTAACGAGCACATCGATCCTGGGATTTTTTATAAAGGCGGACATCTTCTCCGTGATAAGCTCATCCAGTTGACTTGGCGCCAGGCCGTTCACTTCGAGATCATCTATAAAAGAATAGGAGATTTTGCCCCTGCTATTTACTGTAACCATGGTTGATGTCACTTGATCCCCGATATGGGAATTGATTTCTAAGACGTCCGAAGGACCTATAAGATATTCCGGTATTCCGGATATTTCGATAAATGTCTTATTGCCGCGCGACTGGCTCATCAAAGTAATCGCCTCATCATCTTCGCGGGTGGTTGCTTTCTTTAGGATCCTTTGATCTTCGGCCATGACGAGTTCCTTGACAGGCATACCCTTGACAGCCGTTGAAGAATAGCACGCCTGCAGCAGAAATGCGCTCAGGAAGATGATGCATATGGAGAAGGCTATACCGATTCTCCTGCATATTACGGAGGAGGGACCTATCACGAAATTATGAAAGATCTTTCCCATTGTGATGATCTTGAATATCAGCTTTATGTTTATTGAGGAAATCCAGTTTGGCATTACCATCGATATATAATAGAGGATTTTCCGACAAACGAATGATCTGCGGTTTTTCTAGTCTGTTCCCCGACCCGTCATAAAGAAGCTCAATGGTCGGCCTTAGGGGTTGCATTTTATCCGTTGATATTACCCTCCCGACAGACCTGTTATTCAATCTTATATATGAATTGACAGGAAACAGCGAAATCTGGTTTAAAAAAACCTTTACTATCTTTGGCGGGAATTGACCCTTATTGACCCCCACAATGGATTTTATGCTATCAGTCTGAATGAATTTCCTCCTGTAAGGCCTGTTTTTTATCATTGCCGAGTAGGTATCGGTAAGCCCGATAATCGATGCGAGTTCAGATATTTCATTGCCTTTAAGACCCAAGGGATAACCTGACCCGTTATGTCTCTCATGGATCTGGTAGGCCACATCAGCCAACCATTTATAATTTTCTCCCATCTGCCACAGTATATCACGGCTTAACTCAGGATGTTTTCTAATCAACTTTACCTCTTCTTGCCCAAGCTTCCCCCTGCTCTTAAGAATACTTTCAGGTATCTTATACATGCCCACATTTTCGAGGAATGCGGCCAGACCTAATCTTAAAAGCATCTTGATATCATAATCCATCCCCTTGCCGATCTTGAGTGCTGTAAAGGTCACATCAATGGTATGGATAATCATCTCTTCATAGTCTTCATGCGCAGACATCGCGTATTCATAAAGCTTATCAATAAGGTCTTGCTCGATAATATAGTGCAGATCTGAAAGTATCGGAGAGGGACTTATACCTTTATCAGCTTTTACCCTTTCCTTTACATCCATAGCCCTTTCGATAAATTTTTCATAGTATGTCACGATTTCCAAACCTGGTTTGTTTTCCAGAGACACATCACCGGGATCCTTTTTCTTAGTCTGGAATATCTGGGACTCGCTCAGACTGAACTTGTCTTCTCGGGCATACCGTTCCCTTTGCAGGGTCTTGCTCCCCTCTTTTTCTTTTATCTTTATGATGTCAGAAAAGCGCACCATCGCTGATAATATTCTCCACTATCTTGGAATCGATAATCTTTTCATTTGTGCTGAATCCGATCAAAAGTGAAAGATCACAGAGATTATTGATCTTTCTGGGGATTCCATTACTGTGCTCATATATCCTTTCCATTGCCTCGCTGTCAAAAAGATTCTCTTCTCTACCGGACTTCCTCTGTCTAAAGATAATATAATGAATTGTTTCTTCAAGATTAAAAGGTGATATGTGGTATTTTATGGCGATTCTCTGATCCAGCTGTTCAATGTTTTTCACCCTTTCCCTCAATTCGGGTTGGCCAAGGAGAATAACGGTCATCAGGAATCGATTGTTTAACTGAAAGTTAAGCAGAAGCCGGATTTCCTCAAATGTGCTTAAAGTAAGTAACTGAGCCTCATCTATTATTAATATAGTCTCCTTATTGGCCTTCAGATTTTCCAGCATCTTGTTATTAAGGGCCCTGAGACATTTTACCTTCGTGTCCGGGACATCGGCAATATCAAATTGATATAATATCTCCTGTAAGAATTCTATAGTCTCCAAATGGGGATTTACAATAAGACCGATATCGTAATTGTTCCCTGAAAGTTCTTTTATATATACCTTTGATAGGGTGGTTTTGCCGCAGCCTATCTCTCCTGATAACATAGCCGCGCCCTTCCTCATTTTTGCAGCGTAGATAAGGCGTGTTAATGCCTCCTCATGTGATTTCGATAGATAAAAAAAATCCGGGTCCGGGACATTTTCAAATGGGAATTTTTTTAATCCCCAATATTCCAGATACATTTACTTATTCTCCGCCTATGTACTGAATATTATAATAAAAATTATACATAAGTTAATATATTTGTCAATAATATAATTAATAATTGAATAAAATTATACATTTTTAATGAATTATTTTAGTAACATTCACAAGTATTGGCATTATCAGATCGACCAGTGCTGATATCGAGATAGAGTTCGAGTCTTGCCCATTACTTGGGTCTATCAAATATAATAAAGAAATAATGTTAGCAGAAGAAGGCCAAGCGGTCAATGTGATCAAGTATTTTCCGTCAGAGTAATCTTATAATTGCTTTAAATATAAAATGGATATATAGAACAATAACATATCTAATTTTAAGGAATAATATGAAACTAAAAAAGATCTTTGATGCCAATAAAAGTAGCCTTCCCATGAGGGTAGCGGCCTTCATGTCCGGATCAGGTACTAATATTATTAGATTGATCGAGAGGGAGAGGTTGTTAATCAGGCAAAGGGGTTCATCGCCATTTCACGTTGTTTTTATTTTTAGCGACAGGTCCGATGGTAAATGTAAGGGAGAAAAGATAGCCTATGAAAATGGCATCCCTTATTTCAGTTATGACATTAGAACATTTTATCGCATGAGGGGGCTGAAAAGGAGTGTCCTTGATACCAATGGCCTCCTTGCAAGAAAGGAATTCGACAGCCTAGCCGCCAAGCTTATACAGGCGTTTGAGATAAATATTATTGCCCTCGGCGGTTATATGAGCTACATAACCCTGAAGGGATGTATCAATGTTCACCCTGCTGATCTCTCTATAGTCACTCCTGAAGGAAAGAGGAAATATGTGGGTGATCATGCTGTTCTAGACGCTATTATTGCCGGTGAGACCACCCTTCGATCATCAACCCTGTGGACGGATCAAGGTGTGGATACCGGTCCGATCCTGATGATTTCTGGGCCCCTAAGGGTGGAACTCTCTGAACCTCTTGAGGAATTAATGGAAGACAGAGATAGATTATTAAAGGTAGCCGAAGAGCATCAGGGAAGGCTTAAAGAAGTCGGTGACTGGAAGATATTTCCCCGCACTATTGAGATGATTGCCGAAGGCAGGTTCGCATTCGACGAACAGAATATGGTCTATGTGGATGGTATACCGGTCCCAAATGGTTACAGGGAATAAGATCTCCAGGATTGGGCAATGTTTTATATTCTATTATCAATCCTGTCCTCTTTAGGGCAGGGAATTTATTATTGAGGTCTGTAAATAAGGCAAGGAGGATCATTATATTGAAAGAGCACCTTCTATGCCCTCACTGTGGCAAGGAAGTTGAGAGATACAGGAATCCGTTTCCTACTGTTGATGTTGTTATAGAGACGGAGGGTGGAATAGTACTGATACGTCGAAAAAATCCGCCATACGGGTGGGCGCTCCCCGGCGGCTTTGTGAATTACGGGGAGACCCTTGAGATGGCTGCCATTAGGGAGGCTAAGGAGGAGACATCATTGGATATAGAACTCATCTCACAGCTTGGGGCATATTCAGAACCTGCCAGAGATCCGCGACTGCACACTATCTCGGTTGTTTTTAGGGCTAGGGCAAAAGGAAAGGCTTGTGCGGCTGATGACGCAATAGGGATAGATATATTTAATCAAGATAACCTGCCCCTTGATCTTGCCTTTGATCATGACAGGATACTTAGCGATTATTTCGAAAAATGTTCCTAAAAAAAATAAGATCGTTCACGATCCCCCTCCTTTTATTGGCTATCCTTTTCATCTCTATCCTCGCCTTGGGTAATGCCTTTATTCAGACGCCTTCTGTCCAGAAGGCCCTGATTGACAAGGTTGCTAATGCGATCGGATATGATATCCGGACCGGAGAGATAGAGTTAGATTTCTGGAGAGGTATCGGGATATTGATCCATGACTTTGACGCAAAATCAAAAAATAACAATAATGCCTTTTCAGCTTCGAGCGTAAGGATCATACTGGATGCCAGAGAATTGATTTCAGGACATATCGTACCGTCCGACCTCCACATGTTCAGACCGAAAATAGATCTGGTCGTGAAGGATGAGTTAAAAGTGCCCACCGGTAATAATGCATTAGACATCAAAAAGTTGCCGTTTTTCTGGATACAGGGGATCCAATCCATGCTTATTGAGCAAGGTCAGGTGAATTTTGTGGGAATATCTCTTCAGATGGAGGAGTTATATCTCGATGCCCGCAAAATAATGTCCTCTCCACCCACTCTGAGGCTAAAATCCCATGGAATGATCGGATTTAAAGGGAAAAAATCCCAATTCGATCTCAATGGAACAATCCTTCAGCCTTTGGAAGATGGAGTATCCCCGTCGGTTGACATAATTCTTAAGACCGGTAAAGCGCCCCTAAACTGGATTCCCTGGCCTAAATCACTGCCATTGAAACAAGGCAGTTTTGAATCCATGTTGCAGATAAAGTGGGATCTTAAAGGTAAGACATTTTTAAACGGACGGATAGATATCACGTCCCTTAAATTTTCTCTTCTCAAAAAGGATCGCCATAAGGATTTCTTAATCCAGAAGATTGCCCTTGACTTCCAGTCTATTATCGAAGGCAGATCTGTAAGATTCCTGCCCTTAAAGATGACGACTCAAGATATTTCCATGGATCTTGGCCTACTGATTGATCTCAAAGAGAAGGACTCCCCATATCTTGAGCTTTCGGCCAGAAGCGACTTTATGTCCCTTGCAGAGTTTAAGGATATTTTCCCGTTTCCTCTTATGGCTTCATGGGTCGAAAATGAGCTTTTCTCCATGTTTGATCATGGTGATATCAAACTGGATTTTTTTACTCTTAAGGGCAATACCGTCCAATTAAATAACATGTCAATACCCGAGAATCGTTCTGTGCTGGCATTAGGTCTTCTATGTCGTAATCTTGAGGCCTCGGGAAACGGCATTCAAATACCATTCCAGGAGGTTTCAGGTAAGATCACTCTTAAGGATGGTGACTTTCATGTCTCTGGATTGAGCGCGCGTTTCGGAAATTCTGAGATAAGGGATTCGGGTCTTGATATTAAAGACGTTTTAACTCATTCACCACATTATGAGATGTTGATTGGCGGATCCTTTGATATTCAGGAACTGATCAGCCAGGAAGAGATGAGTATCATACCTCCGGGCATACGACGATCCGTGGATAAGATTCGAGGTCTTGGAGGTCATCTGGAGTGCCAGACCAAGATCGGTT
>SMTZ1_10007691_pt1 | contig 10790 bp, 10 predicted proteins | sample DeeMarSWOR136_30_FD_25667 | JGI IMG/M metagenome (IMG submission 25667) | reverse complement strand
ACTCAGTTCCCGTGGTTGCCAGTGGTGTAGGTGGAATCAAAGAGATGGTAAAAGAAGGTGAGACAGGTTTTTTGGTAAAACCGAAAGATGTGCGCGAACTAGCGCACAAAATCAAAAATTTGTTGGACAATAGTGAATTAAGAAGAAAATGTGGAGAAAATGGAAAGAAATTTATTCAGGAAAAATTGAGCAAAGAAAGGCACCTTAAAATATTATTAGAGACTTTTGGGGCTGCGTGCGATGTTTTTAAAAAAAGTGTCTCATAAATATTTTAAATTAAAACTGAGTAACTTTTTGTTTAGTTAGATGGTATTAGGTCTATGAAGGTTTGAACTTTAATTACACAAATTATGATAAAAATTGCGCATATTCTTTCATTAATGAATTTTGGTGGAATGGAACAGTTAGTCTTTAGTTTGTGTAGATATACTAAGAATACTGAACCATTTGTTCTGGCGATAAGAGATGGTGTGATAGTTGAAGATTTTCAAAAAGCAAATATACCAATGTTTGTAATGCCGACTATTGATAATCCTTATGAGAGATACGAGAGAGCCTTGGAAATCTTGAGGGGAGCCGATATTATTAACGTTCATTGTTTGTATCGTGACCCAATTATTGCTATGTTTGTGTGGCTTGTTAAGAAAGCAGGAGTTCCCTATTTATTCACTTTGCATTGGCAATCAAGATTACCTATTCTTGATTGTGTAATATGTTGTACGGCTCAATGTACAAAAGCTATGCAGGCACCAGGAAATAAATGCGTAGTAATACCAAACGGTATTGATTTGACAAAATTTGTTTATAAGCAAACGAAAAAAAAGAACACTAACAAGACAATAATAACCTTAATATCCTATCCTCAAAAATGCTCTCCTTATTTTTGGTTTGCTATGAATGATGTATTAGAAGCTAATCCTAATGTTGAACTTTGGATTGTGGGAGATAAGCCGTGGACTGCAAAGCAAATTAAGTCTTTAGGTATTAGGAGAGATATTCCTGATATTCTTGCCCAGACAGATATATTTGTATATGCACCTTATCCGAAGATAGGAGGAATAGAAAATGTGGTTTTGGGAGCTATGGCTATGGGTGTTCCATCGGTGTTATCGGATGTAGAATGTGTGAGAGAGGCAATTACTAATGGTAAAGAAGGATTATTGACTCCCTACGGAGATAGAAAAGCTTTTGTGGGGGCAGTTAATGTTCTTATCAATAATGAAGATTATAGAAAAGAACTTGGTCACAACGCCTTAGAAAAAGCGAAGAAATTTAATGTAGTTGATGTAGCCTTACAACACGATGAACTGTATCATTCGTTGCTTACTTCGGGATGGAGAACTAATTCCGAATGCGATCTTCACTTTTTTTGATTCCTTTGCAAGGAGACATTTGGCCAAAGTTAAATTTTAGAAGTAGAAAGGGAAGATATGATAAAGGTTGTGCATATATTACCTTGTTTGAATTATGGAGGGACAGAATGGTCAGTTTTGAAGTTATGCAAATTTAGTAAAACTACAGAATCTACGGTTGTAAGTCTACTCCAGGGACAAATGGAGGGAGAGTTTCAGAGGGAAGGTATCCCAATCTTCGTTTTAGAAAATATAAAAAATAGCTACGAACGCTATAGAAAAGCCTTAGAGGTTTTAAAAAAAGCAGATATTATCCATATGAATTGGTTATACTTTGATTGGTGTCAATTATGGCTCACTCAACAGGTGAAAGTTCCTTATATAATAACACTACGCTGGCGATATCGCTTACCTTTGTTGGATTGTGTGATATGTTGTGTAGCTCAGAATCTGAGAGCCATTCAAGATGAAAGGAACAGGTGTGTGGTAATACCAAATGGTGTTGATTTAACAAGGTTTACTCATAAACAGAAGGTAAAGAAGAAGAAAACTGACAAAATAATAATGACTTCGATATCTCGTCCTGATAAGTGTGCTCCTTATTTTTGGCTTGCTATGAAGGATGTATTAGAAGCCAACCCTAATGTTGAACTTTGGATTGTGGGAGGTAAGCCATGGACTGCAAAGCAAATTAAGTCTTTAGGTATTAGGAGAGATATCCCTGATATTCTTGCCCAGACAGATATATTTGTATATACCCCTTATCCGGCAGTAGGTGCTTTTGATAACGTTGTTTTGGAAGCTATGGCTATGGGGGTACCCTGCGTAGTATCTGATGTTGAATGTGTGAATGAAGCAGTGACTCATGGGAAGGAAGGGTTGCTCCTACCCTATGGGGATCAAGAAACTTTGGTGGGAGCATTAAATTCTCTTATAGAGAACGAAGAATACCGTATTCAACTCGGACAGAATGCGTTAGAAAAAGCAAAAAAGTTCGATATTGCTAATGTGATACAAAAATATCACGAGTTATACTCTTCAGTAATTAATTCAAAATAGAAATTAAACAAATTAAGGTTAATTACTATGAAAATTGCAGTTCTTATTACGACTCTAAATAGGCCCGATGTTATAAGTAATGCTATTGCAAGCATCCTTAACAATACTTATAAAGATTTTGAACTCATTATTGTTGATCAAAGTGCTAATAATAAAACACAAGAAATAGTTGAAGGGTATATTTTAACTGATAAAAGAGTAAAATATTTAGCTATGACCACCACAGGAAAGACCAAAGCGCTAAACTATGGTATCAGGAATTGTAACGCAGATATTATTGCTATGACTGATGACGATTGTATGGTGAGTAAGGATTGGATTGAAAAAATAGTAGCTACGTTTAGGGACTGTCCTGATTTAGCTTTATTATTTGGAAGCGCAGAGGCATCTTCCTATGATACTACTAAGGGTATTATTCCTACTTATTTGCCTTCGGAAAAGAGATTCTTTAAGTTACATTCAAGATTTGTCAACTCGGGTATTGGGGCAAATATGGTGATAAGAGAAAATATCTTTGATACTGTTGGTGGATTTGATGAAAAGTTGGGGGTAGGTACTCCTTTAACAACGTACGAATATGATTTTTTTTATAGAGTGAGAAAAAGAGGGTTTGAAGTTGGGGTTTTACCTTCTCTGAAAGCGGTTCATTATGGCCTTAAAAGATTTGAAGACTTGCCGAAAATGGGACAACGAGCTGTAATGGGACACTGTGCTATGTCTTTTAAGTATATTAGATGTGGAGACTTTTGGGGAGTCTGTATGTTTTTCCGTGGATTGATGAGCCTGTACTTGCTATTTGCTTATCATGCTCTTTTTGGATACAAACATTTTCCCTTTCCTAGAGTCTTAGCTTTGATTGGCCTCTTATTCGCAGTTATTTATTATGCTCTTTATGGGATTCTATTCGGACTGACATATAGGATAGACCGAGAAAAGGAAGTATTTATTAAAGAATAAAGGGTAGATATTGATTTTCTCCCATCAAAATATGGCAAAAACCTACAATAAAAACGGAAATTTAAAGTAAAAAGATGGTGCTTTTTGGTAGAGAATATGAATAAATGGTCAATTCTTAAACTATTAACAATCGGGTCCTTACACCTTGGTATCAATGCGGGTTTTAGTTTCATTGCAATAATTATTCCTCTTTTCCTTATTGGATTCACTGAGAGCAAAACTACAATTGGTATGGTAATGAGTTTAGGTTCCTTTATAGGCATGATTGTCTTTCCTTTTGCTTCATGGTACAGTGACAGAATTTGGACACCTATTGGAAAAAGAAAACCTTTTATTTTGTTAGGTATTGTTATAGCTACGCTTTCTTTAGTTCTATGTGGACATTCTTTAAATTTTATCATGGTAATAATTTGTTTAGTGGGGATATGGATAGGGATTAATCTTGCCAGTGGTCCTATTCGACCTTTGCTTTCAGATGTAGTACCCGCTGGGCAGAAAGGTAAGGCATTTGGTTTTTTTCATTTCTGGGCTGCAGTGGCTACTTTGCTGATAGGAATGGTTGGAGGGCCTTTGTATGGGGTGCAAAAATTTTATGCTTTTTATCTTGCGGCTTTTTTATTAGTTGTTACAGGGATCACGACTTTTACTATAAAAGAGCCTTTTTTGATTAAAAATGATAAAGATAAAATTCTTGAAAAAACAAGCTTAAAGATTAGAATTCGTTCCTATATAATTGGTTTATTCCAGGAAAGGAAATCTGTGAAAATCATATTTTTATTATTTCTTCTAACAATTTCAATGGGATTATTTTTCCCTTTCTTCCCGCTTTTTCTTAAGGAGATTTTGAAGTTGCCAGATTCTCGAATACCGATGTTAATGGTAATCCCTGCGTTGATTGGTTTGCCTGTGTCAATAATTTATGGAGTTTTAGTGGATAAAATCAAAATAAAAAAATTACTTTATTTTAGCTTGACTGTACAAACATTGGTGGTTTTTGGATTTTGTTATGTTAGAAATGTTACCCAAGTTATAATATTAGCGGTTATTGGTTCTGTCGTTGGTGGAACTCATGTAATATTGTCTACACTATTTTCAAAGGTCATACCTGTCTCACGAAGGGGTGCGTTTTGGGCTTTTAATAATATCGCCTGGAACATGGGATGGATTATTGGTGCACCGTTAGGGGGAGTAATTGTTGATTCAATGGGGTATAGAGCAAATTTTCTCATTTGCTCAGTAGTAATGCTTTTTTCAATACTGTCTATTAAATTTCTCGAGGTAAGTTAAAAGAGAAAGAAAAAGTGAAATAGTTGCCAAAGCGATAGAAGTCCTGTTTGACAAAATTGATATAGTCTTGTATTATCAAACTGGAGGTAATGTTAATGGAACAAGTTATACTTGTTCAACCGGAAGGGATATTTACGGGGAATTCAAGAATCATCGAAGATAATTCTTTATGGTGGTCTTACTTAAGGGAAGTATGTCGCCTGCGAGGGGACATATTTTTCACTGAAGGACTTTTAGATGAAAAAAATCTCACCAGGGATGGTCGTGAGACCGATGTTTATGATAAATTGGCAACTCATTTGTTGGCAATGGAAAACAAGAAAGTGGTAGGCACGGTGCGAGTAGTAGATTCACTATCTTTAGATAAAAATTTGAAAGAGATGCCCTCACAAATCCTTTTCCAAAAACTGGGCTTACAAAAGTATGAGACAGCACTCCAATATTTATTAGCTGAGTTAAAGCAGAAAAACAGGAGGGTAGCAGAGTGTTCGAGATTAGTTATCGAAGAAGCTTATCGAAGATTTAGGAATGTACATAGCCAGGTTGCTATCTCACTAATAACGTCTGTTGCATGGTTTTGCTCTGAAAACCATATAGACGATATAATTATCACCAGTGGGACCAAATACAAAACGTCAACCATTTATAAACGAATTGGCTTCAATCCCGTTTTAGATTTTAACGATCACTGTCCATTAGAGCCATTTTATTATGAAAAATTTAACGATTATTCAGAATTGATGCATTGTCCAGTAAAGAAGGGTATGAAGAATTTGTCAGGATTTATGGATAGATTAAGACCAGTTTATCAAAGGGCAAAGATTATCAAAAAAGGTAAATTTTGCTTTGAAAGGGAGGTACTTAATGACGGAAGAAAAAAGAAAGTTCCTTAGGGTAAGAGCAGATTTTGGCCTAAAATACAAAATTAAAGATTCCCATTCCTCGCCAGAAAAAGCAGTTAGTGTAAATATTAGCGAAGGTGGAATAATGATGAAGATATCGGAGAAATTGGATATGGGAACAATATTAGAACTAAAGATAACCTTGCCTTCGCCCCATGTTATCATAAGTAGTTTAGGACGTGTCGTATATGTTTTGGATAATTATTGGGATGAATATCCTCCTTATAGATATGGTGTTGAATTCCTTGAGTTAAAGGAAAAAGATAGGGAAGCGATAAGAAAATTTGTAAAGGAGACGATTGCTAAATTAGATTGGAAACATTGGTTATAAAGCGTGAGAAAGGAAACAGAATGAAAAAGGAGAAGGCTATGAAAAACAAACAGAAGAATGTGGAAAAGAGAGCCTCCCGTAGATTTGCCATTTCTCTGCCAGTAACTTATAATATCACCATACCGCCATTTAAAAAGCAACTAAAGATAAGGACAGTAGCTAAAGATATTAGCGAGCGAGGCATCGGTTTTGTTGTTAGCAATAAACCCCCCTTAGTTATGAATCTCCAAATCGGGTTTCCTGCTAAAGATAAGAGTGTGAAATCTACTAAGTCCAAATTTATTAATGTAAAAGCACGTGTAACCCATAGCCAACCAATTTCAAAGGAACATAAAGACATTTTTCGCACAGGAGTCTGTTTCATAGAGTTAAGCAAAAATGACATGGTTTTGCTGAGAAAGTTTTTGGAACGATATGAAAAAAGATAAAAGGAAAAATGGGGTCAGTTTAACTATTTTAATGAATCAAAAATAGAGTTGACCCCTTAAGTAAGAGGATTTGCAAAGATGGGGCTAAAAGGGATAGTAGCTTTTTTGGGAAAGAAAGCCGTCCGGAGATCAAATAAGAAATTTCTGGCGTATTGTAAAAATTTGATAAATCAAACCCCTGATTTACTCGACCACGGGTTGGGGACGACCTGTTCCGGACAGATGAAAAAGGTGATGGAGTTTTGTGAACAGAGAAAAAGGGAACGAGATAAGGAATTTTGGTGGGTTTATGCAATGGCTTGTTGTCTTTACCAGCAGGCTTTTTGTCGATTCGGGAGAAAAGGTGAAGGTCGATATTTAGAAAAGGCTAACCAAATAGCCGAGGATAATGATTTTACTGATATAACCTTCTGGATTAATAAATGTAGACTCGATTACTCGGGTATTTGTGGAAGGACAGACCAGGTCCGAGAGGCGCAAGGTCTGATTTTTACTTGTCTGGAAAAGCTGAAAGAGCCGTCAACCTATGAAGTCTCCATTCTGCCCGTTTTGGCCGGGGATGCCTTGAATCGGGGAGATTTTAAGTCAGCCCAGGAATGGGCAAGTAGGTTGTTAGAATTGGCTACTAAGTTAGGATATATAAACCTGCAGGTTCAGGGGAACGTGTTGTTAGGAAAGGCGGCCTTTGAATTAAAAAGAATAGAAGAGGCGTTATCGTACTTTAAGAAAGCTGTTTCCTTGGGACGGGAGAAAAAAGTGGAACAATTGATTCCCGCTCTTTATAATACGGGAGAGGTCTTTTTAGAACAGGATAAGATAACCGAAGCCAAAGAGTATTTGCAGGAAACCCAACAAAGACTGGAAACGGAATTAGAATTGCCGGATTCTTATTATCATATCCATCTAATGAGGTTACAGGGGTTGGTGGCTCAAAAAGAGAAGCAATTGGAAAGAGCAGAAGGGTATTTTAGACAAGGTATTAAGATAGCCCAGTCCCAAGGGAATCTTTTAGAAGAAGGGATAACGCAGTTAAAGTTAGGCAAGTTTTATATGGAATTAAAAGACTTTGAGCAGGCAACCATAGCCTTAGAAGAGGCCTCGGCTAAATTTATTATCATTGATAACCAGTTCCAATTATCTCGAGCCAAGGAAGCTCGCCGGGTTCTGAAGGAGAGGCAGAAGGAATCTAAAACTGCAGAGATAACTCAAGAACCACCTTCATCACTACGCCAACAAATAGAAATACTGGATGAATTTATGAAACTGGTAGTCAGTAATTTGGATTTAAATGCAGTGTTAAACAATATTATTGAGTACATAATGAAGGTGACTAATGCTGACCGTGGATTTCTCATTCTGCTGGATGAAGCAGGAAAGCCTTATTCCCAGGTAATTCGGACAAAAGAAAAATTTGACGAAAAGAAGGATACTTTTTTCAAAAATTTTAGCCGGACCATTACTGAGAAAGTCCTGGATACTCAGAGACCAATTTGGCTTACCGATGTCCAGGCCAACTCCCGTTTTGCAAATGCCGAAAGTGTTTTAGCCCTGGATATTCGATCAGTAGTTTGTGTCCCTTTAAAAGAGGAGAAAAATAAGATTATTGGCTTAATCTATATCGACAGACAATCTCTTGTGGATGCCTTTACCTCTGGTGATTTAGCTTTAGTGGAATCATTGGCTGAATATGCATCAATAGCCTTGGTAAATGCCCGTTTGCATAACGGTGTGCAAAAAAAATTAAAAGCTACTGAGACGCAGTTAATTCAGTCAGAGAAGATGGCCACTGTAGGTGTGTTAGCGGGTGGGGTAGCTCATGAAATCAACACTCCCTTAGGTTCTATTTTGCTCAATGCAGAGATGCTGCTCAGGGAAATAGAGGCAAAACCATATAGAAAAATGTTGCAGGAAATCGAAGAAGGCACACGGCGGTGTAAGGAGATTGTAGAGATGTTACTCCAATACTCAAGGAAAACCGGTGCCAACTTTAAGGAATTGGATTTGAATCAGGTTATTGATAGGGCTTATGCCTTTTTAAAATATCAATTACACCAGGATAAGATTTATCTCCGCAAACAGCAAGGGGAGGTATCATCAATTGAGGGGAATTTTAATGAATTGATGCAAGTCTTTACCAATTTAATGGTCAATGCTAAAGAGGCGATAAAATCCATTAAAGAATCCGGCACTATAACGATAAAGAGCTATCAAGAAGGTGACTTTGCAGTAGTACAAATAAAAGATGATGGTAAAGGTATACCTGAGGAGCATATCGGGAAAATATTTGATCCCTTTTTTACCACCAAGGATGTTGGTAGAGGTACAGGACTGGGACTTTCTGTCGTATATAGAATTGTTGAGAATCATAAGGGTAGTATTGAAGTCTCCTCAAAGCCGCAAAAAGGGTCTATCTTTACCATAAGGATGCCGGTGAAAAAACAGGGAGTCTCTATTTAGCCAGAAGAGTGATTAAACTTTTAGAGCATCTTAGAAAAGGAGAGGATGAAGGGATAGTTATCGGAGTCGCTCGGTAGTGTAGGGCTTTATGCCCGTAGTAATTACGCCCATAAAGGGTTACACTACCAGATAAAACATACGCCCATAAAGGGCTACACTACGGAAAAAGGAGGTAGGACTATAATGAAAGAGCGCATTCTGATCATAGAGGACGATGAGTCTTTTTGCAAGGCTCTAACTCTTATGTTAGAAAAGGAGGGCTATGTGGTGGCTAGTGCCAGCGATGGTCTCCAAGCCATTGAGGCAGCGAAAAAAACCTTTTTTGAGCTTATCGTTGCTGATGTTAGACTACCAGGGGGCATGGATGGTATAGAGGCAGTAGCGAAGATAAAAGGGATTAGGCCTGAGGTAAAGAGTATAGTTATCATAATAACTGGCTATGCCGATGAACAAGCTCCCGTAAGGGCACTGAGACTAGGGGTAGACGATTATATTTACAAGCCCTTTAAGAGGGAACAGTTTTTGCATAGTGTAGAGCGAAATTTAAGGATTTACCGATTGGAGAAAGAAAAGGAAAAACACAATCAAATAATCGGCAAGATGAATCAAGAATTGGAAGATAAGGTTGAACAAAGGACCAGAGATTTAAGCAACCTCTATGAAGAATTACAAGCAACTTATCTACGCACAATCAAAGCCTTGGCTCAAGCAATTGATGCCCGAGATCACTATACTCATAGCCACTCAGTAAATGTAACCAAATACGCAGTAATGATTGCTCAGGAAATGAATTTATCAGCCGAAGAGGTCGATGAAATAAGGCAAGCCTGCGGGCTTCATGATTTGGGTAAAATTGGCATTCATGATTATGTTTTGACTAAACCGGGAAAATTAACTGCTCAAGAATGGGAAGAAGTGAGACTTCATTCGCTAAAAGGCGCGGAGATTTTAGAACCATTAACGTTCTTGAAAGGGGCTATTAAATTGATTCAGCAGCATCATGAGAGATATGATGGCAAAGGTTACCCTTATGGTCTAAAAGGAGAAGCCATTAACTTAGGTGCAAGGATAATGGCAGTGGCAGATGCTTTTGATGCGATGATTTCTGAACGACCTTATCGAGAAAAACCCCTTACTAAACAAGAGGCGATTGAAGAGATTAAGGAAAACTCAGGCACTCAATTTGACCCTCAGGTTGTCCAGACATTTTTTGAAATAACAGATAAATTGTAAGATATTAGACATACCGCTCTTCCTCAGGCATCTACCTATGCCGCAAGCACCCACCTGTGCTTAAAGCGTCCCGTAGTGCATTTTGGCATAAAAAATACCGGAAGGTGTAACATTTCATTCGCCTCTTTCGTCTAAATAGTAGAGGTAAGAAAAGGTGCAAAATCAATGGAAGAAGATTTCCAACTTCTTGCCAAGTTTAAAAAAGGTGACCAGCATGCATTTGAATTGCTGGTGAGGAAGTATAAAATGGCTGTCTTTAATACAATTTATTCCATTATCGGTAATACCCAAGAGGCAGATGATATTGCTCAGGAAGTTTTCCTTAAAGTTTATACTAAGGTAGGTAGTTTTAAAGGGAAATCCTCTTTTTCTACCTGGCTTTATAGAATTACAGTTAACAAATGCATTGATGAACTCAGAAAGAGAAACAATAGGATTATATCTTATGAAACAGAATTTAACGAGGAAGAGAAATTAAAGTTGGAAGATGTTTTGGCTGGTAAGGAAACAGATATTACTGAAGAGTTGAGACAGAAGGAATTACAGGATATTATCCAGAAAGCAATGAATTCTTTGCCAGAAAAGTACCGTATTATTTTGACTTTGAAAGAAATAGAGGGTTTATCTTATAATGAAATTTCTCGAGTAATGAAGATTTCTGTTGGTAAAGTGAGGATATGGCTATTCAGGGCGCGGCAAAAACTAAAGGAGAAATTGGCTTTTCTTTATCCAGAGGGGGAATGAGCTATGTCCTGTAAGAAATTCAAAATATTGTTATCTGCCT
>SMTZ1_10016047_pt1 | contig 10792 bp, 14 predicted proteins | sample DeeMarSWOR136_30_FD_25667 | JGI IMG/M metagenome (IMG submission 25667) | reverse complement strand
GACAACCAATACTTCCTCTCCAATTGGCGCTTGCCTTGAGTGTAACGTTTTGCCCATTCCAACTCCATATCTTAAGCGGAGCTTCGATGCCAGTTCTAGAACCGTTCAAAGTTTTGTACGCGAAGCCGCCTGTTAGTATTTCCATGGTGCCATCCCCGTTGAGGTCTCCTACAAAGATGTTTTGAGTTCCATAGACGCAAGTGCCGCCTATAGTGTAAGTATCCCAGTTTTGCTCAGCTTCTAAGGTGAAGTCTCCAGTTTGTGCGTCAACTCCCAACGTGACGAATGAACAAAAAAGGATAACGAAAATAGCAATTGAAATGAGGCGTCTGTGTTGGCTGCTCATACTTATGTTTATTATAAACCCTTACTAAAATTATTATCGTACCATATGTTGGTTCTGAGAAGCATGATATATGAAAAATATGCTAAACTTTAAGCGTGATACTTCTGCATTAGTAGTTGATACAAATTGGTTGACTATAAAATTCTTTGCCCTCTTCTTGGATTAGCGCGCGCCTAAAGGTTTAAGCGTTACTGTGTGACGATGTCTCCCGCGCAATTTCTTCCCCTTTTTTTGTCCATGCCCAGAAAAGCTCGCTATTTTCTCAGCGGAACAATGTTTTTCTAACTCATTATGAGAGTGTTGAATGACTGTCCATGTTGTCTGATGAGGCGAAATTAAAAGAGAGGATTGTAGAGGTCGCGAGAAACGAGAGAAACGGCTTGTTGATAATTTCCATGGGCGTCTTTCTTGTTAGTGCAGGTCTAATTTTCAGTGTCATAGGGAGCAGCGAGCTTGCATATTTTGGAGGAATCTTTGTTTCAGTGCTGGGGATTTTTTCAACACTGTTTGGGTTCTATGTTGCCGTGCATTACGCTTATCAATACAACGACTTACTGAAAGAATTGGAGCGCAAGCTTTAGTGGTGATGTAACCCGTCTAAGATTCCTTTTTTCCAGAGTGTCTGGAATAAAGTAGCCGAGGTGAGGTAGCCTCGTTCGTTTTTAGGATAATTCCATGTCCCACGTAACCTTTTTCCCTTTTCTTTTTGGCAGGTTAACACGTCCTTCTGTGCTTCTGGAATATTTCTGTTACTAACTAACAAGTGCAAGTTTTTAACTACGTGAATAATTCATGACTTTTAGCACAACCTCTTTTTTAACATTCTTTCGTAATTCAGTGAGTAGCACACCAGCAGCATTTTGCAGAGCAAAGCGCGCATTCCTATTTTGTTGTTATTGTATATAGGCAACCAAGCGGTTTTAAAGCGTCATCAATTTTTCTTATTAGGTCAATTAATTGGGATGTTTCAGGTTTTTCATACCACTCGAAAAAGAAATCATAGTCCCCAAGTTTTTGCCCATATTTGCTAATTATACTATGACATCTCTTTACTGGAACTGTAACAGCAGTTCTCCGCATGAAAAAGCCGGGAATAGAAACATCAGAAGTCTCTACCGTGCTTCCTCCCACATCTCTAGCTATTTTTGGTGAAAGTTCATTCTGTATGACAGAATCCATTATGCATACTTCAGGTATATCGACTGCGATTTTTTCAAGTTCTCTTATTGCTTCAAAAATAGGTGGACCAAAAATTTTAATGTAGCTTCTCATAGACGTTCCTATATGCTTCTAGAGCTTTGGAAATTAATAAAATTACCCGCCTAGCTCTCGAGATTGTCCACCAAAAGCCTCAAGCGAATTTAGTTGCGATGTCTCCCGCACTATTATCCCTCTTTCTTTTTTTATATAGAGGGTTATTAGGAGCGCGCGCAAGTAAAAATGGTGGTGGTGGATTAAATTTTAATGCACAACAAGACTAAGCGCGCTTCTTCTCAACGCAATGCGAATAACTTAAAAGTGATAAAAGCATAGGCGAAGTAATTCGCGGTGCAAACTCGGATGGAGAAACTAAAAAGCATCAGACAAGTGAGAAATTTCAAAATCCTAGCTGGCTTGCTTTTAATAATCCTAAGTACCACTCTCTTAAGCGCCGCAATCATCTTACAGGGGCAGAACCCTTCTCCAGCTTTGACGCCTACTCCAACCCCTACACCAACACCTACGCCTACTCCAACCCCTACACCAACACCTACGCCTACTCCAACACCTACACCTACACCAACCCCCACACCTATTACAGCAAAATTATATTACACACATGAAATTGTCGAAAATTCTTCAGCGGTTGAGAGCTTTGTAGGAGACGTAGATGGAGATGGATACAACGACATAGTTGCAGCGTTTGACTGCGTTGGATTATGTTGGTACAGATATCCGAATTGGGACAAACACCTAATAAGTTCATTCAATTGGTATGGCAACGATCTCAGATGTGCTGACATCGATAACGATGGGAGCTTGGATGTAATTGGCATTCAAGACAGCGATGGCAAACTCTATTGGTATGAAAATTCAGGTTTAGATACTTGGACAGGTTATTACATAGGGATAAATAATGGTTTCGTAAAAAACATCCGTCTCGCAGATTTCAACAAAGATGGAAAAATGGATGTTGTAGCTCGTACACCAACCAAAACCTCCGTTTTCTTGCAGGTCAATTCCTCTTCTTGGAACAACGTTAAGACCATTACTCACAATTTCATTAATACACAAACGAACACAGGGAACACCGACGGTTTAGATGTGGGAGACATAGATAGAGATGGTGATCCAGATATTGTCTTAAACGGTTTTTGGATTGAAACTCCATCAGACTTATCGAATGGCACTTGGATGCAATATAATATAGACTCAAAGTGGTGGAATCAAAATACTGGGGGTTGGGAAGATAATAATGCGAAGGTTTGTGTTGTGGATCTTAATCAAGATGGACGTCTAGATGTTGTATTCAGTCAAAGCGAGAGAGGTGGATTTCCCGTCTCTTGGTATGAAACTGTAGATCCAAAAAGCAGTTCTTGGATTGAGCATGTAGTAGGGTATGTTGATTATTGTCACACTCTTCAAGTTGGAGATATGAATAATGATGGACTTCTAGACATTGTTGCAGGAAAATTTGAAAGGCAAGATGGGGTTATACCAAGTCCTTACCCTCTTTATGTTTTTTTGAATAATGGTAATTATGATTGGGCACGGCAGGAAGTGAGCAATGTTGGTATCTACAGTGGTATGATAGGAGACATTGGAAATGATGGTATACTGGATATTGTTGGATGCAGAAGCTATTGGAAGGGTCCATTGGAAATATGGAGAGGACATTAAAGCTATTCAGAAAACGAAAGTAGAAAATTATCGGGTAACTTCCAAATTTTATCGGAAATTAGGATTTCCCATGCATAACACTTAATTGTCTACTTCTGAAGAGTAGTTAAGAATGACCTTCGGAGGAAGAATTGGTTATGCCTCAAGTGACAAGGGAATCAGCTAGCAAAATAGCTCTTGAGTTTCTCAAGAAGCAGAAGAATATGAAAGATTCGCTATAGTCATAGACTTGAAAGGAAGAATCAAAACAACAGACTACGCGCTACTATAGTGTTATTTTTCGCTTTAGTGATTGCGTGTCTTGACAAACGCTCTGCTGCATATCAGAAGCATAACAGGGCGGTGGAGAGAAGCTGGTTCTGCCCAGCGTGCAGGCGATTCAGAAGTTTATATGAAAGTCGGATTGCATTAAAATTGCGTTTCAATCAAAGGATACAATTTGAATACATCTCTGAAGTAGTTGCTTGGATATTTCTCATAACTTCAATTTTTGTTGGAGCATTATGCGAGTTTTTTCTAATCATCTTTTTTCTAAGAAGTCCTTTCTCATAATTGCAGGTATAGGCGGCAAGATTTTTTCTTCATTAAGCTTCTTTTTAACAAGTTCAGAAACCCAAGATTTAATGAATTCCTCATTTTCGGGTGCGTTAGTCCAGAACAACATTTCTATTTCTGTTGTCCATTCTTTACACCTAACTAAGAATCGTATTTCTCGCTTCCTTTTTAAATCAACTACAACATTTGGGTGACCACGAATCACGGCTTCAATAACAGCCTTAGCTTTTTCAACATCAAACACGTAATCTATATAGAAAACAACGCTGCTGACCGCTTCTTTACCTCCACCAGTCAGATTAATGATTTTTTCCTTCAATAGCAAAGAATTGGGCATGATTATTTCGTTTCTATCATAAGTTTTCAGGGTCGTAGTACGAAGGCTTATCGCTTTGACAACGCCTTTCAAGCGTCCTACCTGGACAACATCTCCGATTTTGTATGTTTTACCTGTAAAAATTAGAAAACCTGAAACCCAATTTTCTATTATATCCTTCAAAGCAAAACCGATTACTAAAGCGCCGATGCCAAGACCTGCCAGCAAACCGGTTACATCAACTTCAAAAAGCCATAAAATTAAAATTGCCGCTACCGAGTAAATGATAATTTGAAGGAACCGCTTGACATTGTAAATTGCTCGTTTTCTATCTTCATTTATAGCTTCTATAACTCGTGTCAATAGACGATTCAACAGTCTCAGAAGAAGAAAAGCACACACAACTATTATTACCGCTTGAATTACATGTGTTAAGAAGACAATGTCGATTAGTTCAAGCATAGCCATTCTCTAATGAGTAGGTAAATAATGAAAAGATAAACTTTTTGAAATTATAATTTTCTTTTCTGACTGCCAACACATCGTACTACGATTTGACAAATGCTCTTTTTGAAGAATTAAAGAAAATAAAGAGGATAAAACCAAGCTAAGACGCGCTACCCACCTAATCCGATGGAAAACCTAAGGTCTTCCAATAACCATTAAGAGCCTTCAGTAAAGCTGCTTCATCCTTAACCTTCAACCCATTGTCAATGTACTCATCTGCATTCAGATTGAATTCGAAGCTCTTAGATTCTTTGCCCTTACCTAGAAAGCCGCCTTCCTTGTACACAAGTATGAATTCTATCTTGACTCTCTGTGGACCTAAGGTTTTAGCGATGTTGCCAATAGTGCCTCCGATTCCTCCGCTTGTGCCTATTCTTGAAACCTTTATTTCGAGAGCCTTAACTCCTGAAACATTAGACTCGAATTTTCTGTAGTGATAGTCTCCAGCACCTCTTCCTCTTAACCCCTTTTTGGATGGTAAACCTTTACTAGAAAAGAAATCGAATACCTTTTCTGCGATGGCATCATCTTTTGATTGACCTGTCATGGCTTTTTGCGCGAGTTGCTTTCCGCCCTCAAATAATCCCAATGTTTCACCTCCCTTCAATCAGGCATAGCAAAAAAGAGAAAAACATGCTAAGTCACCTGGAACAGTAGCGCAAATCCGCCAGTTCCTAGTTGTTCGGTGTTCAATTCTATGTCCACGCCGTAGGTGCCTTTCGTTGCAGTTGAGCTAACCGTTAAGGTTAAGGTTGATGCCGCTTTTCCCCCAGCATTGAGGGTAACGCTGGCAGGGCTAAATGTTGCTGTCACACCCGAGGGTAACTGCATACAGTCTAAGGATACTGCTTCAGCAACATCGTTCATCGAGGTTACAGTGACCGTGATAGCTTTGCTGCTTCCCTGCTTGATGATCACGGCGTTTGGGTTGGCAGATACGTATAAGGGCATTTCTTCCGGCATAGCCATCATGCTGATGGGGACGGTTGTCTTTCCTCCCATGTATCCATGGTTTATGGTAGTACTCATTACGTGGTGCGATGTGTAGCCCTCTTTTGTTGCGATTGCCTGATAATCCCCTTCAGGCAAGCCCGTGAAGGTTAACTCGCCGCTGTCTCCGATTACCCCAGTTTTAAGCGTCTCTTCAGGACCCAAAATCGCCACGTTCACGCCTGTCGCATCTGACTGAAGCACCATTGTTCCATTAAACTGAAACATGCCATCGCTAGCGGATAATGCATAGAGAGCAGCAGTTCCAGCGATTGAAACAGCCACTATAACTATGATAGCAGCCAATATTTTCTTATTCACTTTTTAGACCTCCTAGATCTCTGCTATTCATCAAAATGAATCCAGTATTTAACGCGCGCTCACGATAGGTGAGTGCCTCCTTTATAGAAAGAAAGATAAAGACTTGGCACGGAGATAGAAACATGGAGAATATTGCGCTTATCATAACGGAAGCTGTTTCGGCAATACTCTGCTTCGTTCTACTGAGATTTGTGATAAAACCCTATCGCATTACGGGTGAAGGGCGTTACCTTGGCTTGCCTCTGGGTTTTGGGTTTTTGGGTGTTTCATATATTTTCATGGGGTTCGCCTTGTATTTTGAGTCGTTTATTTTTTTTGACGATCTTAAATGGTTTCAACTTTTCACGCAAGGTTACGCGTTTGCTTTTCTTGCGGCAACATACTATTTTTCGAAGAAATCTCCGGAGCGTGCACGGTTGTGGTGGGATATTACTTATGCAGGATTAGTTTTCGCAGCAGTCGTTTCATACTTGGTCGTTTTTGAGCCTCCAATGTTTGGCTTACCCAGCTATAAAATAGTAGACGAATACTTCAAGCTCTTCAACATTATTTGTCTTGCTTACATTTCTATTCATACTCTCAGAATTCACGTGTCGCAACCTGATCCAAAGACTATTTGGGTTCCTATAAGCTACATATTGCTAGGTTTTGGTCAATATTCTTCATTGATTTGGTCGCTTGATTCCAGCTTCTCGGCATATGTAGGTTCACATTTACTTCGGTTATTAGGATTACTGATTTTTGCGTTTGTAGTCTACCAATCTTTCCACAGTAAGCGTGCAGAGTCCCTAAAAGGAGAGATTAGAACTGAGGAAGCTTGCACGTAGGGATAAATTGAAGATTTACGGGGACTTGCTTTTCATTCTTTACAGTGAATCTAAGAAAGAAAAAGTCGTCTTAACTCATGTTCAGTTGAAAACAAATGTTCCTTTTGACCGTCTAAAAAGCTATATCGCTGAACTCAAGGGACTAGGCTTGGTCGAGGATGAACCCTCCTTTAGATTGACGGATAAAGGCAAGCAATACCTAAGAGAGTACCAGACAGTTCTTGATTTCATGAAGCGCATGGGCTTAACTTATCGATAGGACAAGCCCGGAATTTTGCCATTGTTGGATTATGTCTGTTTGTTTGCTCTCTCTAAAATCTCGTATTCTTTAAGTTCCCATAGGGCGCAGAGATATTTCTCGCATTTGCATATTTCGAGTGTATACTTCCGTAATCTTCCGACTCTAACTAATTCTGACCTTTCCTTTCTTAATTCTGTCGTTCAATCCAAATAGACGTAAGTTGAAAATTCGGTAAGCTTGCTGCTTCAATGAAAAATGATTATTAGACATGAATAAAGTACCATGGTTTTCTTGGATCTTCTTCCGCTCTCAGGATTATGCTCTCGTTTATACTATGCAATGTTGTAATTTTTGTGGGAATTGTCGCTATCTCTTTAATGGCGCTGCGCGTTTCAAACAAGTACTCTTTATCTCGACTAACATTTTCGGTTGTGCTAATGCATTCTTCTTTTAGAAGATTTTCGGTTTCGCGTTTCTCTACCTTCCCCTTTTGCGGGCGATCTCTCAGCTCGTACATATCCGCGATTGGGCACATAGTATTTTCCCCTAGAGTTTCTTACCTACTGAGTTTTATCCAAAATGTTATTTATTCTTCACTCACTTATCGTGAGCGTGGCTTAAGTAGGGGGCACTCTTGCTATTCTAATTGTAGAGGAGTAATGCTGCAAAAAGAGAAAAGAGGAATGGGTGGGAGGTGAGTTTATGGAAGAGAAAACAATTAAGGCAATCCCTGCAGTTCCACTGGGTCTGATGATGGGCGCTGTCTCAGCGGTTATAGCCTTCATAGCTTCGATAATAATGGTTTTGCTAATGCTGCCTACCTTAACATTTACCCCAGGGTTTGAATGGATTGGTTTTCTAGGGGCGCTATGGGTTGTAGTGATTCCGGTCATAGTGTTCGTAGTTGGTTTCATTCAAGGTTTGATTGTCGCAGTGGTACATAATTTCCTTGCACCTAGGATCGGCGGAATTAAGCTGCGCTTTGGATAAACAATCACACATTATGACGCCTCAATTTTTTGATCAAAATTTATCTATTGAAATCGAACTTCTCGCATTCAACACATGCGCCAAAGAAGCACTCATTATAAGTGAGTTAGCCTTAAATTGTAAAGGGAAAATTCATTTTTAGTTGTGTAACGATGTTTACACTTAGTTCGGCTCCCGCTCCGCCCTTGCCTTACGGTTATCTCTGGGAGATAATATTTGCGACTATTTTGGCTATTAGCCTGGTGTTGACGATTAAGTACCCATCTTTTGGAAAAAAATGGAGTTTCCTCCTATTTGTAGTCGGAAGTGTGGAGTACGAAGTATCACATAACACGTCACCTCCATACAACACCCTAATAGTTGGCACACTTATTGGTCTGGTTACCATGTTCAGTGGATTAATTATTCCTGTATTATATTTGGCAAAACCGCATCTTAGCAAAAAACAAGTAAAAATATCCCTTATCTTATTGGGTTGTCTTGAACTGATAATTGGGTCAGTCAGTATAGCATATTCTTCCTGCTTCTATTTTGGTTTCGACCCTCAAATTATTTGGTTTGTGGTTTTTGGTTTGTTCATAATTGGTTTTTACTCTTTAATTGTGGGCATTGGGAGTTTTTTCTTTGTCAAGAGCGAAAAGAAATAGCACTCTAGACCGATGGTTTATGTATATGGTTGGTGTTGGTTTGCCAATCTGTTCAAGAAACATAGAAAGATAAATGAGCAATATGGTTTCAAAGATTGTTTGGGTGCCAATTACATTGTCAAGAAAGGGTGTAATTATTAGAAAAGCTGTAGACAAGACGCAGGCTTCAAAGATTCTGAGAACAGTTCATAGCCATGAAGGATTTTATTTCTATAAGACTTTGGGAGATTATACAGGAAAAAAGGCTTTGAGCTTAAAGGATTTTGCAAAAGTGTTGCAGGTAGTAGATGTTCAGTCATTGGACTTTCATTTTAGTAGAGAAGATTTTCGGAGGTGGATACAATTTATTATCGGCGATATTGAGCTTTCGGCAAGAATCACCAGAATACCTCAAGATACACGGGGAGAGAAGCTTAGAGGTGATCTCATCAGAACTGTTGATGAACGACTTAGCGAACTGAGAAAAGTTTAATACGTTTGCTAGTTGCAGCTCGCGCTTTAATATTGTAAGAAGTGTTTGTTTATTTATTTACGACTTGAGCAACACCCCATAAGCAAAATTCATATTTACTGCTTAGCTGCCACTACCAATATTCTTGGGTTTGAGTCGAGCACGGAGAGGATTTAGTTCTAAGTTTGAAACCTGAATGTTTTCTCTATCATTAATAATTTTTTTAGGTTATTACTTGGATAAAGTATATTACCTATCCATTCTGAAATCACAGGAAGTTACTCAGTATTATCAGCCAACACTTCCGCTATTCTAAGAGTCTAAGGGCTTAATTCCGCTCTCTCTTTGTATTGATAGCGGTCAAGCCTGAATTCTACTTTGGTTTCAGTCTTTATATAAAGGGGCATAGTCTTTTCCGAGGCGCTAGTTCTGCGTTATGCCGTATTCAGAGCTGAGGAAACGTTAGAGGGATAGAGGTCTTGTTTTCCATAGGCTACCTACACAATTGCAGTCAGCAGAGTGCACAATAGTGCAGTCGCTACTTTAGGGCTATGTTGAAAATTTGGTTTTGTGGCAACCACTGCGACGGAATATAAAAAGAGAGATTATTGTTTATCTGAAACTTCGAGGTTTGTAGGCGCCACCGCTGTTCCGAGCAGAAAGGCCGCTAGCAGAACTAGGAAGGTTCCGAAAACACCCGCCACCAAAGTCGAAACGTACGGGTCTCCTATTGCCGCGATTGCGTAGTCAGACATTAATCCGTTCCAGAAGGGCGCATGCTCCTCCACTCCGAAAGTTTCAACAACCCGCTCTAAGCCGTCAGGGTTGCTTGAGGCAAGAGGAATGAAAACCGCGAGAAAAACCACAATCAGCGCTATCACTGCAAGGTGTTTTTTCATAGTTTCGTTTTCTCCTTCAAAAGCGTTAAGCCACCCATTATTGCCGGCTGCACCCGCTGTATCGAAGATATTAGCACTGCGGTTATCGCGCCTTCGCCCAACCCGATTATAGCATGGTAAAACAGCATCGAAGGCACCGTAACCAAGACACCACCTGCAAAAGCAGGACTAACTTCCAAAGCGGCAACCAAGGCACCAACCATCACGGAAAGCCACGACGCCACGAAAACGCTTGGGATAAAACACCTGTTGCCAGTGGAGCCTCTTGTGAACAGTTTTATCAGGAAGAAGCTTAACCCGCCGATTACCGCCATGTTAAAAGCGTTCATGCCGAACGCCAGTATGCCACCATCCGCAAAGAAGAACGCCTGCATCAACAAGACAATTGTCATGCTGAGCATAGCCGCATACGGTCCAAGCAGCACGGCGAGAAAGGTGCCGCCGACCAGATGCCCACTTGTGCCGAACGCTATTGGAAAATTAATCATCTGCGCTGCAAACACGAATGCGCTGGATATTGCCAGCAGGGCGGTGATGGAACGGGAGTAGGTGGCTTTTGCTTTTTTCCATGACCATGCGAGGAAAGTGAGCGAAGCTATCCACATTGCTACTGCTGTTGCGATTGAGGTGGCGTTGGTTATGAGTCCGTCTGGGATGTGCATTTTTTCATCTCGGTAACACTTTTCTTGTATTTGGTGCTACCATTCTAGTATAAAAGCTTTAAGGCGGAAAAACCAACTTTTATCGGTGACACTTATGACAAAAATTGTCCGAGTAGGCGTAACGTTTCCTCCAGACCTTCTAAAAGAATTTGACGAAGTC
>SMTZ1_10011829_pt1 | contig 10792 bp, 7 predicted proteins | sample DeeMarSWOR136_30_FD_25667 | JGI IMG/M metagenome (IMG submission 25667) | reverse complement strand
ACCAGGTCGACACTTCATACATCTTGGTCTCTTCGAATTTCTCGAGTTCCCGCCGCTCTTCTCTGAGATACTCCAGTTTGAGCCGGGGATCGAATTCGAGTACCGCCCTGGCCAGCGACCCCTGCGGCTGGGCCGTCGATACCACATAGGTCCCCGCGGGAAGGTTAAGCGATGACTGCTTTTGACCATAGGTATTCGTGGCCGCGCTGACGGTGAAGGAGGCAGTGGCTTTCTTCACTTCGATTCCCTGATCCAGCAGGCTCTGAACGAACCGCTGCATCTTGAGTTCGTCGCGGTCGGGCTTGAACAGAAACGTCCGCTGGCCGGCACGTCCCCGGTCGGTAATCTGCCTGCGCGTCTGATGATAGTCTCGCAGGATCTGCTCGCGGTTGTTGGCCAGCGTCGTCAGGTTGCTCAGGGACGATGTGAACTGCTTGTTAACGGCTTCGTGATACGTCAACAGATAGTCATCCTGCTGCTTGACAGACTGACCGTCAACCCCGGCCATCTCATAGAGGATGCCGATCGCACCGAAGAAAGTGGACCAGGCCGACCCGTAACCCGGATACCACTGTTCGTGCCATTCCTTGACATAATAGGGCCAGCCGCGGGTATCGAAGGCCTCGGCCTGATTGTCGGCAAAGACCTGCACCCACCTCAGGTAGTGCGGCGGAGTGTTATAGTTGATCGGCTCGCGGGGCGGCGAAAACAGGAAGGTGGCGTTGGAACCCATCTCGTGGCCGTCGACCACCAGCTGCGGGTGCCACTTCAGGATGGTGGCCAGCCGACCGCGGGTTTCCCGATTGCGCACCAGAATCCAGTCGCGGTTGAGGTCAAAAAGGTAATGGTTGCCCCTTCCGTACGGCCAGACCCCGCTGTGCTGCATGGCGAACCGATTGTAATTCGGCACCTCGCTGCGGTACGATTCGATCATGGCCAGATAGCGCTCGCGGCCGTCCGGGTTCTGAGTCGGATCGATGATAACGACAACGTTTTTCAACAGGTTCGCAGTCGCATCGTCTGTCCCGGCGGCCAGCTGATAAATGAGTTGCACCGCAGCGTCGACACCGGAAACCTCGTCGCCGTGGATCGAATACCCCAGCCAGGCCACCGCGGGCAGGATGCGCGCCAGCGAATCAACTTCGCGGGCTGAAGCGTTCTCCGACGGCTCGGCCAGCCGGTTCATGGCTGCGCGTAGCGCTTCGACATTGGCGATGTTCTCCTCTGAGGAAATAAAGACGTTATAGAGCGCCCGGCCCTCATAGGTCGCGCCGTGGACTTCGATTTTGACCCGCCCGGTGGTGCCGTCAAGCGCCTCCAAATAGTCGACCAGTTCGCCGTATCGGAGCGGCCATTGGCCGACCGGATAGCGCACGTAGTCGTTCGGTTTGGGCACGGCCGGGTCGTAGGTGCCGTCGGCGTAGAAGGGGACGGTGTCGATAATTGCCTTCTTTGAATACGATGGATCAAGACCGGCCTCCGCCGACACAGCGACCCCCAAAAGCAGCATGATGATGACAGAGCGACGTATCATAGGATGCTCCAGAGCTTGTAGTTGACGAATGGGGACAATAAAGGCGGTTCGGGCCTGTCTGTAAAGAGGCAAATCAGACTTCAATATCGAGCGGCGCGGCCTCGTCGGGATGCAGCCGCAATTCGAAGACCTTGAGCAGAATCGTGAAACTGGCGGCCACCATCGGCCCGACCACCAGACCCAGCAGGCCGAACAGCGAGATGCCGCCCAGAATGGTAAAGAAAAGGAGCAGCGGATGCAGGCTGGTCCTGCCCGAAATCAGCACGGGACGGATGAAATTGTCGGTCTGGCTGATGATCAGCATACCCACCAGAATGACTATCAGGCCTTTGACTACCGACCCACCCAGGATCAGGATGAGCCCGGCCGGCAGATAGACGATGAACGCGCCGACCACGGGCAGGAGCGCCAGAAAGGCCATGATCGCACCCCAGAAGACGGGCGACGCTATCCCCACCGCCGCGAACAGTATGCCGCCCAGGAGCCCCTGCAGCAGAGCGATCACCACCCCGCCGTACATGGTCGCCTGGATGACATCACGGAGCTGGCTGAACGCGGTCTCGATCTGGGGCGGGGTCAGCGGCAGCAGCCGCTTGATCTTACGAATGGCCCGGTCGCCGTCGCGGAAAAAATAGAACATGGCGAAGATCATGAGGAAGAAATAGAACACCGCCTTGGTGGCGTTGGCCACCAGCCATGAGGTCTGATTGAGCAGCACCCCGCTCACCTTGCTGATCGCGTCCTTGGCGATCTCATCCATGTTGATCTGCGTGAGATCGTAGTATTGGGAGAGCTTTGCCTTGGCGACCTGGAAGACCGGGAAATCAAAACTGAGCAGTTGATTCAACTGGCCCGTGTTGTACAGCTCGTTGACCTTGGCCACCGCGCCCGCCGCCTGATAGACAACCGCCACGAAGAGGTAGGTTATCGGTCCGATGATCAGCACGACTATCAGTACACACATCAGGAGCGCCAGCAGGTTGCGGTTGCGGATGAACCTGGCGAACCGGTCCTGGAGGGGATAGAAGATGATCGTCAGCACCGCCGCCCAGCAGATCGGGACGAAGAACGGGATGATAATCTTGAAAAAGAGATAGAAAATTATCGCGGTGATGAGAAAAAACAGCGAGATCAGGAAATATTCCCGTTTCATGGCGGTCGACTCTTGGATATTCGCTACACTCTACCGAAATCACCGTCCCGGCGCAACCATATTCGAGCCATGATGGTTCAAAAGAGGCGCCGCGCCCGACCGCCCCATCCCGTAACCTGATATGTAGCAACAGCTTGCGTTAACGGCTCCGAGTCCCGTCCAAATGTGGCAGTATCAATCCATATTGGCCGGGGGGCGCCTTTCGAGGGCCCCAAGAGCGATTTTCCCGGCGCCGTCGGCTGTTCAGATAGTGCGAAAAAGTGCCCATGTAGACCCAAAATCTTAAGCGCTTGGGGTCAAGTATTTTAGCGGGAGTCCGATTAGAAGTTAAGAAGGAAGATGACACTAACCAGCGGGCGGGTGCTGTGGCCATGGCTCCGCCGGCAACGTCAATACTCAAACAAGGAGTAGGAAATGGCTGCAAGAAAACCGAAACGCAGAGTTCGTCGTGCGCAGACCCGTCGTACCTATACTCGTCGCACGCGTCGTTCGGCCAATGGCGGCAACGTCTGGTCGCGCGAAGAGATCGCCTTCATGCGCAAGTACTACCGTCAGTACCCGACCTCGTGGTGCGCCCGTCAGTTGGGTCGTACGGTGTACTCGGTTCGCTACAAGGCGTCCGATCTCAGCATCAAGAAGGCTCGTCCGTCGGTCTGGAGAGCCAACAAGGGCACGAACCAGCCGAAGCGGACCCGCCGCCCGGCCTCGCGTCGTCGTGTCGCTCGCAGCACCTGGCAGCGCCGCACGCATCGTTCGCGTCGCCCGGCCCGTCAGGCCAAGCCGCGTCGTCGGCCGACCCGTCGCGCCCGCAGCCGGACTCGGAAGACCCGGCGCTAGTTGCTTTGTCAACGCCAGCCCATCGGAAACTGGGCGATTCAGATAAAACCCGCCTCACCACGAGGCGGGTTTTCTGTTAGGTGACGGCCGGGTGGCCGACCGTTTGGGGCCTGTTGAAAAAGTGTCATCAGGGCGAGAATTGAGCCGGGTGGCCCATCCGCTTGCGGCGGGAGTAGATTCTGCTTCATGGCTCCGACCTGAATACACCGGTTCTACGCAAAGATAACCCCAGCGGGCGATGCTGTCACGCGCAATCTTAACCCACCCCAAGGGGCGGGGCACCCGGGCGTCGTCGGCCGACCCGTCGCGCCTACAGCCGGACTCGGAAGACCCGGCGCTAGTTGCTTTGTCAACGCCAGCCCATCGGAAACTGGGCGCTTCAGATAAAACCCGCCTCACCACGAGGCGGGTTTTCTGTTGGGTGATCTTCAGGATAGTCAGAAGCAATCAGCTAGGCCAAGTGAGGGGCCGGTGATGAACAAGTAATCCTGGAGAAGCGAAACGTCGCTGATAGTGATATCCTGCGCAGTCGGATCGGGGCCGCCGGACTGGTTTACATCGGCCTCTGGGATACAGCAGGGCAGGATCCCCGATATGAAAAGGTAGTCAATAAGCACCGCGACATCAGCAATTGTCGGTTCATCACCACCCGCGCAGTTGGCATCACCAACTCGTAATACACAGCAGGAAGGCGGGCTGTCCAATACTACTTTACGGCCCGTCCAGTATGGCCGGTAGCTGAAGACGCCGCCTCCGGGCGGGATTCCTCCGATTTTGAATACAGTCCCGCCCCCCCACATCAGCGTGTCGATGACGATGGAATCGGTCTCGGACCAGTTCGTCAGCGTGAAGTAGTAGCTGGCCCAAAGACGGCGGGCGGGGAAGGCGGCCATAGCAGGAAGTGACTGCAGAAACCCGGCAAACAAGAATCGCTGATTGGCATTCGTTGAATCCAACTGGTTGCGATCGAACACAAAACTGTAGAAACTAAACGCGCTCGTCGCCTCAGGAGACAAGAAAGCGCTGTCCATGTGCAGGTTCGGATTGTCCCAGGAGAAGCCCATGGTGGCTCCACCGATATCATTCCCGTCATTAAAGACGTACAAATCCGCCTGTAGTTTTCTGTTATCTCCGGCGGCATCGGGCTTTACAGAAAACACCATATCTACGGTGTCCGCCGCAAGGTAGTCTGCCGAATCCTGTACAAACTGGGCGTGAGCCAACCCGGGGATTAGGGTCGTGGCACTGCCGATCATTCCAACGAGCAATAGCTTGGTCATGGTTTAGTTTCCGATATTGTATTCCGTTGTGTTCATGTAATTCTGTGACGGATTGCGACGGCTGCTAATGGGCTCTGGGCATTCATCGACCGGCGTCATACTGATGTAAAGATGATCGATGAATAGCACAATGTCGTCCATGGAAATAATGGGGTCCGTGGTGCTGCCATCGATGTTCGCCTCTTCGGGGCAACCAATCGTGAGGCCGGTAAGGAAAAGGTGATCTATCAACCAGGCCACGTCGCCGATCGTGGGCGTATCGCCGCCCTGTCCGTTTACGTCGCCTCGCCGGCCGTCGCAGCAACATGCATCGCCCACGTGATCACCGTCGGCATCATTTTGAGTAAAGTTGGAGACATAGGGACAGTTATCGCAGTCATCTGCTACACCGTCCCCGTCCGCATCAGGTGTTACGTACCAGCAACCGAGCCCAATTATATTCGGCGAATAGTACGTGTATGAGCCGCACGAGTTCGACAAGGTCAATGACGTTTCAAAGAAGCCGCCCCGCGTGTACTCGTGCTCTATCACATCCCCCGTGGAGTAGGCCGTGGTTCCGTCCCCGAAATCCCAAAGGCGCGTACTGATGGGAACACCAACGTCAATAGTGGCGGTGAAGCGGTATGTTCTGGGAGGAGAAAGCAGTCGTTGCCAAACATACCATCCGCTGGGAAACAGGCAGGGAACGATCTCAAACTGCGAGGACAAGGCGGTTGCCTGATTATCCACGTAGTCACTCGCGCGAATGCGCAGGTAGCAGTTGTCTGATTCAATATTCGGCACGTCCCATAGGTACTTGCCGGTGCCATCCTCCGGCCCCTGCGACGTCGTCGCCGGACTCAATTCAGACCCGAAGTCGTAGGGCAGCGGCCCGGCGATCGTGGACCAGCTGCCGCCTCCATTGGAAGAGAAATCCACATAGAGCGAGCAGGTGTTCAGAACCCCCTCGAATACGCTCCATTGAATCCAGAAAGGTTCGCCCCCCTGAATCTGCGTCACCGCTGCGGAGGGAGACACAAAATACGGGTCGTGCACTCCGCCAGTGAAGACGGCGCGGTAATAGTGCGTGCTTGCGTAGTGGTCGGGGAACACCATAAATTCGTACGGATTGCTGCTGGACACTTCAAGCACCTCGCGGGTGTCCCACTCCACCCATTCCCAGTGATGAAAAGTGTACTGATAATCCCATTTGCTGAAATCGTAGGCGTACAGCGATATGTTCTCCTCCTGAGCCCAACATCCCTCGTAGGGCAACGGAACAACGAAGGGGTCGCCATCCAGCCCGATCATGATCTGGAGCCGTTGGTCACTAATAATCCAGTCGTTCTCAGCCTTCCCGAGATACTCGAACTCAACGATGCCGAATCCCTGTCCCGTGTGTGCGCTGTACCACCCCATGAAAATCGCACGCGCTTCCCTTTCTATGTGCAAATCCGTGTTGTAATAGAACAGGTTCGCTTCCAGTTGGTCGCAGGTGAAAGAGGCTTCAGTTATAGCCGATTCCATGAACGTCCGGCTAAGCACCGTGAAGGCATTATCAGTGTTTTGAGGAGCGACCAGATCGTATCCAAAGGCCTCATCCCTGATGCGGTAGCCCAGCTTGGTAGCTAACTCGTCGCAGGTGTTCCGGTAGACACCGACCCAGGGCCAGTCGGGTCCCCCGTCGCAAGTGTCTAACAGCGAGTACAGGGTCTCTGTGCGCTGAGTAGGGGGGCAAGAGGCCGCTGAATTATGGTGAATAGAGACAAGCCTGAGAGCATTGAGGCTGTCGGCAATCCTCGCCCGCTCCGTCCTCTCGAGGGCCGCATCCGTCGTTCTTGTGAATACGAAGTGAGTTCCGTCGATGTATCCATTCCAAAGTAATTCGAAGAGCACCCGTTGCGCCACAGCGAGATTGACATCCTTCTCATAATAGCCGCTTATAGGGGTGAGGCTGCCAACGTCGTTGGGATAAGGTTCGCCGGGCACACCGCCATGGCCAGGATCGATTACTACCCAAGGGCCGGTCTGCGCAAACGCGCCTACTACACCGAGGAGCGGAACCAACACCAGGGGCAGTACAGATACGCGTCCAGCTATTGCTGGTATCATTGTGTCTCCTCCCGCCATATGATATAAGCCTTGTTTTGCGCAAAGAATGCAATCATCCGGCCGTCAGGCGCATAGACCGGGAATGTCCCCCCCTGTATTCCGGTCAGCGTATCCAGAAGCGTAAACTCGTTAGTCGAGTAGTCGAAAGTTGCGATCCTATTCACCACATATGTTTCGCCGCCTTCGCAGAAATGTTCGAACAGGAGTTCCTCGCCATTCGGGTTGAAAGTAATCGACAGGAATCCACAGCCCTCAGTATTGGGGGGTGGCTCACCCGCAAAAGATGCCACGTCGATAGTATCGGGGGTTATACGATTTATCAGGCGGCCGCGCCTGAAAATCCAGGAACGGTCTGCCGATACCGCGGTTCCCATACGTAGCGCGTTGGTGGCCCGGTCTTCACACAGTCGAATTGAATCGCCGCCGCTCCAATCCACCAGATAGAGGCCGTCTTCTCCCCACACTTGAAGGTGATTGCTTTGTAAGTAAGCCGCCTTTGATGATGAGAGTGGGAGCTTAGTCGTCGTGAATACCGAACTTCTGAGTCGGTCCTCGAAAGTTCCTTCCTCCAAACCGCTAATCACTATATCAATATAATACGCGTTCCCCTCCGCCGTGAGATACGGGCCGTCATATCCCGTGTGACCTGGAAGTAAGCTCCATGGTGTGCGCCAGCACTCCTGCACTAACCGTTCAGAGCCTTCGAGAACATTATAGACTACAAGCCTGTACAGCGCTGAGTCGGTGTTAAGTCGGTCACCCAAGTTGACGGCGAACTCGTTGTCGGATACCCACTCGGCCCGCATCGGATACAATCCCGAACTTATGGGAGCGACCTGCCGACTGTTGCCGAGCGTGTCCGACACCATCAGGTAGTTATTGGCAAAATACGCCACTCGGGTGCCGTCCGGGCTCCACTTCACAGCGCCGCCGCAGGCTAAACCGACAGCCGGGCCGACCTCGACCACCCTGGTTACCTTGTAGCCGGCTCCAGGAACTGCTCCGGCCGTTGCTGCCAAAAGGAAAGCGGCCATGACTACTATACGTCGCATTTTCACCTCATCAGTTTTCACCGGAACCTGAACCCGGACTTGCCGGTTCTCATAGGTTATACACTCAGCCGCCGGGCGAATTCGGACAACAGACAGTGGCTCGCCGAAAGCGCCCTCAGCAGAAATCCCGAGACTTTTGTAGCTAAATAGTGTCTCCAATATGAAGGTAGTGTCTGCCGGTAAGTCTTGTCAAGTGAAATCTGTCACCGCGATTAGCTGTCACGAGCACGACCTTTTACCTTGCCCTCACCCCGGCGCCCTCGTTTATTCAGACAGCATGAAACGAACGATCACCGCGACCCTTATCGCGCTCGCCTTGTCGGCCAACGCTCCGGGGCAGACCCTCCCGGAGGATATTTCGCCCGATACCCCGCCGATCCATTACGATCTCCCGGTGCCGGAAGTCCGGTTTAACGATCGCGCGGTGATGTTCCAGGCCAGCCTCTATCCCGATTTCTACCGTACCCATTCGGTCCGGCGCGACATGCGCTGGGTGCGCGAGCAGGATACCGCGTTGATGAACTTCTGGGACACCAGGGGCGACAGCGTTCTCTGGCTGCTGACCCAGTACTCCGGTCTTGACTGGGTGGAGGACAAGTTCGATCTCTTCGTGCTCAGGTATTATCCGTCGTTCGGCGGGGCCGATCCGCTGGTGATTCCTGGTGATTCCGATCGGCGCTATGCGCCAGGGACCACTGGCGATTGCCGCGCCCGAAGGGTCACTCCAGCAATTCAACGTGATCTATCAGTTGGCCGGGTGCCCCGCCGTTTAGGCAGCTTTCTTTTGCGGGTGCCCCATCCGCTTGCGGTGGGAGTAGATTCTGCTTCACGGCTCCGATCCGAATACACCGGTTCTACGCAAAGATAACCCCAGCGGGCGATGCTGTCACGCGCAATCTTAACCCACCCCAAGGGGCGGGGCACCCGGGCTACTGCTGGTATCATTGAATCTCCTCCCGCCATATGATATAAGCCTTGTTTTGCGCAAAGAAAGCAATCATCCGGCCGTCAGGCGCATAGACCGGGAATGTTCCCCCCTGTATTCCGGTCAGCGTATCCAGAAGCGTAAACTCGTTGGTCGAGTAGTCGAAAGTTGCGATCCTGTTCACCACATATGTTTCGCCGCCTTCGCAGAAATGTTCGAACAGGAGTTCCTCGCCATTTGGGTTGAAAGTAATCGACAGGAATCCACAGCCCTCAGTATTGGGGGGTGGCACACCCGCAAAGGACGCCACGTCGATAGTATCGGGGGTCATACGATTCATCAAGCGGCCGCGCCTGAAAATCCAGGAACGGTCTGCCGATACTGCGGTTCCCATACGTAGCGCGCCGTTGGCGCGATCCTCGGACAAGCGAACTGAATCGCCGCCGCTCCAATCCACCAGGTAGAGACCGTCCTCTCCCCACACCTCCAGATGGTCGCTTAGCAATGCCTGAACCGCCACCTTTGACGATGACAGAGGGAGCTTCTGAGTGTCAAAGTGCCGACTCCTTAGCACTTCAATAGGGTCACCCTCCGCAAGTCCGGTGATCACCGTTCTTGTATAGTAGGCCTTTCCCTCGACCGTCAAATACGGGCCGCTGAACTGGGAGTGATTGGGCAAGTGCGACCATTGTGTTCGCCAATACTCCTCCACGACCGATTCCTCGCCGGTTCCTATACCATAGAGGACTAACCCATTCCATGCGGAGTCGTGCCGCTCGCGGTCCGCCAAGTGAGCGGCGAACTCGTTGTCGGATGCCCACTCGGCCCGCATCGGGTACAATCCCGAACTTATGGGAGCGACCTGACGACTGTTGCCGAGCGTGTCCGACACCAGCAGGTAGTTATTGGCAAAATACGCCACTCTGGTTCCGTCCGGGCTCCACTTCACAGCGCCGCCGCAGGCTAAACCGACAGCCGGGCCGACCTCGATCACCCTGGTTACCTTGTAGCCGGCTCCAAGAACTGCTCCGGCCGTTGCTGCCCAAAGGAAAGCGGCCGTGACTACGATACGTCGCATTTTCACCTCATCAGTTTTCACCGCAACCTGAACCCAGACTTGCCGGTTCTCATAGGTTATACACTCCGCCGCCGGGCGGATTCGGACAACAGACAGTGGCCGGCCGAATGCGCCCTCAGCAGAAATCCCGAGACTTTTGTAGCTAACTAGTAACTCCGATGTGAAGGTAGTATCTGCCGGTAAGTCTTGTCGAGTGAAATCTGTCACCGCGATTAGCCGGGTGCCCCAATCGCTTGCGGTGGGATTAGGTTCTGCTTCATGGCCCCGATTTCAATACACTGGTTCTGTACAATGATAACCCCGCCAACCCATGTTGTCACGCCCGATCTCAACCCACCCCAGGGGCGGGGCACCCCAGGCTGGCCCGCCCGACCTTTTACCTTGCCCTCAACTCGGCACCCTCGTTTATTTCGTCAGCATGAGACCGACGATCACAGCAGCTTTCATCGCGCTTGTCTTGTCCGCCGGTGCTATGGGGCAGACCTATATGGAGGACCTTTCGTCCGATACCGCGCCGATCCATTACGATCTCCCGGTGCCGGAGGTCCGGTTCAATGACCGCGCGGTTATGTTCCAGGCCAGCCTCTATCCCGAGTTCTACCGCACCCATTCGGTCCGGCGCGACCTGCGCTGGGTGCGCGAGCAGGATACCGCGCTGATGAATTTCTGGGACTCCAGGGGCGACAGCGTTCTCTGGCTGCTGACGCAGTACTCCGGTCTTGACTGGGTCGAGGACAAGTTCGACCTGTTCGTGCTCAGGTATTATCCGTCGTTCGGCGGGGCCGATCCGCTGGTGATTCCGATCGGCGCTATGCGCCAGGGACCACTGGCGATTGCCGCGC
>SMTZ1_10007690_pt1 | contig 10792 bp, 6 predicted proteins | sample DeeMarSWOR136_30_FD_25667 | JGI IMG/M metagenome (IMG submission 25667) | reverse complement strand
CAGGACAGCAGGATATCAGGATTTTAGCGATTCTTGATACAGGATTCTCGTTAGTGAGGAGTGAGCTAAAGTTCTGGATACTTGATGTTCGGAGAACCACCATCCACTTCGCTCACTATGTTCGCTCAGTGGCTGCCACACGTCGTGGTACTTTATCAGTACCTGCTAAGCTGGATTGCTCGCGACAAGTTGCCTTTTCGTCCCGATCGAATCGAACCTCGAGCTGTTAAACGGAGGCCCAAAGAATATGCTCTGCTGAACAAACCCAGATCAGAGATGAGGGAGGCTATCTTACAATGAGAATTGCTTATCTTCATGCCATTCGTGAATATCGCTATTTTTTAAAATCCTCGAAATCCTGACTAATATCATACTCAGGTTCAAAATCTTCTACAAGTGGAGGGATTATTTCAACAATTATAGAGCTAAAATAAATTCTCTTTTTATAAAGTAGGCATATTTGTCCCTTATCTCCGTAATAATCCTTTTGTTTAGCTAATTTCATCAAAGCGGATGGCTCAAGTGTCTGCAATTTAAGTTCCTCAGCGTTATCCTGAGAAATATATTGTGCATCATCTAAATCAATAATCTCCTGACCATTATCTAACTTCCAAGTTTCTCTTTCTATGAGCCCTTTATGATTAAAATCTCTTTGTTGAATATAAATACTATCCGGTCTAGAATCCTTATGTTTAGCAATAAAGACCCTTTTCTTTCTTGCGTAAGGAGGCTGGATGTCTATACTATCTTTTATCATAACATATAATTATTAAGAATTATTCTCTATCTGACATTTTCCATTTATACGGTTAAAAAACATACTTTTCTCCGTACGACACCAATTAACTTAACAAAATTACCTTGAATAATCAAGATTTTTCGACTTCGAGACCTTTTCTTTCATCCGAACAACTACGATATAACTTCCATTGATGGAACTTCTCTGCAACTTAAACTGGTAGCGGTTGTATAACAATTCATCTATTTCAATGAGCCATTCCCATATGCCATACACTGAGATGGAAAACATCACGCTGGCAAAATTGCTCTCCTATCTTAATGAGTGACTTTATTGATGTCTGTTGAGTGAGTTTTACTGAAGAGCCGTATGGGGGAAAACCTCACGTACGGTTCCGTGAGGGGCGTTAAAGCTCTATCATATTGCAGAATATTGTGGCACTCCTCGCTCGAAAGAGAGGAGCAACGGAGAATACGAAGCATGCCTAATTGAAAAAGCTATATTACGTCTACTCGACGGATTTCGGGCATAGAATGTGGCCGTATTTAAGGCTTTTTATTCCTTTGCTCCGTGTTTCTTTAGCAGTTCTACAATTTCAGTGTGGCCTCTTCGCTGAGCCAGGACAAGAGAAGTGATACCACGATTGTTAGTCGCATTGATATCGGCTCCTTTAGCGATAAGTAACTCTACCACGTCTTTGTGGCCTCTACCAGCCGCGAGGTGAAGTGCTGTACCGCCGAAGTTGTGCTTTGTATTTACATCGGCACCATTTTCGATAAGTAATTCCGCTACCTTTTTATGACCGTTAACCGCTGCATGGTGTAGTGGTGTACTGCCTTGGTTATCCCTTGCATCAAGATTAGCGCCTTGTGAAATGAGCGATTTGACTTGTTCTATGTCACCTGCTGCTGCAGCTTCGTGCAGTAAATTAGCTGGTTCGGCACCATTTTCTCCAGCAGAGGAATCCTCTATCGTTCCGTGCTTCTTCAGCAATTCGACTATTTCGGTATGGCCTCTACTCCTAGCCAGGAATAAAGGAGTGATGCCTCGATAGTTAGTCGCATTAATATCCACTCCTTTAGTAATAAGAAGTTCTACGATTTCTTTTTGGCCGTTCCTGGCAGCCAGATGTAATGGTGTTTGGCCGCCATTGTTCTTTGCATTTATGTCGGCTCCTTTAGTGATAAGCATTTCTACAACATCTAATTGACCATCTCTAGCAGCAAGATGTAAGGGAATTCGGCCGTTGTTATCCTTTTCATCTATCTCGGCTCCTTTTGAAATTAATAGCTCTACAGCATCTTTTTGACCATCTTCCGCAGCAAGATGTAAAGGAGTATGGCCGCGATTGTTCTTAATATTTATATCAGCACTCTTTTCAATGAGTAATTCCACTATCTCCTTGTTGCTATTACTAATAGCAAAATGAAGTGGGGTCATACCCTCTTTAGTTCCTGTGTTTACATCTGCGCCTTCGTCAATGAGAAGGTTTACTAGATCTCTGTTGCCAATACCTGAAGCAACATAAAGTGGTGTCCAGCCCCAATCATTTGGTGTGTTGACATCAGCTCCGCTGGAAATAAGTGATTTAACAAGTTCTATGTTACCTTCAGCGGCTGCCTCATAGAGCATCGTAGCCCGACCATTAGCTTCCCTAACAACAATATCAGGTAGTGTCTGACCAGAGTCGTCTTTGGTGAAGAAGGCATATATGTTCTTGTCGGAGCGTAAATAAATCTTTCCATCCACCAGAGCAGGAGTGGCGTAGATGCGCTCTCCGATTTTATTCTTAGCTAATATTTTGAACTTATCCCCAGCCTGCACGACAAATACATCACCAAGTAGTGAACAGAAATATATCTTATCGTCAGCAGCAACCGGGGAGGCAAAATAGTATGCCCTCACTCCGGTTTTATCACCATATATTTTCTGTCCTGTTTTTGCGTCATAGCATGTAACATTACCACCATGCTTGATTAAATAAATCCGTCCCTTATAAAACAGAGGCGATGGAACCTGCCCAATACCTTCGTGCGCGGTCCACTTCACATGCGATCGGCTAACATCATCCGTTCCTCCAGCACGTATAGCAACCAGGGCATCCAGATTTGTAGGTGCGATATTTCGAGTATCCGTCACTACTTTGTTCCACTCTGCTTCGTTGATAAAACCATCCTTATCAGTATCAAATTCTGAAAAGAAACTCTCGTCAGGTCCACCGCGATATACTCGTAAAATGTCTCCGAGGATCTCTTCTTTAACCAGACGATTATCCCCATCTCCATCATATCTTTCGAGAAGTTCTACAAAATCAGGCAATTCTATTGGATTGACAGGATCACCTGTTCCACCTACTGTGGTGGCGAGAAAAAGGGTATCTTCCGCATAAACCGGTGTTAGAGCAGCCCCGCTCATGGATGACTGCCAGAAGTCGAACCACCAGCGCTTGTGGCCGTCTTTAAGGTCGTAGGAGATCAGACTGCCCGCGCCGTGGACAACCAGTTCCTGCTCATCCCCGTGTCTCCACAGTGCCGGGGTCGTCCAGCCCGTTCGTGGCATTAGGCGGTCCTTTCTCCACACTGTCTCTCCGGTGCTCCTGTCCACGGCCAGGATATACCCAGCGCCTTGCCTTATATCACAGGTGATGACCACAATGTCACCAGCCAGCACAGGTGATGAGGCAGTGCCGTATTGGATGTTAGGAACAGGAAGCAGTTTCTTCCATAACTCATTGCCGTCCACATCATAGGCTAAGAGACCAAACGAACCGAAGTAAACGTACACACTCTCTCCATCACATACAGGCGTTGGGGTAGCATGGCTGTTAGAACCGTGGATTTTTTCCAATGTCTCAGGTTCTACAGATTTACGCCACTTGATTTCGCCGTTTTTACGATCGATACAAATCGTCTCAAGGTTCTTACCGGAACGAGCTGTAATGAAAACATTATCTCCCCAGATGCATGGTGACGAATGACCTCTGGGAACTTCTGTTTTCCAGAGAAGGTTATTCGACTTATCCAACACAGTCGGATAATTTTGATTGTCCGGGGCAATTCCAAGACCACCGGGTCCACGGAACTGCGGCCAGTTCGGTTCGTTTGCGAGTATTGCCCCAGAATATAGTAACACCAAGAAAACAAAAAAGGCTTCGACAATTTGATATGTTTTGTTTGTTTCCATATCACTAACTCCCTCAAATTATATTAGAACGTTGTCAAAGGATGAAAATCAAATAGGTACTGGGGAATATTATAAACTTAGTCAGAAATTACTGCAATAGATTCAGATATTGAAGCTTTAGCCTGATACAGGACATTAAATATGATTGCATTTCCTTTGGTTCTCATAAGTCGCTCAAATAAAAATACTTAACAAATCGATTTTTCGTTAAAATCTGGAGATATTAGTCTTTCTGGTTGTACGCGCCGAGTCAAGAAAATGTGTTCATTTTTTAGGGTAATTTGTTACTATTATGTTGCCGTCGATTGTGATAGCTTTGCTCGCTGGTGGGATAGTATGATTGCGACAAATGGTGGATGTATATATCCGCCAACTATGAAAATATCCTATACATAGGCGAACAGTCAAAACAGAAATTATCTCATCAAGTTTGTAGTTAGCCGGTGACTCTTAACAGGATTCGTTAACTAAAACTGAATCCGGATCTCTATGGCAGTTTGTGCGCGACGAATTTAGCCAACTGTTCTCGTACAGTCTCCGTTCTGATCGGTTTGGAGACAAATGCGTCGGGTCGTACACCATACCGTGCTTGGATTGTTTCCGGATCATAATCGTCGCCGGTCACCGCACTGATTGCCGAAAGTAGTACGACAGGAACTTTAGCTATGTTGTCGATTTTTCGAATAGCGTTTAGTACCTGGAAACCATTCATGTGAGGCATTTGGACATCAAGAAACACCATCTCTGGAGATTCGACCTGCATTTTTGTCACTGCTTCGGAGCCGTCAGAAAAAGCTTCCACTTGATATCCCGCTGCTGTAATTATCTCGGTGAGGTAGGCAAGATTATCATCCTCATCATCGATTATAAAAACTTTTCCATGTGCCATTATTGTTACCCCTTCCATGCCAAACAAGCAGATTATTATCCGTAGGCTTGTCTGTAAATATTCTCCAATTCTCTGACCAGTGGATATCGTGGATTAGCCCCCGTGCACTGGTCGTCGAAAGCAATGTATGCCATATCAAGCACGCTGAGCATGAAGGTATCTCGGTCGATCCCAAGATCCCTGATAGTTAGAGGAATTCTCACTGCCAATATGAGTGACCTTACTCGTTCGATCAGATTCTGCACACTCTTTTCAATCGATTTGTCAGCTGCACCAATAGCCTCTGCGATTTCTGCATACTTCCTGTCGGCTATATACTTCTCGTAATTCGGGAAAGATGTAAACTTCGTGGGCTTTGAGGCATTATAAGCAATAACGTGTGGTAATAAGATGGCATTGGCTCGTCCGTGGGGGATGTGGAACCGATTGCCGAGAATATGGGCAAGGCTGTGATTAATACCAAGAAAAGCATTTGTAAAAGCGAGACCAGCGATACAGGAAGCGTTATGCATCTTCTCCCGCCCCACTCGGTCGCTGCCATCTTGGTACGCACGCTCAAGGTATTTGAAAACTAACTTGATTGCCTGCAACGCCAGTGGGTCTGTATAATCCGTGGCGCAGACGGACACATAAGCCTCTATAGCATGCGTCAGGACATCGAGACCTGTATCAGCCGTTACCGAAGGTGGCATTGTCATGGCCAGTTCCGGATCGACAATCGCTACCGTTGGCGTCAGTGCATAATCGGCAAGGGGATATTTGATACCCTTTTCCTTGTCAGTAATGACAGCAAACGCAGTCACTTCACTTCCGGTTCCGCTGGTCGTGGGAATCGCAATAAGCTTACATTTGGTTCCCAGTGGACTGAACCGGTAAGTACGTTTGCGGATGTCGGCAAACTTGAGTTTAAGATCCTCGAATCTTGTCTCCGGATGTTCATAGAACAACCACATTCCCTTGGCAGCATCAATCGGGGATCCGCCGCCCAAGGCGATAATGTATTCAGGTTGATAGCTGTCGAGAAATGTCTTTCCTGCCATGACGGTATCGACAGAAGGATCCGGCTCAACATCCGAGAAGACACGAACATGCTGCACATGTTCCAACAGTTTGGTAACTTTCTCGACATTTCCGATCTTGACCATGAGAGGATCAGTCACAATGACTACATTTTCTGCAACAATATCGCGCAGGTACTCAAGGCATCCGAAATTGAAATAAATCTCCTTGGGAATCTGCATCCAGAGCATATTCATCCACCGATCAATAACTTGTTTGATGTTCAACAGGTTCATAACAGATATATTCGACGTGGTAATGTTGCCCCCTTTAGTGCCACACCCAAGCGTGAGCGAAGGACCAATCCGATTGTATATATTGCCAATCGCACCGTGCGAACTGGGAGAATTAACCAGAATTCTGCCAGCACTTAGAGCGCTCTGAAACGCAGTGACAACATCATCATCCTCAGCGTAGACTACTGCCGTATGCCCTAATCCCCCGAACTCCGATATCTCTTTGCACCGCAACAGGCCTTCATCCAGCGTAGCAGCCCGATAGAATCCGAGGATTGGACTCAGCTTCTCTCGTGAGAGTGGATAATCTGGCCCGACAGCATTCAAGCGGACAGCGAGGATTTTGGTATCGGCAGGAACTTTGATATCAGCGAGCTTCGCGATTTTCACTGCGGGCTGGCCGACCACAGCGGCCGACATCATTTGACGTTTGGGATCAATCGCCACGCAAGATAGACGTTCGGCTTCTTCTTTTGAGCAGAAGTAAACACCGTTTTGCTCGAACTTTTGCTCTACTTCATCCGCAATGTCACCGTGAGTCACAACCGATTGCTCTGACGCACAGATAGTCCCGTTGTCGAATGTCTTTGAAAGAATAATGCTCGTCACAGCCAGATCGATTCTCGCGCTGCGATCTATATAGGCCGGTGTATTTCCGGGGCCGACGCCAAATGCGGGTGTACCGGAGCTGTATGCAGCCTTAACCATACTGGCCCCGCCAGTGGCCAGTACAAGTCCGATACCCGGGTGACCCATCAGGTAGTTGCTGGCTTCGATTGAAGGATGTTCGATCCACTGAATAGCATGTTTGGGTGCGCCGGAACTTAAGGCCGCTCCATAAACAGTTTCAGCTGCCTTAATGCTGCACCGAATTGCTTTAGGGTGCGCAGCGACAATTATGGGATTGCATGTTTTCATTGCTATGATACACTTGAACATGACCGTAGATGTGGGATTCGTAACAGGTGTTATTGCAGCAATCAAGCCTACAGGTTCTGCTATCTCAACAATACCCTGAAGCGGATCCCGTCGAATTACACCCACTGTCTTGATGTCTTTGATGTCGTAGTAAATATACTCTGTTGCAAACTGGTTCTTGATAACCTTGTCTTCAAAGACTCCCATGCCGGTTTCTTCAACGGCGAGCCGAGCAAGAGATAGACGTTCAGCCTCACCGGCACGAGCCATAGCATGGACGATGCGGTCAACATCTTCTTGCCCGAGCTTCATGAATTCTGATGCCGCCTCTTCCGCCTGAGCAATTAGCGTGTCAATTTCATTACGATAAGAGTCTTGCCTAACCTGTTGTAGTAAGTCTGCTTTCCCAGTTTTATTCATTTACAAACCCTATTGTGTAGGTCTTATGGCTTTCTTCCCAGCGATATAACCAAACAGTTTCCATATGTCAAGGCCAAAAGTCGAGAATGCGAGATAGGAAAATCACCTCCAAGGATTGCATATTATTACATTTTAACTTATATAGTCTGTGATTTGACACACCTTAACAATCATTACTTGTCAGAAAGTCATTTTTTCCGTAATAATCAGAACTGTAGAATAAAATATTAATTTGAATATTTTTACTTTTTTTACGGATTTTGTAAGTAAACAATATAAATACGCTTATAAAATGAGAATCTTTGAAAGAACATTAGATAACGGATTTTCGGATTGTATATAGGTTATATGTGACAACTCATGTGTCTAGTGATATTTAGGGCATCATCCGCGCGAGAACCGACCTGATATGTTAGGTGGACCTGACTAAACATCTCAGAAGTGGCTCCAGACAAAACAACTTAATAAGTGTGTGGAGTATTCATGAATAAATATACCAACTCAGGAAGATATATTAATAAATTCTACAGTGTAATTAAGAAGATCCTTCTCCAGCCGCTTTCTCTGATAAGAGTTTTTCCACCTCTGTAAGCAAGATATCGGGTTCAACCGGTTTGTTTAGAAATCCCTCAACAGGGCACCATGTTGGATCACCTGCGGTTTTATCAAAACTAATACCGGTTTCTTCTTTGATACCTGTCAGCATCAAGATAGGGATATTCTTGAGTTGTGGATCATTCTTTAGCTCTCTGGACATTTCAAAACCATCCTGCCATGTTGACATCATAACATCCAGTATTAATAAGTCAGGTTTCTCAGTCTTTATTTTTTCCATTCCTTCTTCTTTATCTGCAGCAGTGACAACAGCATACTGCCGGCTTTCGAGGATGGCTTGTAAAGAGTCTCTAATATCCTGGTCATCATCTGCAATTAAAATCTTAGCTTTCTCCATAATTTACCTCACAAAGTCTGGATTAATATCTTCAATGTTAAGTCAAGTCAGCTACATTGCTGAGTACATTCTTGAGAAACATACCAAATCTGTCGAGAAAGTGCAACAATCTATTCCCGTCCATATGGTAGCCGGTCCTTATAGTACAAGAGAAGTTTATGAACAGACTGGTGTAGAACTATCTTTGGGTAAGATCACAGTAAATGTGGTTCCCTTATTTTGTCGACTTTGTACAGAAATTTTTCCACCATGTCTATCTACTATCTGTTTAACTATTGAAAGGCCCAGGCCGGTACCGTCTTTTTCCTTTTTTCTGGCATTGCTGGCCCTGAAAAACTCATCGAATACGTTCCCTATTTCATCTTCCGGTATACCAATTCCTGTATCAGAGATGTCAATCTGAATATGGTCATTATGACCTTTAGCATCAAGCTGAACAGTTTTATTTTCAGGAGTATATTTAATAGCATTAAACAACAGATTTGTAATCATTTCTTTGATAGAAAGTTCATCACCGATGATTTGTCCCACCGAGGATTCGACGTTGGAACTGAGGGCAATGGATTTGTCCTTGGCTTTTCTCGCTACGGTTTCAATGGCTTCGGATATTGAATTTGGCAGAGAAAACGGTTCTACGCTTAACCGACCACTGAGCCTCATTTGTGTTAAATTGAGTAATTCCTTGACAAAATCAGTCAATTGGATGGTTCTGTTGAAGGCCCGACCCAAAAAATCCGACTGTTTTTCACTTAGTGGGCCGGACGATTCATCGACTCCTATATAGAGACAGCTTTGTATTGCAGCCAAATGACCTTTGATATCGTGTGTAACACGTGAAACGTACTCATCTTTGATACGATCCTTTTCTTTAAGTTCGATATTGGCTTGTCTAAGGGCTTTCTCCTGTTTCTGCAACTCAATAAAGAAAAGTGTTTTTTGAGTAAAATTAATTTGCCGCGCCGCTGCTTCAACAAAGTCAAACATTTCCTTCGGTGACCTGCTTTCCAGAATATCTATATACAGAGCATCAATAGCTTCACCCAGATCGTTGATACGGGCAGAATATACCAGATGAGGTTTTATATCGTCGACAATTGTCAAACCTAAGTTTCTATCTGAAGATTTTCCACTACTTGCTCTCACAGGAGCATTTGTCGATCGAACTGCGTCAAGTACGCGCTTGGAAACATGCAGGTAAGATGTTTCCAGAGCAACCGTACTTGTATCGCTGTCTCCAAATCGACAAGCAAGGATATCTGGAGAGGCCGGAAGTGGCTCAGAACTGCGAGGCAACCGTATGACTGCTGCAAGAGTATTGAACATTTTAGCCAGGCACAAGCATGCTTCAGAGTATAATTCTGAGGGACTGGATAATTTAAGTAAGCTGTTGGTAAGTTCGTTAAGATGTTGCATTAGAGCAGGGGATAAAACGGAGACCTGGTTTTCTTTATATGGCACAATGTCTTCTTCCGAACCTCTATCGACCATGGGAATTGTGGTTCGTATAGATGTTCCTGGAACAATCTGCTGGTCAGATTCCTGCACTAATAACATGTTGAAAGGACGTATGCTAATTTTTTGGTTAGGAAGCACGGCCTGTGCATGAATGCGATGTCCGTTAATAAATACTCCGTTATGGCTGCCAGCGTCCTCAATGATCCAGCGGCCAAATGGGTCCTGTGATATTCTGGCGTGAAGCCGTGAAACACCGGAATGGTCGAGTATGATATCACAGCTCGAATCTCGTCCCAGTGTTGTGCCTTTGGGATTAAGCAATACATCTTTAGTTTCTGTCGGTCCGGAAATAATCAATTTTGTTTCGGCCATATAAATTCCTCCGACTAAATTGCATAGATGTGTGTATTATTTATCACTTCGTGCTAAATCCTCGTTGTAGTCCAGCCTCTAAGAATTCCTTCAATGGAAAACGCAGATTTTAAATGTTTCTATATCTGTTGTTCACAACCCTAACCTCTGAGAAGATTCCCAATCTGATAATGGGAAACATATATCTTAGATACATTAGATAGTGAGCATCGTCAAGTCCCTTTATCAAATTTTATTATATCTGTTTGTAGTATCGCCAACCGGCAGAAGGCTGAAAGTGTGCATTTTGCCTGCTTTAAAGCATCTTTCCTGTTGTATGAGGGACTATCTGCATAATATCAAGGATTCCTACTTGACATCAGAATTATATTTATAGTACGATGCTTATGTTTTCTTATATTTATTAGCAAAACTCTGGAAAAGTTCTGAGACGTGTAGGTCAAACGTCTAATAGGTTCGGTGAGAAAATTAGTACTCCGGCAGGTTGCATGTATTATGATGGCATTTTTTGGAAGGGTCCGATGATATATGTAATCCTGTTCATGGCCTGACGAGGGGGATATTATTAG
>SMTZ1_10020604_pt1 | contig 10793 bp, 5 predicted proteins | sample DeeMarSWOR136_30_FD_25667 | JGI IMG/M metagenome (IMG submission 25667) | reverse complement strand
AGAGGCGCTTGAGATATTTCAAATCGTTTTGTATGTCCCTTTTTGAGCAGCCCTGCCCAGCCGTTCTTATGATAAATCCTATACCTTTGGGCGGCTTACTCTGGGCGAGAATCTTACGCAGTCTCTTTCGCTCATCCTCATCCTCAATCTTGTGTGAAATGCCGTGCTTCTGCATCCAAGGCATCATGACCAGGTACTTGCCGGGCAAAGCCAGATATGTGCTAAGTGTGGGCCCTTTTGTCTTTACCCCTTCCTTTGTTACCTGAACGACGAGTTCCTGTCCCTTACGAAGACAATCCTGAATAGGCGGCCTCTGCTTCAGAGATTTTCTCCGTCCGCTGATGTGCAGGAAGCCATTTCTACCTATCCCAAAATCAATAAAAGCGGCCTGTATCCCGGATTCAATATTTGCGACCTTTCCCTTATAGACATTACCGACGTGGCTGCCGATACTCGCTCTTTCCACGTACAATTCTTCCAGGGAACCGGTCTCAACGACCGCAACCCTGCACTCCTCGCTCTCAGCTACATTTATAAGCATTTCTCTTGACATTACTATCCCCCGTGACTCGTATCTCGATTCACGATTAATTAACCTTCCATTTCACGTTTTTGCGTCTAATCGGCGTCGTTAACTTGTCCGGCTCGATCTCCAGCAGTTTTAGAATTTCGTCAACCCGTACCGTACCTGCAGAACTGATTTTACATTCAACGACTATTTCTTTATCGACTATTTCAATTGATTTCAAGAAGGGCCTGACGTCTACATTTTTGAATTTCGAATATTTCGCATCCACCCTGCGGTGCAGATTTAGACTTTCACTTGCAAGCAAACGCTCAATCACAGCCTTTAGCCTCTCGTTAATAGATTCGGGCGGTAACGAAAAAACATAAGTAGCCGAGTCAGGCTGATAAGAAACATTTGCCCCCACGGCCTCGACTGAAAGCAAAACACAATCCTTCGGTAACTGGCCGGAGAGCCTGTCCTTTATTCGTGAATCGTAATCCGCAATTTGCGACTCTTTCAGGTCACGATTTACCCGAAGACAGAGCAAATCATCGTCCGAGGCAACGGCAACAGTTCTGGGCAGGGGCAGGGACAGTCTCGGCCGAGGATTGAAGCCCCGGCTGTATTGCATGTTTATACCGGCGCGAACACAGGCACGCTGAAAAAGCCTGACCGTTTCAGCGTGTGAGAGGAACCTGAGGCTCCCTCCTATCTTGAACTTTATTACCAACAGGATAGTTTCATTCGACACTGTTATGCGCTTATCCCCTTATACTGTTTTCAGGGCTGTCCTAATAACAATTCGCAACATTTAATCCGGGCCTCCAGAGGTAATACAGTACATCTGGTAAGCCTTTTGAGCATTATGCCTATCTTCACATTAAAAACAAGCATTTTTTCTTAAAACTGTGTTCTCAGACTCGGGTTTTCGGCTTACAGCGTATATTAGGCATTGGCTTTAACTGTCGTTAGAGATGAATTTGCTTTTGCTTTTGTGCTTTTTACTTTAGAATTAGCTAATGGTCTATCTTTGGATAATCTTATTGATTCTGGTTAATGCACTTTGCCTTGTGCTTGTACTTTTCGCGTTGCCGGGCAATTGGCTAATCGTCATATTGACCTGCCTGTTTGCATGGTGGCATGAGGGAGTATTCTCTATCTACACGCTGATTGCAATAGCGGTGCTGGCTACGCTTGGCGAACTGTTCGAATTCTTCGGCGGTATGGGCGGTGCTAGAAAGGCCGGCGCACAGTGGTGGGGCTCATTCGGAGCACTTGGAGGCGCAATCTCCGGTGCGGTTCTTGGCACTTTTCTTATCCCCATTCTTTTTTTTGGAACGCTTATCGGTGCCTGCGTTGGAGCCGGTATCGGAGCGTGGTTATTCGAACTGGCGGCCGGCCGACAGATGAAAGAATCAGCTCGGTCGGGCCTTGGGGCCGGTATAGGTGAACTGCTGGGCATCACTATCAAAATCACTCTGGGCTTTGCCATCTGGGCAATTATCGCTGTTGCCGCCTTTTGGCCGTAAAGACATATCAATCGTGAAAACATCGCGCACGGTCTGTAAATAAAGCTTTTTTTCCTTGAAAATCCCCCAAAATCTGGTATGCTACTTTTATGTGTTTTTGGGCTATCCAGGCGGAGGATAGCTAAAATACGTTTCTTTTAGCACTTCTCCTGAATAGCCACCTGATTAGCGAGACATTATTATGTGCAAATCAGAAAAAACAGGCACATTATTCGGAGACAAAAAATGCGGAGAAGGGTAAATTCAGCCACGCTGATGATAAAATCAGTATTGTTAGTGATGATTGTACACGGCACTGCTTCGGGGAAGACCATATACGTTGATGATGACGGGCCTGCGGATTTCAATAACATTCAGGCAGCGATAAATAATGCCAACAATGGCGATATTATCGAAGTTCAACCCGGGACTTACACCGGTGCCGGCAACCGCGATATTGATTTTAAGGGCAAGGCGATAACTGTACGTGGGGTGACGGGAGATGCAAATGACTGCGTGATAGATTGTCAAGGGGATGTAAATGAGCCGCACAGAGGTTTCAAGTTTGTCAGCGGTGAAGATGCAAATTCTGTTCTCGAAGGTTTTACGATAACAAATGGGTATGGACCTGAAGAAGATATTTATGGGAATGGAAATCTGCGTTCTGTGGGCGGGTCGGTTTATTGCAAAGACAGTAGATACACGATAAATAACTGCACCTTAAGGGATAATTCAGCAGATATTGGCGGTGGAATTTATAACCGCTACAGTAGCCCTACCATCAGCAATTGTACTATAAAAGGCAATTCGGCATGTTGGGGTGGGGGGATTAGTAACGATTGGTTCAGCAATCCAATTATAAACCACTGTGTTATCATCAATAATTCGGCGTTTTATTCTGGCGCGGGGACCCCTCCATCTGGTGGCGGGATTTTCAATAAGGGTCGCAGCAGTCCCATTATAAGTAACTGCACTGTCAGCAATAATTCAGCAAGACTTGGTGGCGGGATTGGCAACTACTATAACAGCAGTCCGAGCATAAGTAACTGCACCCTCAGTAATAATTCAGCAATTGATTATGGCGGCGGCATTTACGACTATAGCTCCAGCAATCCGAGTATAAATAACTGCGCGATAAACAATAATTCAGCGAATGCTGGTGGCGGGATTAGCAACTACGACAGCGAACCGAGCATAGAGAGATGCACAATAAGTAATAATTCGGCATCTTATGGCGGCGGAATCCATAATGACGGGAGCGCCCCAACGATAAACTGGTGTATTATAAGTGGGAATTCTGCTGAAGGGGGAGGCGGAGGGGTTGCAAACCTATTTTATAGCAGAGCCTTTATAAAGGAGTGTACGATCAACGGCAATTCAGCTAATAATGGCGGCGGGATTTGTAACAGCCTTGGATTTCAGCAGTTGGAAATCAGGGGTAGTGTTATAGTGGATAATTCGGCGGTAAATAATGGCGGCGGAATCTACAATAATGACGTAGAAGTCCTACTCACTAACTGTACGATAGCTAATAATTCGGCGGGATGGGGCGGGGGGCTTTATAATAATGGAAGTGAACAGGTTATCTTTGGCAGCATCGTGTGGTGGAATCAGCCATCTCAAATTCATGGATCCGCAAGTGCAGCGTACTCAGATATTCAAGGATGGGGGGACTTGTACTTTGGAAACATTAGTGTCGATCCAGAGTTTGCATCCGACGGCTACCATTTGACTATTCTGTCTCCGTGTTTCGATGCGGGTTATCCTGATTATATTGCCGAGCCTAATGAAACGGATATCGACGGCGACCCGCGGGTGGTGGGCAGGATTGATATGGGGGCTGATGAATTTTTTGTTCATGGTTCCGGGGCACTTTTTATTACGACGAAATATTATGAATTTCAAGCCTTCGGGATTGATTCAAATACCACGCCTCAGTCACTCTGCATAAGCAATTATGGTGAATTGGAGTTGAATTGGCAGATTCAAATACCGGATGACTGCGATTGGTTGAGTGTTTCTGCTTTATCAGGACAAACAGCGAGCCTCGAAACAAGCGAAGGCACCTTTAGCTGCCAGTTGAACGTGAGCGATCCTAATGCAGAAAACAGTCCTCAGGTGGTGACAGTTAATCTTGATGTACTGGGGCCGGTGCTGGTGATAAGTGATTTGGTCTTTAATTTTACTATGGCTGGTATTGATTCAAATACGGCGCCGGCGTCGCAGGTTTTAACGATACAAAATACAGGTTACGACATTTTAGCCTGGCATATAGAGATGCCCAATGACTGTGACTGGCTGAAAGCTTCACATTTAGCCGGACAAGCCGGACACATGGAAACAGATGAGGTTATTTTAAGCATTGACCAGCACCTTTAGCTGCCAGTTGAACGTGAGCGATCCTAATGCAGAAAACAGTCCTCAGGTGGTGACAGTTAATCTTGATGTACTGGGGCCGGTGCTTACGGTCAATCCCGCACAGTTTTATTTTGAAACGAGCCTTGCTGAACCAAATACAACGGGGCAGATTCTGTACATACAAAATACCGGCTATGATACCTTGAATTGGGATGTCAACATTCCAGTGGGATGTAATTGGTTAAATGCTTCTGAGATTTCAGGACAATCAACAGGTGAGCTTGATGAAGTTATACTGAGCATTGACCACAATAATGTTGAGAGGGGTTTCCATCAGTGTAAGATTTTGATAAGCGCGCCGGACGCGGAAAATAGTCCGCAGGTGATACCGGTTGGCTTGAGAGTTCTTGGAATGAAGAACCAGCGTTATGTGCCGACAGAGTATCCAACCATCCAGGCGGCGGTTGATGCTGCTGTTGATGGGGATGAAGTTATCATAGAGCCGGGCATATATAACGAGCCGGGAAATTATAATATTTACTTGAGATGCAATGCAATTACAGTACGCAGCATTGACCCGAACAATCCGGCGATTGTAGCTGCGACGGTAATAGAACCGAATACAATTGCCTCTGGCTTTATTTTTCACTGCTACTATTTTGAACAAGGCGATTCAATAATCGACGGACTAACCATAAGGCGTTGCATCGACAGACCAGCAATCATCTGCTCCGACGGTAGTCCTACAATTTGTAATTGCATAATTGAAGACAATTACTATTCATATTCACCATACTATGGGGGCATCGGGATCGATTGTCATGACAGTAATGCGGTAATAAGCAACTGTGTTATCAGGAACAATCAAGGCGGTGGTTTGCGGTGCACAAATAGTGATCCGACTGTCCAAAATTGTATATTCACGGGCAATCGTGGTTTTTACTCCTACTCTACAGGTGGTGGTTTTATTGTTATGTCATTCGGAGGCGGAATTTTGCACTGGGGAGGCAATCTTTCTGTCATTAACTGCACTTTCAGTGGTAATTTAGCGGATGTTGGTGGTGGTATATGCAGCTTTGGAAGTTATGCTTACTGGAATAACATGACAATCAGTAACTGTATTTTCTGGGGCAATGATGCAAATGACGGACCTCAGATTGCACTAATAGATCATACAAACAATCCGCCAACGGTTTCAGTTTCCTATAGTGATGTCGAGGGAGGAGAGGCGGCCGTTTTTGCTGAGCCGTACAGCACGCTGGAGTGGGGCAAAGGAAATATCGATATTGATCCATGTTTTGCGAAGCCGGGGCATTGGGAGCTAAGCGGAACTCCGGAAGATGTGAACGATGATTTCTGGGTCGATGGCGATTATCATCTGAAATCCCAAGAGGGCCGATGGAAGCCGTTAATCTACACAGGCTTAGACTCAAACAATGACGGTTTTATCAACCAAGTTGATTTTGCCGCATTTGCAAATTCCTGGCGGAAACAAGGCGCGGCCATACCGGCCGACTTCGACCACAGTGGCATTGTTGACTTCTCCGACCTGAGGCTTCTTTTGAATAATTACCCGAGCAGCTACACTCCCGGCCAGTGGGTGTTGGATGATGCTACCAGCCCTTGTATTGATGCGGGTGATCCGAATTCTGATTGGAGAGGGGAACTATGGTCGCATGGCAACCGCATAAATATGGGAGCTTATGGCGGGACGCCGGAGGCAAGTATGTCACTGTCGGACGCAGGCAATATTGCGGACTTGAATTTCGATGGAGTATTATGTTACCGAGATATGAAGCTGCTCACGGATAAATGGCTTTGTCAAAGCCTTTTAATGTCTGAGGATCTAAGCAGAGATGGGATTGTCAATTTCACCGATTTTTCCATTTTTGCTCGCATTTGGGGATTTCCCGGTCCTGCGAGTCATCCGAACCCACCCAATGGTGCGGCACCGGTGAATATAACCGCTGATTTGAGCTGGAAAGCCGGGCGTGATGCCACATCGCACGATGTGTACTTCGGAACGAGCGACCCGCCACCGTACATCCGGAATCAGACTAATACAATATTTGATCCCGGTACGATGGATTATTCCACAACATACTTCTGGCGCATCGACGAGGTCAATGAGTGGGGCATAACTATAGGGCCGGTCTGGAGTTTTACGACTATAATGTCCCCACCACCTCCACCACCGCCATAATTTTTTTGTCAGCATGCCATTCGAAGTACAGGCAGCCTTGAGGATTACTTTTGCGGCCTTTTGGCCGTGTAGACATATCAATCTTGAAAACATGGCGCACGGCCCTTTTTCTCTTGCAATTTTGTGAAAATCCGGTATATTATTTTTCTGCGTTCTCCGGCTTTCCAAAAGTTAGGATGCCCAAAAAGCAATTCTTTTGGAATTTCCCTGAATTGCCATATTGCCGGTGAAGGTTTACAATACTGAAATGCAAAAATAAGCTCATTTTAGAGAACTAAAAATGGGTGGCACGATAAATCTGAAAACGTTTCTGATAATGGCTGTATTATTAGTAGGGATTCACTGTTCAAATGCTTTTGGGATAAAATTCATTTATGTTGACACAACGAGAAACGGCAACGGTTCGAGCTGGCAGAAGGCCTATAAGTATCTTCAGGACGGGCTGGCTAATGCAAATTCTTCTTATGAAACAGTAGAAATATGGGTTGCAGAAGGTATTTATACACCTGATTGTAATTCAGATGATCCCAACGGCAGCGGCGACCGTAGGTCCACGTTCCGGCTCAAAAATGGTGTGATTATTAAAGGTGGGTATGCCGGAAACCACCGGCCGGATCCCAATGTCCGGGATATCGAGCTGTACGAGACCATACTTAGCGGCGACCTGAATTGTGACGATGGTCCGGACTTCACCAACAACGGCGAGAACAGCTACCACGTGATCACGGGGAGTAGAACCGATGCAAGGGCCGCTCTCAACGGCTTCACAATCACCGGCGGCAATGCTAACATGAGTAAAAACGACAGCGGCGGAGGGATGTATAACCTATCCGGCAACCCTGCCGTGAACAACTGCACATTCAGGGGAAACTCGGCCCAATATGGCGGTGGTATGTATAACAACAAAAGCAGTCCATGGGTGACCAACTGCACTTTCATCGGAAATTCGGCCCATTACGGAGGGGGGATGCACAACTACGCCAGTGGGCCAATAGTGATCGACTCCACGTTCAGAAAAAATGGCGCCCAATATGGTGGTGGGATTCGCAACAACCAAAGCTCTCTAACACTGCTAAACTGCACTTTCATTCAGAACAAGGCAGAAAAAGAGGGGTATGGCAGCGGCCACGGCGGCGGGATGTACAATGCCGATTCCAGCAACCTGACACTGACCAACTGCACGTTCATCGAGAACACAGCGGCGGGCCGATTCGGGCGCGGCGGCGGGATGTATAATATCTCCAGCGGACCAACATTACTTACCAACTGCACCTTCACCGGCAATTCAGCCTTTCACCGCGGCGGTGGGATACATGGTCTGTACGGAAGCCTGACCCTGCTCAACTGCGCATTCAGTGGAAATTCATCCCTTTGGGGCGGCGGGATGTGGAACTTCTACAACAACCTGACATTGACCAACTGCAGCTTCGCATGCAACCGGGCGGAAAACGGCGGCGGGATTCTCAACGAGACCGACACAGGACAGACCATAACCAATTGCATCTTCTGGGATAATGGCGCTGAACAGATTTCAGGTAACGTCACCGTCTCACATAGCGATGTTGAAGGCGGCTGGCCGGGTGTAAACAATATTAACGCCAAACCGCTGTTCATAGACGCCGACGGAGCCGATAACATAGCCGGTACACAGGACGACAATCTGCGCTTGTTGTTTGGTTCTCCCTGTCTGAATGCGGGTGATAATTCAAGCGTTCCGCCAATGCTCACTACCGATCTCGATGGAAATCCACGCATCGTGGATTCCATTGTCGACATGGGAGCGTATGAAGGGCCAAAGCAGGGCTTCATGCTGAGTACAGATTCGGTCACGGTCCCGGAGGCAGGTACTGCAACATTTACAGTGGCCCTGGCGATGCCTCCACCGGGGTCGGTTTGGGTAATGGTATTTCATCATTCCGGTGATCCTGACATTACGGTCGAATCCGGATCAGTTCTAATATTCAACTCCTCCAACTACATGCAGCCGCAGACAGTCGCGCTTTCAGCCGCTGAGGATGCGGACAATGTCGAGGGGACAGCGCTAATCCGGATTAGCGCCGCCGGTTTCTTTAGCGTGGGTGTTACAGCAATCGAAGAGGAAGACAAGCCCATCCCCACTGTTGTGTACGTCGATGCCGACGCCACCGGTGCAAATGACGGCACGAACTGGCCGAATGCTTACAATTTTCTTCAGGACGGTCTGGCTGATGCGAACTCTACCGGTGTGTGCAAAGAAATCCGTGTAGGTTCCGGCATCTATGCGCCTGATAGTAATTCAAGCCATCCTAATGGTACGGGCAACCGTTATGCAACGTTCAAGCTGGTCAACGGGGTGTCTGTTAAGGGTGGTTACGCCGGATTCGGTGCACCGAATCCAAATGTTAGGGACATCGAGCTTTACGAGACCATCCTGAGCGGCGACTTAGCGGGTAATGACAGGGACGTGAACGAGATTCACGGGTTACTCAACGACCCCTGCCGGGTTGACAACAGCTATCACATTGTAACCGGCAGCGGAGCTAACCATGATACCGTGCTCGACGGTTTCACAATCCTCGGCGGCAACGCCAATGATACGGCGGTGGATTCTCCATACCGTGTGGGTGGTGGTATGTACAATTTCACAGGTAAGCCGATAGTAACCAACTGCACGTTTAACAACAACGGGGCGGAAGAAGGCGGTGGAATTTTCAACTTCGGGAGCAGTCCGGCACTGACCAATTGCACATTCAGCAGAAACTATGCCTTAAACGGCGGCGGGATTTGCAACGTTGAAAGCAGCCCGATGCTGGCCGATTGCATATTCAGCGTTAACCTGGCAGACGCGAACGGCGGCGGGATATACAATTTCGACAGCAGCTCAACGGTTACCAACTGTACTTTCAGCGGAAATTCCGCCCTGACCGGCGGCGGGATGGGCAACATCGAAAGCAACCTGACACTGACCGACTGCATATTCCGCTTTAACCGGGCAGAAGCCAATGGCGGCGGCATGTTAAACAAACAGCGGAGCTTCCTGACTCTGACTCACTGCGTATTTTCGGGCAATACAGCGACCAATGGAAACGCCATGTGTTTTGAGTCTAATAATCAACAATCCCCGAGCCAGATACAGGCAGACAACAGTATCTTCTGGAACGAAGGGAACGAAATATGGAACAACGACAATTCGTTTATTACTATTACCTATAGCGACGTATACGGCGGCTGGCCCGGCCAAGGCAATATTGATGCCGACCCCCATTTCGCAGATACAAATAACGGTGATTATCATTTGAAGTCGGAAGCTGGCCGATGGGATTTAAGCACGAAAACGTGGGTCCGGGATGCGGTAACCAGCCCCTGCATCGACGCCGGCAATCCTGATTCGGATTGGACGGCAGAATTATGGCCCAACGGCAAACGCATAAATATGGGATTGTACGGCGGAACGGCGGAGGCAAGCATGTCGTTGTCGGATGCAGGAAATATTTCAGACTTAAATATTGACGGGCAGGTGGACTACAGGGACATGAAGCTGCTAACAGACAAATGGCTTTATGAAATCCTCTTAATGCCCGAAGACCTGAGCAGAGACGGGACAGTCAATCTCGCCGATTTTACCATTTTTGCCCGCATTTTTGAACTTCTGGCGCGTAATCCGAATCCAACCCATTTCGCAATGGGCGTCAGATTAGACGCCGATTTGAGCTGGACGCCCGGGCGTGGCGCCACATCACACGATGTCTACTTCGGCAAGAGTAATCCTCCACCGTTCATACGCAACCAGACTACCGCAACATTCGATCCCGGGACAATGGCTCAAAGTACTCGTTACTACTGGCGTATCGATGAGGTAAATCCCACCGGCAAAATCAGGGGTTCAGTATGGAGCTTCTGGACCATGATGCTCCCGCCGCCGTAAGTGATTTATCACCATGTCATAAGAAATTAAAAACGGCCGTGACATTATGCTTACAGTCTTTCGGCCGTAATAATAGAATCTATTAAAGACCAATGCCCTTACCAATTACCGCGAAAGGACAAAAATCTGAATAAACGGAAAAATCTTGATTTTCAATTTAAAAGCCATGCACTTCAATCCTGCTCTCGGTAACAGTTGAAAATGAATGTATTCTCTCGATTCCGATAACCCAAATTCGACAACTTCTCACAAAAAAAAGTAGTTATTCGGCATTATTTCTCTTGCAATTTGAAGACAAAGATGCCATAATTG
>SMTZ1_10007688_pt1 | contig 10793 bp, 8 predicted proteins | sample DeeMarSWOR136_30_FD_25667 | JGI IMG/M metagenome (IMG submission 25667) | reverse complement strand
AATCTGTAAGCCCAATATTTTCGTAAAAATCAGATTCCTCACTTCGTTCGGAATGACAGCTTTTAAGAATAATTGATACTTTTCAGACAGACACTAATTATAAAGAAAAATCACAAATTTAAAAACCATGAGCCAGATAAATGTCATTTCCCGAAAATGTCGCCAGTGTTATAGTTGTATACAGATTTGCCCGGCAAAAGCGATAAAGCGGGAAAAAGGCAATATTAAGATCATTCATGAGCGGTGTATTCTCTGTGGAAGCTGTATTAAAGCCTGTCCCCAGGGAGCATTATTTTACACCAGTGGACTCAATCAAGTCAGAGAGTTTTTAAACACCAATGAAAAGATAATTGCCTGTCTTGATCCAAGTTTTCCCGGTGTACTTGATGTAGGAACTCCTCGACAGCTTGTCACTGCCTTGAAAAAGGTTGGTTTCACAGAAGTCTGGGAGGGTGCATTTGGAGCAGAGCTGGTCAGTCGTGAATATCGACAGCTTCTTGATAGCGAGACGACGCGACCGTTGGTTTCATCGTTTTGTCCGGCGATTGTATTTTATGTCCAGAAATATTTACCCCAGTTGATTCCAAACTTAGCGCCGATTATCTCACCAATGATTGCAATTGGTCGAGTCGCACGCAAGTCGAAAGGACCTGACTGGAAAATTATTTATATTTCGTCCTGTTTATCACAAATGGGTGAAATGAATATGCCAGAAGTCGCAGGTTCAATTGATCAAGTCATTACCCTTTTGGAAGCGAAACAGTTGTTAGATGAGGCAGGAATTGATCGACTGAAACAGGGGGAAACAAATTTTGATGGACCCAAGCCACAGCTCGGCAGGATCATACCTGTGATTGGGGGATTATACCGCTGTATGGGTGAAAGCTTCGATGTTTTAATGGACGAAATTAGCGTCATAGGTGGACGTGTCCGTTCCCTCCGGGCGCTGAACCAATTAGTAGCCGGACATATTGATGCTAAATTTCTGGACATTGTTTTTTGTGAAGGTTGTGTCGAAGGTCCTTTTGCTGACATCGAAATATCTGTTCTGGGCAGGAGACAGAATGTTGCCCGTTATACAAAAGCTGAAATGAATCAACAAAATCCCACCGATTTAGTAGTAGAAATGACGCAATTCAGAGATATTGAATTAAAACGGAAATTTAGCAGCGTGGAGCAGCAACTACCCATCCCGACTGAAGAGCAGATACAGGCTATCTTAAAGGCGATGGACAAGGCACCTCCTGATCGAAACCTGGATTGTCGTGCGTGCGGTTACCGAACCTGTCGCGACAAAGCCATCGCAGTCGCACAGGGACTGGCAGAGTTAGAAATGTGTTTACCATATTTATTGGAGCGAACCAGAAAAATTTATAATGAGCTCAAGAAATCCCATCATGAATTACAAATCTCACACCAGGAATTAGAGAAAGCCCAATCACATCTGATTCGTACTGAAAAATTGGTTTCACTGGGACAGCTCGCTGCTGGTGTGGCGCATGAAATTAATAATCCGTTGGGGACCATTACTATTTTTGCCCACTTACTGTTAAAGAATATGGCTGAGGATGATCCTGGTCGTGAAGATGTAAAAATGATTATTAATGAAGCCAGTAGAACGAAAGAGATTGTTCAAGGGCTGCTTAGCTTCGCAAGAGAGACCAGGCTTCGTCCTGGTTTAACCAATATCAATGAATTAATAGAGGATATATTAAGCCTGGTTATCAATCAATCACTTTTTCATAACATAAAAATTGAAAGACAACTGGTGAAAGACCTACCCTCTACTTTTGCGGATGGTACGCAGCTCAAACAGGTTTTTCTTAATATTATTTTAAATGCTGCGCAGGCTATGCAGGGACAGGGAAAACTTTATATAACGACTGATATGGATCCAATGAATCAACACATCACAATCAAAATTAGAGATACTGGTCCCGGTATCCCTGAAAATGTATTAGGTAAACTATTCGATCCGTTTTTTACTACCAAAGAAAAGGGAACGGGATTGGGCTTAGCAATTTCTTATGGAGTTATCGAACGACATCTTGGTAAAATCGATGTTGATACTGAGCCTGGAATTGGGAGCACTTTTATCATAACATTACCGATATTAACGGATGAAGATAAATTAAAAAAGGGAGTAACAGTAGAAGATGTAATTATTGACATAAAACAAGGAGCCATCGCGTGAGTAGCAAAACAAAAATTTTATTGGTCGATAATGATGTTGATTTTGTTGACCTGAACAAGGCTGTTCTCGAAAACAATGGTTATGAAGTGGTAATAGCATTTTCAGGTCGTGAGGGATTGGACAAAGTAAAAGTCGAACAACCTGATCTGATTGTGCTTGACCTGATGATGGAAAAACATGATGCTGGCTTTTCATTTGCTAAACAGATAAAGGCAGATCCGATCTATAAAAATATCCCTATCCTGATGCTAACCTCTGTGGCAGAGGTAACAGGATTTGGCTTTTCTCAACAACTGGATGGCTATTGGATGAAAACCGATGATTATGTAGAGAAACCGATTATGCCTGATGAGTTGTTGAAAAGAGTGAAGCAATTATTAGAAAAGGTAAAAGGATGAAAATTCCAAATCACAAATCCCAAATATATTCCAATTTCCGAATATTCAAATTCCAGACTTCTGGGATAGATGCCTGTTTTGGTAACTAAAAGTTGAGATTTGTAATTTGGTTGTCATTTGGTGATTGTAATATGGAATTTAATTTGAAATTTTGATATGAAAATTTAGCAAAAGCAAAGAAACAAGATTAGATTTAAAAAAAAGACTTCATAACAAATTTAATTGGGAGACGACCGATGAGTTCAGAATTTGCCAATGTCGTAGAAGATGTAAAAAAAATGTCTTACGAAGATAAGGAAGAATTAAAATTTTTGATTGAAAAATATTTAATTGAAGAGAGAAGAGAGGAAATATATCAGCATTACAATGAAAGCTTGAAAGAATTTCGGGATAGAAAGTTAAAATTTTCAGGGGATATTAATAAGCTAAAGGAGCTGATAGAAGAATGATTGAAATCGGTTTTAGCTCTTCCTTTAAAAGAGCTTATAAGCGCAGGATAAAAGGTAAACCTGAATTAGAAGAAAAATTCTGGCAAAGAACAGATATATTCAAGGCTGATCCATTCGATGTGAGATTGAAAACACATAAGCTTTCAGGCAAATTGAAAGATTTATGGAGTTTTGCTATTGAATTTGATTTAAGAGTATTATTCTATTTCGCTGAAGAAAATAAAGCAGTTTTTGTAGATATTGGAAAACATGATGTTGTTTATTAGTACATTAATTTCAATTATTCAAAAATGAAAAAATTAATAAAGAATACTGGTCTTAGATTAATCGATTTTGTCAATCAATTGATTCACAAATCGTCCAGGTCGACAATTGACCTGGATTCTCTATTGGTTCAACAGGAATCATAGAAAAAATTTGGGATAATCCTGAGGAAGATATCTATGAATTATCATCATGCACAAATCATTTTTAGACGCTTAGTGTTGTAACATCGATAAAACTTTGTCGAAAAATTGAATTAAGAATATCGAACTTCGAATATTGAATTTCGAAATTCATTATTCTACATTCGATATTCAAGAAATTATATTCTTTTTATACCAAAAAAAATATTTTGTAAAACTGCTCCGAAGGAGCCACTTCTTGTAGGCTTAGTCTTGCAAGAAGCTTAGTACCTCAACAATGAAATTCTTATACAATAGACAAAAAAAACTTCCCCACTGATATTTGAACCACGCGGATGAATATAACGACAATATCAGTGTGGTTCATAAATCAGTGGGAAAATTTAACTTCTTTTTTGTTATCGGTTTGTCCAATTTGGAATAGAGTAAATATTTTATAATTTAAAGAATATAATGAACGAAAAAATAAAAATTCTTGTAGTAGATGATGAACGAGGCATCCGCGAAGGCTGTCGACGTATTTTAGAATCCGAAGGTTATTCTGTAGCTATGGCTGGTGATGGCAAAGATGGGCTGGAGTTGATTAAAAACAATCCTTTTGATCTTATACTCGTCGATCTGATGATGCCGGTCATGGGGGGACTGGAATTGATGGATAAAGTGAAAAAACTTGATCCTGATATCATCATGATTGTTATCACTGGATTTGCCACCATTGAAACGGCTGTTGATGCTATGAAACATGGTGCTTATGATTACGTCCCTAAACCCTTTTCACCCGATCAACTATTAGCTATTGTAAATCGTGGATTGGAGAGACATCGTTTACATCGCCAGGCACAGCAATTGATGGAAGAACGAGATCGGCGTTTGTTAGAAGTAGCTAATGAAAAATCTAAAATCCACACCATCATAAATTCAATGGCAGACGGCGTTATCGTGATCAATCGAGACCAGCAACTGGTGCTGTGGAATCCCGCAGCAATAAAAATGTTAAATTTGAATGATCGATTAGAAGCGGGTAAAGATATCAACAAAATTATCCCGCATCATGATTTGATTCAAATTATCAATAAAGCAGTCGATCCGGAATCATCACATTATACAACGATATCAGAAGAAATAGAATTAAAAGATCCTGGACAAAAAACGTTAATGGCGAATGTTTCTGTAGTAAGGGATGAAAATGCAGAAATGTTGGGAGTTGTCAGCATTATGAGAGATATTACCCAATTAAAAGAGATCGATCGGCTCAAATCACAGTTTGTAAACATGGTGGCTCATGAGCTGCGTGCGCCGTTATCAGCGATTGAGGGTTTTTTGGTTGCTTATCTCACCGGTGCTGCTGGCGACGATCCCAAATTTAATCTACAAATGTTAGAACGGGCAAAACAACGCGCTCATTCCTTACTTGACTTAGTCAATGATTTGCTGCAATTTTCTCGCCTGGAGTCGCAACGTGTGGTTAGAAAAAAAGAACCACTGGATATTACTGAGATGATCTCAAACACCATAGCATTATTTAGAAATCAAGCAGATGCGAAACAAATTCAAATCGAAGCAAAAATACCGGACTCATGTCCCTTAATTGAAGCCGATAGATCGGAGATGGAACAATTGTTCACTAATTTGATATCTAATGCCATTAAATATAATGTTGATAAGGGTAAAGTCAATGTAAAGGTAGAATCGTCGCATGGCTGCTTGAAAATCGAAGTTACAGACACCGGGATCGGTATCGATGAAGGAGATTTATCTCAGATATTTGATGATTTTTATCGCGTCTCTCGACCTGAGACAAGATATACCACTGGAACCGGATTGGGGCTATCTATTGTTAAAAAGATAGTAGAATCGCATTTTGGACGAATTGATGTGATGAGCAAATTGAATAAAGGAACGACGTTTATGATTAAGTTTCCGATTAAACAAAAAGAATGTCTCTAAAGTATTAATCGCTAATCAAGGATCGGCTGGTGCTCATGATGAATCATAAGGAAATTTTTATACGTAACGGAAAGTCTGGCAAAAGTATTAGCTATGAATTGACTACAATTGACTAATAATTGACTCATAAAATCATTAAAGGCTGAAAGCTAATAGCTTTAAAAACTGCCCACGCAACTGGCTTAACAACCACATATATATAAATGAGGGAGAACCAGTGGACAACCACAAACATAATGAAATAGTTGAACGCCGACAATTGACGCCGTCTCTTGTCCTTTTCAGATTATATACCCCAGACATTGCCAACCAGGTAAAACCCGGTCAATTTGTCGTTTTACGGGCTGATGATTATGCTGAAAGAATACCGCTGACCGTAGCTGATTTTGATCGATACCAGGGATTAATCACAGTTATTTTTCAAGAAGTAGGTTCCTCAACTCGAAAGTTAGGAAAATTTCAACGAGGCGAAATTATCTTAGATGTTGTTGGACCCCTGGGTAAACCAAGTCATATTGAAAAAATAGGCACTGTTGTTTGTATTGGCGGTGGTGTTGGGATAGCGCCGGTTTACCCAATTGCCAAGGCGTTTTATGAAGCTGGTAATAAAATAATATCGATAATCGGTGCTCGAAATAAAGACATGCTAATTTTGGAAGACGAAATGAGAGCCATTAGCCATGAATTGTATGTGACAACAGACGATGGGTCTTCCGGCCGTCATGGCTTTGTGACGGATGAATTGAAGCAATTAATAGAAAGGAAGACACATATCGATCAAGTGCTTGCCATTGGTCCAATTATTATGATGAAAGCGGTGTCCGATGTAACCCGATCCCACAACATTAAAACCGTCGTCAGTTTGAATTCAATCATGGTTGACGGAACCGGAATGTGTGGCGGATGTCGCGCCACAATTGGAGACGAGGTAAAATTTGTCTGTGTTGATGGACCTGAGTTTGATGGACACCAGGTGAAATTTGAAGAACTGTTGCAGCGCCAGGGCATGTACGAACGGGAGGAGCATCGCGCATTGTGGCATTATCAGTGTAAACTCTGGGAGGAAGAGGAAGCGCTGAAGAAAATAAAGTTGCGGGAGCCGATGCCGGTTCAGGATCCGAAAATTAGAATTCAAAATTTCGATGAGGTGGCATTAGGCTATTCACGCGAGCAAGCTCGTCGTGAGGCGGCGCGCTGTCTCCAATGCAAGAAAAAGCCCTGTGTCGACGGTTGCCCGGTAGAGATTGACATCCCTGCTTTTATCGCCAGAATTAAAGAAGGTGATTTTATGGGTGCCATTCACAAAATTAAAGAAAAAAATAATCTTCCAGCAGTATGCGGTCGTGTCTGTCCCCAGGAAGAGCAGTGTGAGCAAGTGTGTGTGTTGGAAAAAAAAGGGCAACCTATCGCCATTGGTCGCCTGGAACGCTTCGCCGCCGATTATGAATTCTCACAGGGAGATATTCGAACTCCAGAATTGCCCCCTAAAACTGGAAAGCGCGTTGCGGTCATTGGCGCGGGACCAGCGGGATTAACAGTGGCTGGCGATTTATCAAAAATGGGACACGAGGTCACCGTGTTTGAAGCACTCCACAAGGCAGGTGGTGTTTTGGTTTATGGAATCCCTGAATTTCGCCTTCCTAAAAGTATCGTTCAGGTTGAAGTCGATTATGTCCGTAAATTAGGCGCTGAAATTAAACCGAACATGATCGTAGGACAAACAATGTCTGTTGACGGTCTCCTTAACAATGGATATGATGCAGTATTTATTGGAACCGGCGCGGGGCTACCCTATTTTCTCGGTGTTCCCGGTGAAAATTTAAACGGGGTTTACTCTGCCAATGAATTTCTCACCCGAAATAATCTAATGAAAGCCTATCTTTTCCCGGAATACGATACGCCGGTGCGCGTGGCTGATCGTGTCGCAGTAGTTGGTGGAGGAAATGTCGCGATGGACGCGGCACGGGTGGCAAAAAGGTTGGGAGCGGAGCATGTGTATTTAGTCTATCGCCGTTCTCGCACAGAAATGCCCGCTCGTGAAGAAGAAATTCATCACGCTGAGGAAGAAGCAATCGAGTTCAGGCTGCTGACCAATCCTGTCAGAATTATCGGTGATGATAATGGTTGGGTAAAAGCCATCGAATGCATTAAAATGGAGCTGGGAGAGCCGGACGCGTCGGGCAGACGGAGACCAGTTCCCATAAAAGGTTCCGAATATCATATCGAGGTTGAAGTCGTTGTCGCAGCAATTGGTCAGGGTCCGAATCCATTATTAACACAAAGTACAAAAGACCTTGAATTAACAAAATGGGGTAATATAGTTGCTGATGAGGAAACCTGTAAGACGAGTAAAAAAGGCGTTTTTGCTGGTGGTGATATCGTAACCGGCGCCGCAACCGTAATCCTGGCAATGGGTGCGGGTAAAAAGGCAGCAGTGGCAATTGATCAGTATTTGAAGGACGGGGTTTGGTAACTCGATACATAGTGGTGCAGAGATTGGGACTTTTTTGCATAATTTTTATTCAGGTATTGAAAATATCCTAAGACAATGTATTAAACTGGAATAGCAGAAGGAGAAATTTCATTGAGTAAGAAGAAATCACCTAAAAAAAGAAAACGAATCCCTACCATTCAAGCTACAACCATTCCCAATCAACTTCGAAAAGCGCGTAGTTATCACATTAAAGAATGTTTTATTACTGAAGGATGGCAGGATGGCGGTATATGCAACATCTTCATTCTAAGAGAAAAACCCGATTTTAATTTTATCCTGGGAGTCTATTTAATAGATATATGGTGTTTAGGACTAAAAGACACATTCTTCAACTTAGATGTCTCTTACGAAGAAATAGCTGATCGATTGCATAATCATCCATCTGGAAAAAATGTCGCAGTTGACGTTGATTTTGCTCATTCTATGATCTACGGCGGAATCGACTATGCTAAACAACTTGGTTTTTCGCCGCATAGTGATTTCAAATACACCCGGTTTATTCTCGATCCGAAGGAAGAAATTGAATTTGATGGTACAATAGAGTTTGGTAAAGACGGCAAGCCTTTTTATATGGCAGGACCTTATGACTCAAGGGAAAAAATCAGCAGAATTATAGAACAGCTTGAAGAAAAAGTTGGAGAAGGCAATTACCATTTCACTTATCCAGTTGATGATTTATAATCTTACAGTAGTAATCCCACAGTTATTGGTTGGCAGACGTAAGCTTTCAAAGGTTTTGAACCTTTGAAAGCTTATTTCCCTTCTCAATACTGAGCGATTACTTACAATAAAAAAAACTTCTTGCATCTACAAGATGGAATTACTATATTAGGCTTAAATTTTAACTAACGATTAATTTAATGGAAAATGACTTCTTCAATAACTGCCACTTAACACTAAACAACCTAACTCATAATTTCCCTAAAACATTCAAAATTCAAAGGGAGGATTATTTATGAAAAAATTTATGATTTTATCGATTGTTTTGAGCCTGTTGTTTTGTTTCAACTTACTTGCCCAGAACTTATTACAGCAAGCAGATAGCTTATATGAACAGCGCGGGGATGTTTTTGACACAACCACGCTTATCGCTGACAGCACGAATATTAATCAAGCGATTGAACTTTATAAAAAATTCATTGAAACCGCTAGTGGTGCTGAAAAGGAACAAGCCACCTGGAAACTCATGAGATCTTATTACTTCAAAGGGAAATACACCACAAATGATAGTGAACTGAAAAAAAAGATTTATGACCAGGGAAAAGAGCTGGGTCAGGTTGGACTGGATGAATTCTCTGAATCAGTGGGAATCAATCTTTTTTCAGCCATTGTTTGGGGCGTTTGGGGAGAAGAATACGGCATTATCAAGGCAGCCAAACAGGGTGTGGCAGGGAAAATAAAAAAGCATTGTGAAAAAGTCATCGAACTCGATCCTAATTTTGATGAAGCGGGGGGATATCGGGTCCTGGGTCGAGTATACTTTAAAGCTCCAAAAATTCCGCTTATCCTGGGCTGGCCTTCGAAAAAGAAAGCGGTGGGAATTTTAGAAAAAAGTTATGAAATTGCCCCTCATAATTTAAATACCAGACAATTTCTTGCAGAAGCTCTATATTCTCAGAAGCAGAAAGAACGCGCGATTCAATTAATGAAAGAAATTTTAGCTGAAGAGAATATAAGGGAAGGGATTGCAGAGGATGCGGTAATCAAACACGAAGTTAAAACAACACTGGCGGAGTGGGAAAAATAACTTTTCAAATGGAACAATCGCGGATTGAACCAATTAGACGGATTTGAACAGATATTAGCTGTGAAATTCGCTAATCATGCAATTGTATTTTCAAGCAGTGTTGGAAGTATTTATAAATTCATCAAGTTTGCATGATGAGTGGTTTATTTGTCTGTTCAAATCCGTTCGATCCGCGTTCTAATTTTTATTTTATTAATAATAGCTTACGAGTCGCGTTAAAATCATTCATCGATAATTTGTAGAAATATACTCCTGAGCTTAAACTCTTTCCTATATCATCCTTACCATCCCATTGAATTACATGGCTACCTGCATTCTTACGTGTTTGGATCAGGGTACGAACCAGTTCCCCTCTAATATTATAAATCTTTAACGTTACAAAACCGCTCGTTGGTAAATCGAATCGAATCGTTGTAGTCGGATTAAACGGATTAGGATAATTCTGATCTAGCGCAAAATGATCCGGGATAATTGCCGCGGTATTTTCAGACAGCCGGGTTACATTCAAACCCTCGATAATTTGAACGTCATCGATAAACCAGCCTGGAACAGGAGGACCCTGGTTCGCATCAGAAGTCATGCGAAACCGAATTCGGACATCGGTATTGCCCGAACCACAGTAATTACTCAACGAAACCTGATGTTGTGTCCAAATCCCGATAAAGCCATTTAAAGCGGAACCGACTTGAGTCCAGCTCTGACCACCATTATCACTTACTTCAATATACCCGAAATCATGATTAATTTCTAAAAAGACTTTGGTCCAGAATTTCAACGCCGCGTGTTCTGTATTTGACAGGTCAAGTCCAAAATTTGTCGCAATAGTTACATTTCGATTAGCGGGATAGGGCGATGTATTGGGGCTGTCATTAATTGAATAACTGCCAGAGTGGGCAGATGCTTTATCCAAACCCCAACCCTGTGGCGAAGTTACCCAATTGTCGAGTCCGGATTCAAAATCCTCAAAACCAACAATAAAAGAATATTCATCCGATTGTCCCCTATTTGGAGATTCTGCCCGGTCTAACGCGGTAAAATAATAAACGACAGTGTCTCCATAAGCGAACACAGCAGGTACCTGACCTAAAAATTGCTCCGGGTTATCTCCAACTGATAATTTGGTACTATCAGAAAGTGATCCGAAATTATAATGGATA